>WBZS01000493.1_pt1 | contig 49291 bp, 40 predicted proteins | sample 5204201 | NCBI WGS metagenome assembly WBZS01 (sample SAMN12344357, study PRJNA552823) | activated sludge metagenome | biome: Activated sludge suspended growth; feature: Nitrification reactor; material: Wastewater; isolation source: activated sludge from nitrification reactor of wastewater...
CGCGGGCTCCTTCAGTTTGAAAACCATTTTGATGTATGGTGAGGGTTGTGCCCGATGTGTCTTCGGCCAGTTCATATTTGATCTCCGCATAATTTTCAGGAGTGTCCGTCGTGCCTGCAAACGAACTCCAATAGCTGTAGACGATACATTTATTTATTTCAATTTCCCGGATTATTCCTTTGTCTTCGTAAGGTTGGTTATCCCATACACCCCGAAACAGGATCGGGCTTCCTTTTTGCCAGTCGGTGATGCATTCCGTGCCAAAAAAGTAGATTTTTATCAGATCGGGATTGGTCAATGCTTCCCAAACTTTGTCGACGGATGCTTTGATGAATATGGATGTGGTTAAAGTAAGAGGTGTGTTCATTCTATTATTCGGAGATCAACCGTTTTTAGTTCCGGTTCTCACACAAAGTTACATCAGATGGCGGATGTCTGAATCTGAACTTCCATTTTTTTTAAAAAAATATTTTAGTTGTAAGTATCTAATCGTGTGTTGTCTCCGGCATTCCTTTATCAATAAGATTAATCGACTTTAAAAACTGTTTCTGTTGCGCTTCTGCTTTTAGAAAGTACTATCGTCGTTAATCTAAAATACGCAATAGAAATTTTACTTCAACAAAATCTGTCTTTATGTTTGTTTGCGCGGTGACTGTAGGTTGATGTATCACTTTAAATTTAAATTTGGGTTGTACTTAACGTTAAAAAGGCAGGTGTAGTTTGCCCTTGGGCCAAAGCATCATTTGGATGTTAGTTAGCCGATCAGTTATTGCAGCATGGCTTTATACGGTGGTCTTTTAAAGAAAAAATCTCGAGTAATCTGTACCTAAGTATCTATTCTGATTTAATAACAAGTCTGGTGCCCAACGCTTACAGACTTTTTCGCAACAAATTATATTGTTGCTGAAATATTGGAGGCCAAGCGGTTCGTATTACTTAATTTTATTAAAAAAAATATTTCTTGCTCTGGAGACGGTTATGCTCCCGCCCATTAATTTATTTTTTTCGTTTCTGGTGAACAGGACGTGCCCTCCTATGTTTTTAATTTCGAAAGCATCTTTATAGGTTGGTTCCAGTGGGAAATCTTTACCCGGTTTAATATGAATCCAAAGGCTGCCATTCTTTTCCGTGAGGGTAAACGAAGAATTGGTTTCGGCAGAAGTGTATGTACCGGAGTATGCCTTAAGGGTTGCGTTATCCGGCAATGCATCGCTCACTTTTGAATAAGAAATGGAGTCTGTGTCCGGGATAACCATCGTAAACCCATCTGTTTTATTAAAATGAATACACATTTTAGAATCTTCTATTCTAAAGGACGACCGGGATTGCGGAAATATTTTTTTGTTTTTTATAACCAGGTCGTTTTCCCTGACTTCAATGCGCACTCCGGAACCATCCCGGTTGTTTTTGTACCAGCCTGAAAAAGTGGTGGGATCCGATGCATATACCCGTTCTTCATTCTGGTCTTTCGGTGCGTCAGTAGTTTTTTCTTCTTTTCGTGCCACAAAAATATTTCTGATGGCCGCCGGTAGATTTATGGATGCGGTATCAAACTGCGACGAATTACTCAGCCATGCTATTGAAAGGTTTATTTCGGGGAAAAAGTCCAGATTTGCCCTGTAGCTTGCGGTAGCGCCACTGTGGGAGATGTGTTTCCAGCCTTTAAATGTTTGTATAAACAAACCTGCCGCATAATTATTCATAAATCCGTTGTTAAAAGGGCTGAGCTCTGTTTGTTTATCAACCAATGAAGCAGTTCCTAACTTTCCGGTGGAGTAAAAATCGTTCCAGCGCAATAATTCCTCCGTAGTGGTGAGCAATCCTCCGTTGCCATACACGTCTTCATTAGGCATTTCTGTTTCAAAACCATTATTGGTCAATGCATATGCCATTGCCCTGTTTTTGACTATTCGTTTGTGATTGTCACGCCACTGTGTCAGCGACATGCCCGCCGGCGTAAATATGTACTTTTTTGAAAATTCGGCGAGACTCAGTCCGCTAACCCGCTGGACAATGATCGCTAAAAGGTTGTAGTTGGAGTTGCTGTATATAAATTCTGCTCCCGGCACATTGTTTAATTTTTTTTGCCGGCATATGATTTCCAGGGCATCGTCGTTGCTATAGGTTTTTGTGGTGCGCTCCCAACCTGCAAGCGCTGCAATGGCGCCCCAGTCTTTTAATCCGCTGGTATGGGAGATGAGGTGGCGCAATGTGATTTTGGTGCCGTAGTCGGGTATTTCTGGAATGTATTTCCGGACATCATCCTGGAGGTTCAACCTACCCTGTTGCTCCAGCAGTAGAATGGCTGCTGCGGTAAATTGTTTGGAAACCGAACCAGCTTCTATGAGCGATTGTGTGGTGAGGCTAACGTTATGTTCCAGGTCGGCCATACCGTAGGCTTTTGAAAATATTATTTCACCGTTCTTTTTAACGGATAGCTGGCATCCGGGATTTTGAGGCAGGTACCGGCTCATGACCTTTTCGATTCTTTCTATCGTATCCTGCCTGTTTTGGGCAATTGCCGGTGATGCCCACAGCAGCAATAATCCAATAATACCGATTGTGTTACAATATTTCATGATACTTATTTTGGAGATGGATTAGGGAATGGGATAAACTTATCATCTTATTTAGCAGATTATCGTTCAGTCTTATTGTAACCAAACAAAGTCAAATATAATCAACTTTTTGGGTAATTGGAATATGACATAAATAATCCATTTTGGTTTTTGATATTGAAGCCGGGTTAAACCCAAAAACCCATAGCCATTATAAAAAAATTTAACTCAAACTACACCATAAAAATTTAACCTGGAAGGTGGAATACATGACCCGGCATTTGATACACCATTTTTTCTACACTATTTCCCATTGAAGTTTTGGGCATATCACTTTTATTCGGATGTTCATTGCTTCGTTCCAATTGCGAATGTTAAGGGTTATTATTGTATTACAAGCATATTTATATGCTGTTCGTAGGGAAGACGAAATAAAAACCATGTCGCAGTATGAAAGGACCTTTGTAACAACATACCTGTCAACAGATACCGGTGTGGAATGCTGTTGTTCCGGAAAAATTTTAACAGCTATATGAAAGCGATTTCAAAGATAAAAAACAAGCTTCACCAGCCTGTTAAAATTTCATTTCAAGTCCAAAATATACCGTTGAAAGGTTGAAGTTTAAACCTAAAGAACTAAAATCTTTTTCTTTGCCGGTATCCAGTTGTTTCCAGTGGCCGTTGATATAATTTAAACCTCCGATGCGTAAAGTAGCCCTGAGTGATTGGCTGATATTGTAGAGTAAGCCGGCAGTAAGTCCAATATTGATATATGTCGTACGTTCTTCTCCGTCCACCTCTCCACTTGTCTTTTGTATCTCTTTCCCCCGATAATAATTTATGCCAGGTTGTATAAAAATATTGAATGGCTGGGCGGGCATCAGGGTGTATCTGGCAAATAAACCCAATCCTGTCTGATGACTGTTCCTGGTGTAATTGATCAGCCTGGGTTGTGATAAAATTATTACTTCTTCTTCAGACGCGTACGTTTCCTTCCTGTAATCCAATTCCAAACCTATGAGCCAGTGTGGGTTCAGGGTTTTACCGATATAAGGCAAAATGGAAAAAGTGGTGTATTTTCTGTCATTTACACTATTGGAATAAATACCGCCGGATACTGTTCTGATAAATGGCAAACTCAATGGTAAGGTATTGTTTTGTATTAAAAAATTGACCGAGCCGCCCAACACCATAGGCCTCTTACTGTCTTCCGTGGATTGCTGTGCTGACAATATCCGGCAAATACTTAAAATCAGTATTACTGCTCCAATTTTTTTCATATGTTTCCTGTTGGGTAATTAATCTTCATCAAAAATATATTATATTTTCAATAAAAACACATTATGGTTTATTTTTTTGCGGGTTATAAAAAATAAGGCATTCCAACCTGACGGGTATGTGTTTGGTTTACAGTTTTATGGCTGTCAGAATGGTGTGCTGCTGGGTTTCCGTATCATTTTTTTTATAGTTTATTTTACAGCTGTTTATCTCCCCAAAACCACGATTTGCAAGCTGGCGGGTTACGAATTCCAATTCATGGTAATAAAAAAATACACGGTCGCCGCTGCTGCTGGTCTGGTATGCCAAACTTTCCGGTGCGCCTTCCACAAAACTGATATAAACCATACCACCTTTACGTACCAGTTCACCCATGTTGTGTATCAGTTGCTGTGTATCGGACGAGGAGAGGTAAGGCAGACAAAAGCCGCAAACCATCGCATCGTATCGGCTTGTTAAGGCACTGATGTGTCTGGAGTCCATTACTTTAAAAGTCGCTGTCGGATTATTTTTTTCAGCCAGCACGATCATATTTTCTGCGATGTCAATACCTAATATCTGAAAGTCGGGTCTTTTGGAAAGCAGATATCTGGTAATAATTCCCGGGCCGCAACCGATGTCCAGAATTTTTGCATTTTTCTGAGGCAGGGCAGCACATATGAGATCGTAAGTGTCGTTGTATAAATCAAGATCCATAAATTTATCCTGGTACAATTCCGCTACTTTATTCCAGGTGTCTCTGGTGACTTTATCTCTGTTCATTCGTGGTGCGCTTTTCAGGAAATTGGTATTGTTTTTTTATTAAATACGATTCAGGATGGTCATACCTATCAAAAAATACTTAAACACTAAAACTCAAATATACATACAGCACATGAATTCGTTGCCACCAAATTATAAATTTTATTCTCTCAAAAAAAAAGGACCTTTTCATCGTTCGGCATAAAATACATGTCCATCCGTTTGTGGAAATGTGGTGGTTCCGTAAAGTTCAGCAGATTTAGTCTAAAACAACAGTCATAACCTATACAACAGGGTTTTGAATGTTATCCGGGTATTTTTTTCACTAAAATTTGGTTTCCCGGTATATCAAAATAGGTACAATTCATCAAATCCATGTGCCCCACATACTTTTCGGCTCTGACCCGGCCGCATCCATACAAAAAGCCGGATAGCTGGTATGACCGGTCCGATTTACTTCCACATCTTTTTTAAACAGTACCGGATCAGCAGTTTCGGAGATATACAAAGGTTTCTATTTTGCCGGTAACGTAAATTAAATTATTATTACCGAAAAAGTTGGTATACCGACTGTCGCCAACGTTTCGCAGGAGCCAATGCCTAAAACCCTGAGTACTTAAACGTATGCCGGGAAGTCAACCCCCGACCTGGCTTTACTGAGTGCTTCTTTGACCTGTTCTGTAACAAAGCTGTGTTTTTGGATTTTTTCCGTAATCCGATTTGAAATATTGCTAAAACATTTCTACAGACACCGATGCGCTACCCTATTAACCATTTTACATCTTATAATCTTATTTTTTTACCGGGTATTACATTTCCGTTTTGATACAAGGTCAGGCTTTCCACCTGACCGTCTTTTGTAAAAAAGGTAATTTTAGCGGGGACCACTTTCAGGAAAAACTCGGTATCAGAAAGCGCAAAAAGTTCAAATTTTTCCTGACCTGTAGCCTGGCCAAAAAACTGATTTGCTGTTTTTGTTATGGTGATGGTAAAGCCAGGAGCCAACTCATATTCGCCTGTATAGGAATCCAGGATACTTTCTTTCACCGTCGCTATTTTCAGGGGTTTGCCGGCACCCATTTTAGCCAGCATTTCCGTTGCGTTGATGTTGGCCGGATTGAGTTCCAGTGATTTTTTATAGTTGACTATTGCGGCATCCTTTTGTCCGTCCATCATCAATGCTTCGGCATAGCTGTCGTAGGCATTAAAAGAATTGGGATATTCATCCACATTTATTTTTAATATGGCCAGGGCTTCTGCTTTTTTCCCCAAGCCCAGATATTGATATCCAAGTGTATTGATGGCACCTTCATCAAATTCATATGTTTCTTTATCTTTTTTGATTGTTTCCACCATCTTCATTGCAGCAGCCAAACCTTGTTTTTCCAATGTTTCCTTAAAAGCCGGGACTATTGACTTTTTAATTTGTTTCAATTTGGCCTTTGAATTGAGCAAACGCATTCCAATATCATCTGCCCCTGTATCGGAGTTGGTCAAAACCACTACGCCGGTGCCCGTAGCTTTTACAAAACCGGCGAAGGTACGGTAACCACCGGTACCACCGTTGTGCCAATATATATCCCCTTCTGCCCCGCCGGATATAATCCACGCCAGTCCAACCCGGGTATCGGTGCTATCTTTATCGTGACGGACATGGTGTGTCAGCTCCATGGCTTTCATTAATTCGGATTTTTGAAGCCCCAAATTGGCAGCCACATACCGCAGCATATTGTGAAGTGAGCTTCGTATGGCTCCGGCCCCTGCCAGGGTTGGCAGGTCCCAATTGGCTACCTGAACGCCATTGCTGTGACCCATGGCCAGGTTGGCCTTCATGGTTTCATCCAAAGTAATTTTTGTCGATTTCATGCCCAGGGGCAAAGCGATTTTGTTTATCACCAGTTCTTCGTATGTTTTCCCTGCCTTCAGGGAAAGAATATGGCCGAGCAAGCCTACTGCCAAATTGGAATATTCAAACGTAGCGCCGACATCCCGGGGCAGTTTATAGGAATTCAGAAACTCGTACATTTTTTCCACTGTGTAATCGGCATACGGATTGGCAGGATCCAGTGGTGCAAAGTTGGACGGCATACGCGGTAAACCGGAAGTATGGTCGGATAAATGTCCTAAAGTAATTTGGTGGCCTTGCCAATCCGGTAATTTTACCGTTGAGGGCAGGTATTTTTGGGCAGGGTCGGTGATTTTTAACTGACCTTTCAGTTCCATATCAGCGAGGATAAGGCTGGTAAATGTTTTGGATATGGAGCCAATTTCGAAAATGGTATGCTCATTTACCGGCTGTCCGCCAATGGTTTTAGTTCCAAAGGTGTAATAACGGGGGCCGTCCCTGTCGATAATACCGACCACAATGCCAGGGGCGTGTCCGTATTCGATACGTTGATTGATACTTTTTTCAACGTCATCCGGCAGATTTTTTTGGCCAACAGCGCACTGGCACAAAAAAATAAAAGTGAGCAATACAACTATTTTATTCATGGATAATCTTTTTAAAATGTTCGATAATGTAAAAAAAATTGGTTTACCAAAAACCAGGGGTCGCAAATAAAGGCCGGTATGTAGTGCAGGCAACATGGATGTCCGGTTTACAATACCAATGCGCTCTGTGGCACATGCTACTTTTCCCTTCAATGCATTACGGTCATAGAAAAAAACCGGAGGACATGTTAGAAAAAATTCGACCTTTTTATGCCAGGTCGTGAAGTAAAACAGGTTTCGGGTTTGTTTCACTGCAGCCATACCGCTCATTTTAACTTCATTAATAAATAGGAAAACGTCAGGGCATTAATTTTAGCACTTTGTTCATTGGTAGAAGAACCGGCATGACCGCCTTCCGTGTTTTCATAATAGAACACTTTATAACCCATATCCTTCATTTTGGCCGCCATTTTGCGCGCGTGGCCGGGGTGAACCCGGTCGTCACGGGTGGATGTAGTAAAAAATACTTCAGGGTACTTCATTCCAGCTTTCAGGTTCTGGTAAGGGGAATATTTTTTAATATAATCCCATTCTTCGGGAATGTCCGGATTTCCATATTCACCCATCCAGCTGGCCCCGGCCAGTAATTTATGGTAACGCTGCATATCGAGCAGTGGCACAGAACACACTACGGCATTGTATAAATCAGGTCTTTGTGTAAATGCCACGCCGACAAGAAGACCGCCATTGCTACCGCCCATGACGCCCAATTTTTTAGCCGTTGTTACTTTTCTGGCAATCAAATCCTCAGAAACGGCATATAAATCGTCGAATACATGTTGTCGTTTTTCTTTGATGCCTGCCTGGTGCCATTTTGGACCAAATTCTCCCCCGCCCCGAATATTGGCCAAAACAAATACGCCGCCTTTATCTAACCAGGAAGTGCCAAATGAGGCAGCATAAAATGGTTGTGATGAAATTTCAAAACCTCCATACGCATAAATCAAGGTCGGGTTACTGCTGTCCGGTTTTGCATTTTTTGCCGCCACCATAAAATAGGGCACCAGGGTACCATCCTTAGATGCTGTTTTAAATTGTTTCACTTCGTATTTATCCGCGTCAAAATAGGAAGGCAGCGATTTGATGGCATTAAATGTATTTAAGGCAGCATCAGCACTATACAAAGTGGATGGCGTGATAAAGTTTTCAAAACTAAAAAAGTATTGGTCGGACAATTCATCTGAACTGACAAGAGACAGTGTACCGAAGTCGGGCGCCTGTACTTTTTCCCCGGACCATTTACCTTTATCATACGTATAAACATATAACTGACTGGTTACATTGGACAGGATGTTTACCAGCAAGTGGTTTTTGGTATTCGAAATTTCAGAAATGGACGAAAATTCATCCGGTTCATAAACCACTGTAATTTCGTGTTTCCCTTTTAATAATTCGGAGAACTTCAAACTAAGAAGTGCCCCGCTTTTATATGTTTTAGTATCTACTTTCCAATCCGATTTCAACTGCACCATCAATTGATCGTGCAACAACGAATTCGTGCTGCTGTCTTCCGGAAGATCCAGTTTAACCATAGTGTTGTTTACCTGTATATACATCAGATTTGTAAATGTGGTCAGTGCCCGGTATACGTAGGTATAGCTTTTTATACCATCTCTGATTACGCCACCCCAGCAGCCTACATCGGATATCTCGCCTTCATATAATAATCGGGCATCTTTCAGCATAGTGCCTCTTTTCCACAATTTCACCTGACGGGGATATCCGGATGTTGTCATGGTACCTTCCCCAAAATCTGTGGCAAGGATTAACGTATTTTCGTCCAGATAGCCGGCACCTCCTTTGGCTTCTCCGATAAAAAATCCGTCTTTCACAAATTCCTTTTTATCGACATCATATTCGCGAATGGCGACAGCATCTCCACCGCCTTTGGATAATTGCACCAAAAACCGGTTGTAGGTGGGATATAAGCCACTGGCACCCTTATACACCCATTTAACCCCATCCTGTTTTGACATTTCGTCCAGGTCGAGCAGTGTTTCCCAATTTAATTTTCCATTTTTGTATTCGGTCAACGGGCACCTTCTCCATATACCCCTTTCGTGGTCTTTATCTTTCCAAAAATTATAAACATATTTGCCATAAATGGCCGGATAGGCTATTCTGTCGGAAGAATTGTATATTTCCAAACTTTTATTATATATATCCTGATAGTCTTTTTCCTGACTTAACCGATCACAGGTGATTTTATTTTGTTGCTCAACAAATTCCATAGATTGCCGGCCATCGATATCTTCCAGCCACAGGTAAGGGTCGGTCTGGGCCGACGCAGATTGATTGATTGCCATCATTGCCATAAAAAGTAAAGTGTATTTTGCCATATTCTCATTATTCAGCGTCTTAAATCGGGGTTTGGTTTTTTCTAAAATGGTGCATATTAAGGCTATTTTGAAATTGGACTTTTTGCCTTTTTTATGCCGGTTAAACGACATGTCTTGATTTATTCTTTATCCATCAGCGGAGACAGCTCATTTACCCTTGATTAAAGGTCAAAAATACACAGAATATTAAGATCTACAGCATTAATTTTAGAAGCCTCCAATTGCAGGCCTTACCGGAAGATTGGATCAGGCAGGTTGAAAATATAAGCGTTACAGTAATATTTACCTTCAGATTCTATTTAAATACAAAACGGCTAACTAACTATTCAAAATCGTTCAAAATAGCCTGTCAGATCATCCCAAACCTATACACCTGCGCCTGCCATGCTGGAAAGTGCAGCGTTAGTCACCAGGCCGGCAAAGGATGAAGCCATATAAAAACTATATTTTTTATGAAGACTTTTTATCAAAACGCCCGCACAATGATATTGCTTTATATATCCTAAAAATGGCGATATTGGGGGCAGGCTTTCCTGATTTCACCCTGATGTCCAAAATAAATATTTGTTTAAATACAAAACCAGCCAACAGCGCCCCATTGACTGTAGATCTTATTTTAACCCTTGCTTGTCCATCATTTTTAAGCCATAGTTTCTGATCGTGGTGATTAATTCTATAATTTCCTGCCCTTGATTGGTTAAGGAGTATTCCGTTTTTGGTGGTACTACCGCATACACTTTGCGTTCAATGTACCCATCGGCTTCCAATTCCCGCAATTGGGTCGTGAGCATTTTGTCAGAAATATGGGGAATATCTTTTCGCAACTCACCGTATCGCATGGTTTGATCTTTTAGCCGCCATAAAATCGGAGCTTTCCAGGTACCCCCAATTTGTTCCATGACCAATTGTACGGGATTATAATATACTTTTCCGTTAAAAATAAAATCAGGCATTTATTTAAACTGTTGATTATGAATATACTTACCAAAATGTCTGTATCGCACCATTTGGTTAAACTATTGTCAAAGGTAGATATAGTTATCACTTTTGCAAAATAAATATAAAATGAATAAAAAATGAAAAGTATAGTTTTATTTCTAAGTATTGTGCTGGTATCGATGCAAGGTATTGCACAGCACAACGCAGGCCATAACGGCAAAATTTTAATGATTGCCAGTAATCCATCCGTTTCCAAAACTACGGCATGGCCGATTGGTGTATGGTATGCAGAATTAACGCACCCCTATTGGGTCTTTAGCGAAGCCGGCTATTCCGTAGACATAGCAAGTTTGGATGGGGGTGAAATTAAATTTGATGGATTTAGTGACCCGGAAGACGAAAGTAAATATGCCGCCTTTGATTACATTTCATTGGGTTTTAAAAAAGATGCCGGCAAAATGGCCCTGACAAAAAACACATTAAAATTGTCAGACATCAATCCGGAAGATTACAAGGCAATTTTTATTTGCGGAGGTCAGGGCCCTATGTATACGATGTATAAAAACCCGGAAATTCTGAAGTTTTTTTCCGACTTTTATCAAACCGGAAAACCTACCGCCGCCATCTGTCACGGAACATGTGTCTTGCTGGATGCAAAACTGCCCAATGGAAAATATATTGTGGAAGGAAAACGATGGACCGGGTTTGCCAATAGTGAAGAAAATTATGCCGATGCGTATGTAGGCAAAAAAATACAACCCTTCCGGATAGAAGACGAGGCTAAAAAAATACCCGGCTCAAAATTCGAAGTAGCTCCGATGTTTGAGGCTTTTGCCATTCGAGATGGCAATTTAATTACCGGGCAGCAGCAGAATTCCGGCGCGAAGGCAGCTGAGCTGGTATTGAAAGCATTGGAGGCAGATAAAAAAAGATATCCCACTTATGTGCTGGTCCATGGCGCATGGGCTGATGAAAGTGCGTGGGGTTTTGTACGTACCGAATTAGCTAAAAATGCAAATGTGGTTACAGTTAACCTACCTGCCCATGGTTCGGACCCCAGGGATGGAAAAAATATTGGTTTGAATGACTATGTTAAAACAGTCAGCAGCGCTATAGAGAAGGTTCAAGGCAAAGTAATTTTGGTAGGTCATTCCATGGCAGGAGTTGTTATTAGTCAGGTCGCTGAAAATATGCCGAAAAAAATTGATAAGCTTATCTACGTATCTGCCTATCTGCCAAAAAATGGCGAAGATGTTTCTTCCATTACCAATACATTTTTAAATCATAAACCCATTGAAGCTTTTGAATTTAATCCGGATTATTCGCTCGTCAGCATAAAAAAGGAAGCCCTTGCCCGTATGGTTTGTGCTGACTGTCCCGAATATATGAAAGATGTTTTGGTAAAATACCACAGAGCAGAACCTGTAAAAGGGCTAAACGACAAAGTCAAACTGACGGCCCGGTTTAATACAGTACCCAAATATTACATCGCCACAAAAAATGATTATGCTGTGCCATATGCTTTACAAAGTCAAATGATAAAGTCAAATGGGAAAGTTAAAAAAGTATATGAATTAGATACGTCACATTTACCCTTTGTAGTTAAACCAACAGAATTTATAAACATACTTCATCAGATCAAATAGTGCAGCGTATGACAAAACATATGCTGCCGGTCCGGTGCCATTTCTGAATTTTAATATCGGTACTATACCTCTTCCGGTAGCAGTTTTTACGGGCCGGAATAATACCGCGGTTGCCGGAATGTTCCTGACATTTAATAAAACAGCGCAGGATCAAAACTCCGGTTTCTCGTTTTATGAGCGCAATCGGGCCGGTATGGAAGTTGTTATGATCCTTTCCGATTTGCTGCAGTTTGGCAGACCGGAGTATTCGGAAATATCTTTTTTTTATACTGCATTTATCTGTAGCCGGTAAAAAATAATAAAACAAAAGGATATTGGCGCTGGTTATGATTTGACAACGGATGAAAACCCTGATGTTATATACCACTACCGCAGGAATGGTATAAAATAAGCTGGTTACAATCCTAAAATAAATTAGAATTAAAACTTAAAGTTCACCTAATTTTAAAACAGAAATAAGCGATAAAAAATAAAACATGAATATAGCAATTATCGGTACCGGAAATGTTGGTGGTGCTCTGGCCACCAACTGGTCAAAAAAAGGACATGTTATTCATTTGGGCGTGCAGGATGTCGTGCATTTTAAGGGCAAAGAACTCTTAAAAAATGCAAACACCCATGTCTATTCCATCCCAGAGGCAGTTGCCAAATCAGATGTGGTATTAATTGCTACGCCGCCAACGGCCATTTTCGACATCCTTCCATTATTGGGAAATGTCCGGGGTAAAATACTGATTGATGCTACCAATGCTGTCATGAAAACACCTGAACCCTATAAAACCGTTTATCACTGTCTTTTGGATAAGACAGAGGCCGAAGTCGTAAAATGTTTTAATACTACCGGATTTGAAAATATGCTTAATCCGATATATCAGGGAGAAGGAATCGATATGTTTATGGCGGGGGACAGCAACGTGGCAAAAGAAATAGCTGTTCAGCTCGCTCTGGATTGTGGTTTTAAACATTGCTACGATTTTGGCAATTCTGACAAGGTAGAATTGCTGGAGAAGTTTGCTTTGTCCTGGATAAATCTGGCGATAATTCAGGGTCATGGTCGGGATATGGCTTTTCGGCTTGTCAGAAGGTAAAAATATTGCTTGGCGGATGTGGTTTCATGGAATTTCCTGTCCCAGGACAGCGGGCATTTTAGTTTTTTTATGTGCTTGTTATTCCTGTTTATAAATGGTATATATTTTAACAATACCCTATTTCCAGCATTTACATCCCTTTTTTACCATAATGTACCACATGTTTCGGTTGACAATCCTGTATTTATTCTCTTTTGAGGTATTCCGACAAGCACACTAAACATTTGAACTTAGCATGCAGGTCAAGCCATTTATACCTTTTTTCTAAATGGTATCTTTTTAATACAATTTACGTGGTAAACTTTGTTTTGAGATCAAATAAGCTAAAGAAACCTTCGGCTGTTTCTACACCACAATTAAAATAACCATATTGGCTAAATATCAGGAAATACGTAACGATTTTAGCTACTGGCGGTCTGGAAGCGATGCTGCTTTCTCCGCTGGCATTATTTCTGGTTTAGTATCCATTGTACCAGTTCTTCATTATCCACAATGCTCCAGGAATGGGGGTGCTTGCGATTGTCCGGTTTCCTGTATCCTTTGTTTTGTGTCGTGATCAGAACTGCATTTTTATTTCCAAGTCTGTTTAATTCGTTAATCATCGCTGAACAATAGGTGGCATTCATGCCGGTCAGGTCCGCATTCCTTTCTGATAGCCACCAATTGACATCGGGTTCTGTATATATTCTTATCGGTATATTTGTCAGTTTTTTTACTGCCGTTTGTGTTGTATCTGAAATCGAATAAGGAGAAAGTTTATAGTACTCCATCAGGTGTGTGGCCGGACTTCCACCTGCTTCTTTTTCGAGTCTGTCAATCATGTATATATTTTCCGGATTGGCCTGGCCGGCTTCAGAAAGTCGTACGTTTCTTTTTGCTGAATAATAAAAAGCTTCAAAGTCGATCGGAGGGTCAATGGCGAAAATTGCAGTTGGAGGAATTGTCGGGTTTTCTGCATATTTTAAGGCACAACTGCCCCCGATGGAAAATCCGCCAACATAAAATTTTAGATCCTTAAGTTTGTGTTTTGCGACGACATCGTTTAAAATGAGGTTAAAAGCCTGCTGGCTTAAACTATCCACGCCAAAAGATAAGATCCCGTCCTGAAAAGAGGGTATGACAGTTAAAATGTCATTTTGTGCCAGTTGAATGGGTAGACTGGTTTGTTGCAATACTTCTTCTGCCGTTTCTCCAAACCCCGGGATTAAAAATAAAAAGGCACTCGCAGGAAGCTTTGCCGGGGATATCAATGTATAGCAATTTTTTGTACTGTCCGTTTTGTCCAGGTACACTTTCTCTATTGACGGGTTATGCTCCCCGGACTGATTACAGGTTACGGCAAAAAACAAACCAATAAAAATGGTAAAATGATATATGTTCATGGATTATGTTAAACATTTAATGCAGGTTTCCAATAGCTTTACGACAACACACCACCCTATCCGGTTAAAAAGGGATAACTACTTCAACAAAACCAGTTGCCTGATACTTTGAAATAACCCCTTACAGTGGTTCTTCAAAGGTACTTCTTTTGAAAATATCGCCTGCTAATTATTTAAAATCTTTTTATTCTATAAGAAACTGAAAGTTCGGTTGTAAATGGATGGTTCCTCATTATTAAATCTCAAAAAGCACTTAAACCTTTACGAATTCTTCTTAAAATGAAGAAACCCCGACCAACAGATCGTGGCCAGTCAATTTAATCAAAGACAAAGTCAGATTTATTGGCAAACTTCGGCTACCTATTTGGGAGTAAAAGAATTCTTTACTGACGGCGCAGCTGTATTGGTTTCTCTTCCAATTTTTCTTTTGGGCCCGGTTCTGTAACTGTTCCAACCTATCGGTTGATTGGTTTCTTCATTTCGACGTTATAATAAACATTTGCTCGTGTCAAAAAACCGTCTTCCCGAAGAAGATGCTTATATTCTTTTATGTGTTCGCACCATAAAATGGTTTAATTCCCGGACTCATATCCGATACCGGTAGTTCTACTTTCAAACATTTTGCTTTACCTGCTGAATTATTATGCCGGGCAAACCTGTCAAAGTCATGTTTAGTGACAGGATTTGTGCTGCTATTTATTTTTTGTAAGTAACGGATTTCATTGCTATTAAAAACGCTGCTAAAATGAATGTACCTAAAAATAAGTTTAAAAAGCTCAATTTTGTAACAGGTACATTAAATTGCCCCATTATAAAATTTAAAAATGAAATAAGTAAAAATAATTTACTCCATAAAGTAAAAACAGCTTGGGTGTTATTTCTAATATCCATTTTCCACCAACTTGTCTATTTTAATTACCGGTCTTTTTGTTTTATATTAAAGAAAGCTATTCTAAGGTTTCCATCGCTTTAAACTTGGCAATACCTGTTCAGCCATCGCTCTGGCCTGACTTTCGGGTATGTGCATTATTGAAACAGCCAACTGAATATTTTTATCTATCTTTTCCTGCAGACTGATGCCTTCATCTATAAATTTTCCATCTTTAAAGCAAAAGCTGCAATAGGTATCACTTAGACTTTGGTCTGCATTGGTTCCACCTTGATTCGGATCCTTATCAAGTGGCATGCCACAACTTTGACATATTTGATTTTTATTATCCATAATTATTTCTTTTAAGGTTAGGAAGAGAGCGGTTCGCTAGTATATAAACACTCTGGACGGACTTTCAGGCAACAAATAGGTTTGTTGTGCACCTACAGCCAAATCCTTGAATCTAAACAAAGATACTAAATGTGTTTAAACCTGAAGTGTTCTATAAAATTTTATACAATTTAAAAACTGCATTTATTCCGAATTAGATAGGAAAAATTCATTAAAGATCTTTTTTTTAAACGCTAAATTAATCTTTTTAATCCTAAACATGGCTAAACTTTTAAACCTTGAAACTCAACATTATAATCTAACCTTTTTATATGTCACCAATCTAAAATTACAGCAATTTAATAGTTTCAACCTTCTTTTTTACTGCCAAACCCGACCAGACTTACAGTTTGACACATGAATTTCTGCTTTATTAACGTACCTGTAAACAAATTATTTCCAGCTTCAAATTACTTACATTTTAAGAATTCAGGTATATACTAAATTTTAAATGCGCTGATCATCAGTTTGTTTTTCAAAATGCAATTCAGGAAGCACAATCTTTACTTCTTTCTTTCTGTCATTATCTGTCCAATAAACAATAAAGTTCACTTTGGCTTCTTTCAACTCAAAGCCACTTTTACCAATCTCTGTCAGTCTTTCAAGAAACTTTTTTGAAAATTTTAAAACAAATTGGTCTCTGGCATTTTTACAACCTTTTTCAGAGATAGTCAGTGTTTCTCCACTTGTCAATTCGTTCACCCGCTGATGAATAAACTCAAAGTAACCTAATTGCAAATCTTTATGAGAAAGCTGCAAAGCCAATCCCTTTGGCTGTGGAAATGTGTCATCATTTTCTACTCTCTCTACATCTTCAGTTTTTAAATTGTCGAGATAATTACCATTCAGGTGTATGGTTAAATTTTGTTTCGCCCGGGTCATGGCTACATAAAGTTGCCGTTTCTTTTCGTCGTCTCTTACTTCAAAGTTTTCAAGTAGTAAGTACACATTGTCAAATTCTTTGCCCTTTGCTTTATGAATGGTTGATACCATAATGGTATCGCCGTTGGTGCTGATAAAATCTTCAAGTTTTGATTCACGAATAAAAACTTCAAAGTCTGATTTATATTTCCTTTTTGTATTTGCTCCCTCAAAATCTTTAATCAGGTTGTAACAGATTTCAAACTTTGAGCTTAACTTGTATCTGTTAATTAATTTTCTTGTTGCTTCACCCCAAACATCATCTCCGATAGTAAATATATCATTTTCTAATTGGAGTTCATTTAAGAAAAAACGGACTTCGGCAAGATTATACAGACTAAAACTATCATTGCTCTGAATTAACTTTGCCTGATAACCGTGTTTTGTTAGTAACCCTGCTACCTGAAATGCTTCTTCGTTTTTATGTGTCAGAATGCATGTAGTTCCGGAAAGACCTGTAGACAGAATGTCATTTATTAATGGAGTAATTAGATTTCCGTTTTTGTAATGTATAATTCGAATTTTACCATTTTCCGTTTGATGAGCCTGAATTGGAATTTGTTTAAGACGTCTGTCAATGGTTTTCACAAACTGATTGGTAAATGAAACCAAATTGCTTTTGCTTCTGTAATTGGTTATAAGTTCATATTTAATTGCTTCCTTCTCAATGATAAAACTCACCATGTATTTTGAATCTGCTCCACGCCATTCGTAAATGTTCTGGTCATCATCACCAACTGCAATAACTCTCATCTCCTCGTTCTTTTCCATCAGAGTTTTTATTAGCTCAAATTCGTCCAAATCCATGTCCTGTGCCTCATCAATTACTAATACCGTTTTTGTGATATGACTCACTTCAACCTCGTTATTTTTAATCTTTTCCACTGCCGTTTTAAGTATAAAATCTGATTTATCAATTGTGCCGACTTTTCCCAATATGTCAAAACAATAAGAGTGAAATGTTTTTATGTCAATGAAATTGGCAGCATTTCCAATCAATTCAATTAATCTTTTTTTAAATTCGGTGGCTGCTGCCCTCGAAAATGTAACCATCAGCAATTGTTCATGCTTTACATCTTCCATCAATAGCAAAGACGCCAGTTTATGAACTAAAACTTTTGTTTTACCGCTACCTGGCCCGGCAGCAACAACAATATATCTCGAGGTTTTGTCGTCTATTATTCTTCTCTGAACCTCAGATAATGAATCAAAAAGTTGTCTATATTTCTGTGGCGTAATATTTTTAGTTATTTCTATTCCCCTGCTGCCCTTAAAATACTTGGTAAGGAAAGAAGAAAAATTTAATTGAAAATAGTCATCCACAAACAGTAACGCTCCGGTATAATCCTCTATCATTTTTTTAGCATACTCGCCGACGATATGAATTTGTTGAACCTTGTGTTCGTAATATTGACTTAATTTCTGATAGTCTTGTTCCTTATATTGAACCCGATTGTTTTGCTCAATCCTGTCAATGGTTAGTTTATTGTACACAACTAAAAATCCACCTTCAATTTTAATCGCTTCAATTCGCGATAAATAAAACAAAGCATCTTCAATGGCATCAATATTGGCTTTTACTTCAAACAACCGTATTTGTCTTGCAAAAGCCTCCCTCAATTCAAGCACAGAAAATTCAACCAAAACTTCATCTTTCTCAATTTTATCTCCATTGATTACTTTATTACTCTTCTCATATAAGTAATGAACAATAAATTCCGCTATAATCTGCTGATTCTCCAACCGCTCCTTTAATACTTCTGTTGGCTGGCAGCTCATGGCTACAATGTGGTTTTTGGAATGGTCCTTACTTTGTCGCTTAATCCAATTTTTAATTGCCCAAAAGTTTAGGATCGTTTTAATTTTTGCAGGTGAAATTTCTTTACATCCCATTTCTTCACCTTGTTCGTTCAGTTCTTTTATGTGAAATGTTTTTTCTTGTTCATCAAGTAAAGGGCAAAGAAAGTTTTCAATCTGACCATAACTTTGAGCTATAGCAAGGGAACGATTTTTGTTTTCACCTTTTTTAACAAATGCCGTTAAATCTTTTGCATCTGCCAAGATCTTTTCATCACGCATTAGATTGACAATGGAAATAACATCTTTTATATCTATGCCTAAATTATCTGAAATATAGTCGAGCCTCGATTCCGCTTCATCCAAAAAGGATTGTTTCCTGCTCTTACTGGAAATTAAATTTTTGATAATTCGTGTTGCATTTATTTTTTGAGTTTCATCAAATTTTTGTGAACTCATGATCTTATCTATGGCATCCTGAGCAGTTCTTGATAAAATACTATCAGCAAATACCTTGGGCATATTTTGATTTCTTTTCACATATCCTGCCTCTTCCAAAGCCGCAATTGCTGTAATAACCCTCGTTTCGATCTCACCTAAATTATCGTCCCAACCTGCAATTCTTGCTATCTCCAATGCAGACTTTTGGACACTTGATTTAAACTTTGTAATGAACTTAATGGCATTCCAAATTTGTTTTATTTCATGTATATTGATTTTAGTTTGGTTTAGCAAAATAAAATGTTTGCTCAGGTCTTCCTCGTTAAACAATACGTAACAATCACCCGATATGTTTTCATCCCTTCCTGCCCGGCCAGCTTCCTGAACATAGTTTTCAAGTGAGTCAGAAATATCATAATGAATGATCAATCCAACATCTTTTTTGTCAACACCCATCCCAAAAGCAGAAGTAGCAACCATTATCTGTACTGCTCCTGAAATAAAAGCATTCTGATTTTCTGTTTTTTCCTGTCTGTCCATTTTACCATGAAATGCCCTCGAATTAAACCCATCTTCTTTTAACCTGTCGGCCAGTTCTTTGGCTTTAAATGTTCTTGAAACATAAATTATAGTCGGACAATCTTTTTCCTCTATTAAATCACGGACTGCATTATACTTTTCTTCATCATTGCCCTTCTCAAAAACTTTATAATGTAAGTTCGTTCTTGTAGCTTTGGATGGAAATATTTCCAGCTTCAGGCCTAATTTCTCTTTAAAGTAAACACAAATATCTTCAATGACTTTCTGTTTAGCCGTGGCGGTGAAACAAGAAACAGGGATTGGATTTTCAAGGTTCTTTTTATCTTGAAGTGATTTTATATAATCCCCAATATACAAATAATCAACTCTGAAATCTTGGCCCCATGACGAAAAACAGTGTGCTTCATCAATTACAAATCGAATAATATTCCTGCCTAAAAGTAATTTGTCTACAGTCTTTGAACGCAGTGATTCCGGAGACAAGTATAGGATCGTTGCCTTGCCGTCTTTAATTCTTTCAATTGAATTAGCTCTTTCAATAGGATCAAGTAAACCATTTATAGTTACTGCTTCTGTGATTTGATTTTTTTCAAGATTGTCAACTTGATCCTTCATGAGTGATTGCAACGGCGAAATCACAACTGTCAATCCTTTGGCATTTTCTCCCGCCATCAAGGCCGGAACCTGAAAAGTAATGGATTTTCCACCACCTGTAGGAAATATTGCAAGCAACGATTTATTGTCAACTGCAGCCTGAACTGCGTTTTCTTGCAACGGCTCACCGGCATATGTTCGATAAGCATCAAAGCCAAAATATTTTTTTAGACCTTTGTGTATGTCCAATGCTTGATTACAATATACACACCCTGCCAGGCATGGTTTGCTTCTGAGCAAAAACATGACTCGTTCAACATAGGGAAAGTTTCTTAAGATCCAGGGCGGTGTTATTGAATACCTGTTGTTGCAATGTATCAATGCCAAACAATATGCTAATTCAATCGGATGTTCCCCTATAATTTTTTGGAGGTCAACATGTTGGCATATGTGAGAATAAAAGTTTTCACGAATTAGATTTTCCGTTTGCGTTTCAACACAAGTGTAGGCTAAATAACGAAAAAAGTAATGAAACTCCTTTTTATCTTTTAACAGCAAATAAAAAATTTGTTTTAGCTGTTCATCAGATTGCCTGAATCCCCTAACTTCGTCAAAAAAAAGGTCCCTGGCTTTTATGGCATCATTTAACGGATTGTTGATGTCTGCGGTTTGTAACTTATCATCTTTGACTAAGGCATGATAAGGTTTTGCTGGAAACAAGAGCGGAGAAAGATACAAAGTGTCAATAATGCGCGCTGAATTTAAGCTGTTATCATGAACTGCTTTCTGAAGGTAAGGTAGGTCGTGATTTAAAATATTGTGTCCGCAAATAAATTGGGTTCCGCTGAGAAAATTTATAAAGCCGGCAATAGAGTTTGAATGGAATATACTACCATCACTCCTGACACTTCCAATGTCAAGAATTTTATGGCTGTTTGGCTCAATTTCGGTGTCAACAAATGCAATGGGGTGCATATTGGTCTAAAATTGTAATTACTAAGTTACCTGGTCCAATTATTTGGTATTTTAATTATGAAATTTGGCTTTCTCCAATGTTTTGTCTGCCTTTTCAAATATGGTTTGTGTTTTGATTTTCCTGTATTTCAATTTAGTAATCACGTGCTGCTTTTTCAAAACACATATGAATGATAGCATTCTGTCCAATATTTACCTTTTTTATTCCAAATGTACCTAAAAACAAGCCATTACGGTACATTCTAAGTAATTTTTATTTAAAAAAGTGTCCAGAATTTTTAATGACATCATTAGATTAAATGAATCATTGCAGTTTACTTTATAGTCCAACCTCCCATTAAGGCAATCCTTGTTCAGGCAATTTGCAATTTCCCCCAAAAGCCCCCTCTCCATTACATCCAATTCCCTCAGTGCTGCAATACAAAAAAAGCGAAACCAGGTGCCGTATAAAAAAGGATTTATCCTTTTCGCTATCTGTGTCAAAAGAAACGCTACCGTAAGCGACTAACATTTCAATTTAAATTCCTGTATTCAATGGGTGTCTGTCCCGTTTTTTGTTTAAAGAGTTTACTGAAATATTGGGGGTATTCAAAACCCAAAGAATACGCAACTTCACTGACGGAAGTGTCCGAGTTAAGCAAAATGTTTTTAGCCGCTTCAATTAAATAGTAATGAATATGGTCTTGTGTATTCATACCTGTTTCCTTTTTCAGTAGGTCGCTTAAATAACCGGCTGATAAATGGACATGGTCTGCTACATATTTTACTGAAGGTAAACCCGTTTCTTTTAGTTTATCTGACTTGAAGTAATTGATTAATAAATTTTCAACCTGCGAAATTGTACCGAAATTACTGTTTTTACGGGTTATAAACTGGCGACCGTAATAACGGGAACAATAATTTAATAAAAGTTCAATGTTGGTTACGATCAGGCTTTGACTGTAATGGTCGATATTCTCCTGCAATTCGGTTTCAATTTTTTGCACACAGTCGTATAAGGTCATTTTTTCTTTGTCAGACAAATGCAGGGCTTCTGAAGTTTCATAAGAAAAAAAAGTATAGTCATTCATCTTGTTCCCTAACGACGTGCCGCGGAGTAGATCTGGGTGAAAGAACAAACCCCAACCCATCATATCTTCTTTTTTTTCAATTTCATTGTCCATGATCAGCACTTGTTTTGGTGCTATACAAATTAAACTGCCTTCCTGGAAATCGTATGATTGCCTGCCATACCGCAATTTATTGGCACAATAGTTTTTAAACATAATGGAATAAAAGTCGGCACTTATCCTGGTACCTGATTCTATGTATTCATCCGCTTTACTAAAATCTACTACCGCAATCAAAGGATGATTGGTTTTACATTTTACAAAGCTGTTGATGTCGGAGATGTTCTGTAACTTAATAATGGGTTTCATATTATACCTGGCTCATTACAATTTTATCAAATAATTGGTCACCCATGTATATCCTCATCCATACCATGGGTTTTGCCCACATACCAACCCGATATCTTGTTTTAGGTTTTTTTTCCTGGACAATTTTAGTCACAGTTTTTGAAATTACTGCTGTTTTTGAACCCTGCCCGCTGTCATACATTTTTTTAGTAGCAGCAACAAGTTTGTTGGATAAGGAAGAATAAGCACCTTCTGATGAAAACATACTTATGTTTTTTAGCATAACATCGCCAAACTCAGTTAAAATAATTCCCGGTTCCAGAACCACCACATCGATATTAAATGCTTTTAGTTCCAGTCTTAAACAATCGCTAAACCCCTCCACGGCATGCTTGCTAGCATGATACCAGGCACCCATTGGCGTGTACATTTTTCCTCCCATCGACGACGTGTTAATGATGGTACCGGCTTTTGCTCTACGCATATAGGGAACTACTTTTTGTGTCATAGCTGCCAATCCAAACAAATTCACCTCAAATTGTTGTCTGGCTTCATCAATGGGCACATCTTCAACTGCACCGTAAAGCCCATAACCAGCATTATTCCATAATACATCAATTTTCCCATTTTGTTTTATGATGGTGTTCACCACATGCTGAATGTCACTTTCTTTGGTAATATCCATTTGAATTACATGCCCTCCCAAAGTTTTTAGGTCTTGCATCTGGTCAATTCGTCTGGCAACCGTATACACGGTATGCCCCAGTTGAATCAGTGTTTTTGCAGTTTCTTTGCCCATGCCTGAACTGGCACCTGTGATTAAAATTACTTTTTTGTCCATTCTTTTTTGATGTTTATAAATTATGGTGCAAAGGTCAATCTTAAAGGCCGTTGGCTGATAATACGAATTCAAGGTTGTTGTATACTTTTTACGGTTTGTCGTTCCCTGATGCACGAAACCAAACATTTACGCATGGGCCATAGAAGGAAGTTTAAAAATCGTCATCCCTGCAGGTGTCCAATAGTAATTTCGGTTTTAAAAGCAGTTTTGTCTTGAAAAGTCCTGATCATCAATGTTTATTGTGATGATGTGTGCTGTTTTTATAGTGTTCTTTTAATAGGTCAACACCAAAGTCACCATTAAAATCACGCCATACAGTATGGATATGATTTGCATTGTGTGTCGTATTATCAAACTCAATTAAAAAAGTTTTCCCTTGTATTCTGTAATAATGGGGCACACCTGCTATTACACCGCCAGCCCATCCAAATCTGATTTGATAAAATTCTTCTGATACAATGCGCTTCATTCGCATTTCTGCTATTTCGGTGGGCATAGAAGAAAGGTAACAGGCAATTAGTTTATTTAAAACACTTTTTTGTTGAAATGTCAAATCTTTGGCCAGTATACCTACGGTGTAGAGAGGCCCAACCTGAATTGCGTTGGTGGTAACAATGTCATTAAATGCTTTTGATTGAAAAATGGCTTTTAATTTTTGTTCGGCAGTGAGCATATTTACTAATTCAAAGCCTATATCTTCTTCATCTTTTATTATTCGCCGCCCTTTTTGCTGTCCGGATTTTATTTCTGCAGGATACACTCCAAAAAAGACGGGGGTGAATGCGAGTTGATTGTTGACAATAGTAAAATTAAGCGCAATATGGTGCCCACTGAATTTCCATCCCCATACAAGGTCTTTTTCCGGATTGCCATAAAATGCGATATAATGATTTTCAGGGATGCGGTGTATCATGTCGGGCTCTAACTCTTTTAAATAATACTCATTATTTATGATTTCCTGCGTTCTTGTAAAACCTTCATCACTTAAAAAAATTTTAAGTAAGGCATAAACATGGTGTTTTTGTGTGCTGTCTAAATCTTTTAAACAAATTCCTTTTCTGGGGATTAAACTGGGGGGAAGGTAATTCCAGTCATACCTTGACATTTCATCAAAAGGGAATACCGATTTCGCCTTTTGCAGACTGTCTAAAGAATGTATCAACAATGCCGCAGTCGAAAAACCGGTACTATTGTTTTGAGCCGCCAAAACAAAAGGAACAAACAGGAGGAAATACAAAACTTTCATGTGAAGCCTATTTTTTTTTTAAGAAGCCGCTAACCCGGACAGTAGCCCGATCCTGCGCCAGTAAGGATTACAAATCTAAGCCTTAATTCTGATGAATCCAAATCATTAAAAAGTGACTGTATGCCGCATTCTATGCGCAAAAGCCAGTACCACTTTCCGTAAAGGCAACGCTTTTCCCTCAATCTTTTTTTGATGAAGATCTTATAACGTCTTCTGAACATTGTTGGTAACTAAACCTGATGGGAGGGAATGCTTGTTCCTCATTTGAATAACGAACGCAAAAATTAGGACCAATTATTTTTCTGCCTGATACAATAGGTTTTCTTATTGTATTCACTTTCAATGTGTTATTTCTTAACGAAGATATATCCCCCTTTAGTAGCACCCCACACTTGTTTACCGGAAGCATCAAAGCCCTGGTCCCAGGAGATAAGTTCCCCGTTCTTTAATACTATTTTTGTGGTAGCATATGTTGCACCTCGTAAATCAGAAGGGCATTTGTCGGCATTTGTCCCGCCTTCATAAATATTTTTACGCTTTACGAGTGTGACTGTACAGCCATCTTTTAACTCAATCTGGTCAAAAGTCAGTTTGTCTCTTTTCTGATTGTCATGTTGCAATCCGGCAAAAGAAAGCGCGTCTTTTATGGTGTATATGTCACTGGTAAAGATATCTTTTGAAGGATGTTGCAAATGATAAACGCGCTGGCGGTAAGGTTTTTCCGGTTTTGTTGCTACAGCTTGCTCCACATACAACCATTTTCCATCCGTTCTGTTGCTCCAGATGGGTGTCATCACAAGACTAATGTTGAAATAACTGGTGTCAGTTTTAGACTGTAGCTCACTTGTAAATGTACCTTCCATTAATGTGGCAAATTTGTCCAGCTCAGAATCACTGGTTTTTGCCAAATTTGATTTTTTAAACACCGTGCAGCCGGCTGTCACAAAAACTAAAAAAAGGGGAATTATATATTTAACCATAACGATAATTGTCTTATTAAAATCATTTGAAGGTTGTCAAAAAGTTGTACCGAACAATGGAAGTGTCTTTAAATAGTGGCCATCTCCGATACAAATCTAAGCCCTTCTACTTATATATCCAAATCATCCAATACGGATTGTCTTTCCACATTTTATCCGATAGCCCACTTTTAAACTGCCAGTAAGGGCAACCCTCATCCCGCGATCTTCTTCGATGGAGACCGCATAACACCTGCTGAACATTGGTGTTACTATCCCGGAGACTGGCTATTGCCGGCACCTCACCTGAACAGCTAAGGCAAAAAATTAAGACAAATTATTTTTCGACGTGAGTCCACTTGGCCTTATTATTATAAATAATATTATTCACGCATAGCATTGCCAATAAAGCTTCCGTTTACCAGGTATTTTTTGTTTGACACATTTTCACGGCGAAAATACACAAGTTAAAATGTTGCGCTATCCAGCTAAAAAACCACCCGATTCAGTTCAATGCAATACCCACGACAAATCCTGCCCAGGGTTTATTGTTGTATATCCATATTTTTCGGTCGGGATTCAAAAGATAATCGTAGCCGATGGCTAATCCAAAACTAACGATGTTTGATTCTATAAAACCGGCAATTCCGGTCTGAATGATCATGCCGCTATATTCATCGCTCCGTTTATTTTGAGTGGTAAAGGGACTGATTAGTGTAGTGCCCGGACCTGCAAAAACCCCAAAATCGTATCCCCGGTTACTAATTTTATGATAATTCCGGCCCAAAGGATCTTTTTTGCTCCTGATATAGAAATAATCATAACGCCAGCCGGCATATATTGCCAGGTTTAAGTCGGTAGTAAACTGTGCCCGCAAGCCGTATACAGAGGGCCGGTATTTTAAAAGAATGGAGGTGATATCCACATCCAGGCTTTGTTTTTTAAAAACAAGCGGTCTCGACAGCATACTGTCCGTTGAATTTAATGGGATGGTCAAAAACTTTATTTTATCGGGTTGTTGTTTAATCGAACTATAAACATCGATCCCTTCATTGGTAACATCTAAATAAACTTTCCGGTCCTCCTTATTTTCAGTTTTTAATGTATAGAAATCGCTGTATAAACCATGGGTGGAAGCTTTTTCTAATGTATTACAGGAAACGAGATGTCCGGCAACCCAAATAGCAAGAACAAGATATGAATAACTCATTTTCATTAATAAACAGAATTATAAATATGATTTCATTTTTGGCAAATTCTCTACTAATAATTCATGCACTCTTTAAGATAAATTGACCATTCTTTATGGGTCTTAATAACTGTGCGCCCCAAACCGACGATTTTACTCCAAAAGTACAGATAAACCATCCATTTTGCCGCATGCAAAACAATTTTTATTTTACACTACATAAATTGAGCTTGGAATTTAAGTACTGTAAATGGTATGGATTGAATCAATCCGGGAAAGATGTTCCTCCGCCCCAACCTGGACCTCCCGTGCCCTGCTCTATTACTCCTCTGCTGACTGCCATGTAACGATACCACACCATTGTAAGTGTACCGTTTAGGTGGCAAAACTAAACATAGCTTATTAAACCGGAAACCAGGATAAAATTAAGGGCGGTGTTTTATTCGTTTATACATTTTTCGCCCGATATATATTAGCCCGGTTATGTTGAGGATGTGCCAGATCTGTAAGGCAAAATAGAAGAAAATTTGTTGTATATTCATACTTGCTAAACTCCAGTATGCACCTTTTGAACTGTCATAGGTATCGTCATAGTCCATTTGTAAAATTCCTAAAATAATATAAACAAAAATGTCTGTACCTGTAATTGTCAGCCAAAAAATAACATCAACAAAACGAATTTTTATCTTTTCCATTTAAATGTTTTATATGGTTTAGAAAGGCAGGAATAGGTGGTAGCATACAACGGTAAAAAATCAGTTAAAATTACCAAAGTCCATCTGCCAGACTGCCTCCATATCCAAAAGGTTTTTTCTTAGGATTTTGTTGTCACATTGGAAAAGCCATTATCTGGTGTTTTTGTTTCTCCTTTCTTAATTGTCTTTAATTTCATTTTCATCCCCTTGTTTTGAAGTTGATTTCCTGAAAATATCATAATAAAAACCGACCACAAGAAAGTCTCGTCCCGTTTCGTCATTAATTTTATAATCGAACTGATGCAAGTACCCCAGCTGTATATTTACTATTTTTGAAGGCTTGTAATTGACTGAAAACAACAACCTGTTTCGTTCAAAATAAGGTTCATTGTTCGTAAAAAACACTTCATCACTTACACTAATCTGGAAAGGTTTATTTCCATTTTTTTCCTTACCAAATGGATAGGAAACGCCTATTCGATACCTGAACCGATTGCGGTATCCATTACTGGTAAATCTAAATTCTGCCCTGTACCGCTGTTCAATTTTCAACTTCTCTATGGATTGAAAAAATATAAGTTGTGGCCAAAGTCTAAATTCGTCATTGTTTTTTGGTAAAACAAAATCCCCGCCTTCATTGTAAGTTTGGTAACTGCCTGCCCCCAATGTCAGCTTAACATTTTTATGAATTGCGTAGTTGATACCACCTTTATATTCGTAGTAGTGAAACTGGTCGTAAAATTTTAACGATCTCAACTGTGCTTCACCAAAAACACTCCATTTTTCACTATAGTTGTATTTTAAATTCAGTATGTTCCAGCTGCCAAAGTCAAACTTCTGTGCAGAAACAAAACTTTTTGATAACATTAAAACAATAGTCGCGATATACAATATTCTCATTTAATGTCTGTTCTCTTTTTACTATTCAGAATGGAAAATGATTTTTCAAAAAAATGAGAATTCGGTATGGTAATAACGTCATTGGTGTCAGTCTCAATGTGTATAAAAAAATAATTCATCTCAATTACTTCTCCTTCATATTGGTAGTCTTTGTGCAACACTTTTATATGATCGCCCAATTTTACAGGATGATTAAAAAAAATTAATATACTCGAAGTTATATTTGAAAGTAATGACCACTGAGCAAAAAAAGCAATACCCAATGCCGTCAGAATAGTGCTTGCAAAAAGAATGATTTCATTTTGTCTAAAACCCCAAATCCCCGTTAACAATGTTATTGCTGTTATGGTCGAAAATAACTGAACAGCTCTGATCGTCATTTTTCTCCGCCCTCTTTCAAATTGTGTCCTTTTGAGCGCATTGTTTATCACCGATTTAACTATTAAATAAGATAGAATATAGCCCCCGAATACGAACAGGGATTCTATAATTTGAATCTTGTATGGTTCCATTTTATTTTTTATATAATTTTCAGCCTTCTAACTACCCCGGGCCATTTTCGGAAAATTAAGCCAGGATTCCTGCTGTCGCTACCGTTATTTTGGTTGTTTAGCACCTGCGTTGTTGTCCGCTACACGATATCTTTAATTCGGCATTCTCCGATACAAAGCTAAGCGCTTCTGCGCACATATTCAAACCCCCTAATATCAGTTTTATATTTGATGTATGCCTGGATTACAATTATTAATTGTTGTACAATACACATGGAACCGATATACTGGTACCAACATAATCCGGAATACCCGGACCATGGTTCGGTATGAATATACCAGATTGTATTTTAAATGGTCCTACAATCGGTACTGCCAAAGTTAGTAAATGATTTCATTAAGGTTGTCCTTTGTATTTTGGGTCAAAGTCCACCATCCATTCAAAACCATATTTGTCTCTGAACATGCCAAAATACGAACCCCAGGGACTATCTGCAATAGGCATTTCTATTCGTCCGCCTGCTGAAAGGCCATAAAATAAATGGTCTGCTTCTTCTTTGCTTTCTGCACTGAGAGAGATTTTACTTCTGTTTTCATTTTCGTTATGTTTGCCCATAAACGCGGGTGTATCGCTTCCCATCAACACATTATTTTTACCTACTGGCAAGGCAATATGCATCATTTTTTCTTTTTCGTCTTCAGCAATCGGGTGCCCTGCCATTTCCATATCTTTAAAACGGACGATATTCGCAAATTCGCCACCAAAAACGGACTTGTAAAACGTAAATGCTTCTTCTGCATTTCCGTTAAAATGAAGGTAAGGATTTATTTGTGCCATATTTATTATGTTTAAAGTAATATAATTAAGCGTCCGGAATATGGGGTTCAACCAATCGTTTGAGTTTGTCTAAACTTTCCTGCCATCCCAAATAACACATTTCAATAGGTATGACATCAGGTATACCTTCTTGTGTTGCATAAAGTTCCGTGCCACATAATACCTGTTTCAATTCTATGGTGGTAATCATTTGTCCCGGTAAATTGGGGTCGTCAAACTGGTCGGTATATTTTATTTTTTTATTGGGTATAATTTCTACATATTCGCCGCCAAAGGAGTGCCCGTTGCCTGTTGTGAAGTTGGTAAAGGTCATTTTGTAAGTGCCGCCCAATTTCATGTCCATATGGTGGACTTTGCACACAAAACCGTAAGGTGGAAACCAGGCAGCCATGGCATCGGCATCGGTAAATGCTTTATACACTTTTTCTACTGGTGCTGAAAAAATTCGATGCAGGGTAACAATATTGGCCATAGTACTATTTTTAAAGATGTAAATCTAAAGTTTTCTTTTATTAAAATCTGTTCGGGATGAATTGTAACTTGTTATGTTGGAGAAGATGTATCTGAACTATTTAATTTGGAATTATTTTCATGTATAATAGTAGGCAATTCTCTTTCCAATCTGTCAAAGTTTTCTTCATTTTTGCTTACTACAAATTTTTTCATTTTTTCACATTCTTCTGTCGTTTTAAAAATCATCCGGAATGATATTTTTGAGTCCGTACGATTAAGTGATTCAAAAAGAATTTCCATATCAAAGTGCGGCGGAGAAAGCCTTGTCCAGGCAACGAGTTGATTGGGTTCTACCGTTTTAAATACAGCGGCGTTTTCATAATTGCCTTTTTCAGGTCCGTGCATGGTCAATATCCAATTTCCCCCGGGGCGCAAATCAAATTCGTGTATCGTATTGGTAAAGCCTTCAGGTCCCCACCATTTTTTTAAATATTCCGGATTGGCAAATGCCTGATAGAGGATCTCTAAAGGTACATGGATTGCTCTTGAACTGAATATTTCATGACCGGATTGTTGACTCATATAGGTTCCAAATTCGTAATGTTAAATTTTTTATCTGCTGGGTGGTTTGGTTCAATAACCGATACCGGCCAGGTACTTGCAATGTTTAGTTGAAATTACGAATCCAAAAGTAAAAAACTTTTTACACATAAAATGTCAGGCGTGAAAATTTATATGATCCGCGCACGACATCATTTGAATAAATATTTAAATAATCATACTTTTATACATAAACGCCCTTTTTAAAAGTCATGAAAAAAATACCTGAGATTTGTATCAATTTGAGCATCTGTAACTATGGCACCGCTACCATGACTGATCGATTCCGCAGGGTAAAGCCGGACAGGGCTTCATGGGAAGGAACCACCCAAGTAGATGGATCGCCGTTCCACTATGTTTTTATCGATTAGCTTGTTGCCACGACAAAATCGTTTTGTTAGCGGCAGCCTTTTATTCTATCGCCATGATCCTTTTCGCTTTTTTATTCCAAAGTACTATTTTTTGTTCCATGCTTGATGTAATAATTCTGTTTCCTTTTTCATTCCATGAAACGCCCCATAAATAGTCTTTAGAATGGCCTGACGAAATAAGATTACCTTTTGTGTCCCAAATTCTTAATGCATCACTGGCCGATGCCAGCCTGTCGCCTTTTGGATTCCAGGCCAAATTTCTGTATTCCCCTTTGCTGATGTCTAAGGTTTTTAAAAGTTCGCCATGTTCATTCCAGTATTGTAATAATGATTTGTCTTTATCATCTCCGTAATCCCCGGTTACAAAAAAATCACCTGAATTGTGCCAGGCAACACTTAATAACAAGACATCTTCAGGTCTGTGTTTTATGGACTTTAGTAAATTGCCTTCCATATCAAAAAAACGTATTTTGTCTGTAACCGTTGTTAAAATGTTTTTTTTAGGATGCCAATCTACAGCAGTTATACTTTTGGTTGAATTGTTTTGATTTACAAACTTTTTTATCAAAACACCTTTTGTATTATAAATCAATATTTGTCCGTCATTGTCTGCCACAGCCAAATATTCACCGGTGTAATTCCAGTCAATTCCCCTTGCTCCGTCTGCGGAGATGCCAATTAATTCAATTTTTTCATTTGTCTCTACATTAAAAATAAATGATTTTTCGTCAGACATTTGTATCGTTACAGCAATCATTTGTTTGGAAGGATGCCATTTAATACGGGTAATGGTATTTTTTACCGGAAATGACTTGTATAATTTAAGATTTCCTTCCCTGTAAATTTTTAAAGCATCAACATGTCCTCCAATTGCAATGTACTTTCCGTCTGGGCTCCAGTCCGTTGTCCACAGTATTTCCTTTGTCAAGGTATTTTGTCCAAAAGTCTGAATGGAAAGAACAATAATCAAAAAATTCAGGATGACTAATATTTGAATTCTTTTTGTCATTTTATACACTGTTTTTTTTGGGGTGCTACCAACGTTTAGTGTAGCTGTCTTGGCGACCGATTGGGAAACATGGACATAATACACATTGTTATCTCTCGTCATTCTTTGGGTTATAACTTATTTTCAAAAGTTTATTTTTTCTAAGGGAGGTTTTTACTTCACCTACTTTGCCCAAGGTTACATCATTTGTATGTATTTTTAATTTTATTCTGATTGCGTCCTTTAGTTCCGGCGGAATATTTTTTGTGTAGTCTTTTAAAATCGAATCTAATTGAGAATATTTCAGTTTTTGGTTTTCAAATTTTACATATAGCGTATCAATCAATTCCAATTTGGGTTTCAAATTAATTTCCGATTCTTGTGATTTACAAGAAACAAGTAGCAATATCGATAAAAATTTGATAAGATTTATTTTCATTTCACAATTTGATGATGAATATGGTCATCGTGTCGAACAGCATGACAACCTTGAAACCTAATTTTATTGTTTGACAAATTCATCCTGGTTTTTAAATGTGGTTCGATTAATATTTTTTGAGTCAAAGGATCAGCAACAAATTTGTTCACAAGTTTCTTTGTGTTAATTTGGTCGAACTCCAAGTCATCACGTGTACCCAATGTTAGAAATTTGGTATAATCATAATGCCAATAACCTATTGACTTACATGCTATTGATTGGTTGAATTCCGTGTTGGTTGGCTCTACAAAATTTCCATATCCTGTATTGGACGGCTTTAAGTTTCCTTCTTCATTATTTTTAGTATAGTAAAACGACAAATCAACTTTTCTTCCGTCATTATGGCTTAAATGTGGGAGTAGTGGAAATCCATCTATAAATGGAAAGTTTGCATCCAAATAAGAGAGCTTCAGTTTCCTGTTCTCTAAATTTGTTTCATTGGCAACATCGATTAGTTGATCTTTAAGTTTTGGATTTACATAGTGTCTATTCAATAATGGAGTTATATAATTATGAGGTATCAGGTTTGAAGATTTAGTTATTGGCAATGGAACTCTTCCATTAAGTTTTGCTAAAGCTGGTACGATTAGCAAAGTTGAGAGAAGGTACAAAATTGAAAAACCAAGTAGTTTTTTCCAACTTGAAATTGGTCGCTTGCTGATTTTGAAATATCCAAAACTCAAAATCCATATTATTCCACCAATTTGGGTGACGATAGTTAGTATAGCTACTATTAAAATATGGACAAAAGTTTTCAATTTATATTTTCATTTTTAATCGCTGATGAGTGACAACGTCCAGTACATGCACAGTGTCGGCGATTATCCGACATGATCGTCATTTACATTGTTCTGCCATCGTTTATTTTTTCTTTAACCATTGTTCAAAATAGAGTTTTTCAATTCTTTTTCTGCCAATAGAATCAATGATTTCTGTTAGTGCCCATTCCTGGTTTTCTAATGAAGCACTATACCAAATTGATTCATCCTCTGTGTTAAATATCGAATCTCGATTTATATCTCTAAGCGTTCGAATTAATATTTGTTCTGAATTTGGTATTACTTCAAAATATTGCAAATCTTCTTGTAGTGGCGATATTCTCTTTAAATTCATTCCATTAATTTCGGATGAAAACAAATATTCCGGGTCCGTATCATTAAGGGTTTTATCTTTATTAAAATCAATGTCACCAATTTCATAGAGCACTTTTTTGCTCATTATTTTGTCGTCTGCTTCAAGGTTTTTTCGGTTAACATATATATTTGAAATTCTAATTTTATTTTCTGTTAAAAGTCTATTTTCGCCTGTTTCCCGATTGTAAAATAAAACATTCCAATATCTTGGGTAGTCATCTGAATAATATCCGTCCTTGCTTAATTTTGTTCTTCTTTCAAGCAATTCAGTTGAGATAGGAATTAATACTTGATTTGTACTTTCTAAAACGATTGGCGTTTCGTATTGAAATTTGAATTCAGTTAATATTGAATCTACTTGCTCAGAAGTTAAATCTTTTGAATCGATAGATTCGATTCTTGTTTTGCTTTCCTGACAAGAAAGTATTCCAATGATTAAAAGTATTCCGATTAATTGTTTCATTTTTGTTTTCTTTTATGTGGTAGTACAGTTCGGTGATAAATGTAGGACTCCAGCGATAGCCAGTCTTACATTTTATCAAATGTTATGCTCTGTTTATTTGTTTAACGATTTTTCCCATCCTCTAATTTGCATTAAATCTTTTAGCATATTTGCAAACCCTTCAATATCAGGAAATAAAATGTCTGGTTTGATATTTAATTTCCTAAGTCTAGCTAAAAACTCATGTTTTACTGTTTTATCTATTTTTAATATACAAAACGGAGTGCCATTTTTAGTTATTTGAGATTGTAATGCTTCATATATTAATTTGTAATGATCCTTTTTTATGTCAGCAGCTACTGTAAAGCATCCTTGTTGAAAATTATACCTTAGAGTTTCAAAATTGGTAATAATAGATGTCAAGTAACTACTTTCAGAAGATTCAATAAAAATGTTGTCTTTATCTGAATCGTAAAAATTATTTTTCAAGACACTACCTAGAACTGTTTGGTTAAAAAGGAATACTGCTCCATCTTTGTCAAAGTTAGTTCTTACAGCGAAATAGAGTGCAATATATGGCGAAGTAGTCCAATCTAGAAGACGTGTTGGTGCTCCAAAATGTTGCATTATAGAATTAATAAGGCCAAATTTTCCCATTTGCACTTCAGGAAATTTAAGCTCAGGATATAAATGAGCCCTTGAAATAAATTCACGATAAATCGTTAATTCGAACTTAAGTCCAAGTTCTCTTTCGATGTCATATTCTTCCAGAATTCTTAAAATACTTGGTTTTAGTGACCAATTATCATCAGATTGACCTCTAAATAAATAATGGGATAACCAATCTGTTTCAAGTTTAAGAAATTCTAATTTTTCAATTAGATCTTTCCAGCTTTTAATATGTAAAGTAGGCCATTCTTTCATTATGAATTTTTGTTTTCATAGAGCATAATCGAGTCACGCAGCGGAATCTCACCCCTACGTTCTCACGGAACCGTGCGTGAAATTCACCATTCACACGGCGCTTCATGTTTGTAAATGAAACAAAGATAATATACCTTTAGGAAGATACCAATCTCCAATGCACAATTAGATCCGGTTCTTGTCAACTTAACCCAGGTTATCATGTATTTCACCTATCGCTTTCAACGCAACCATTTTTTTAACATTCATTACATTAGACTTTCGTTATTTACACCATAAAATGGTACAGTAGCTACGCCTGTCAGTCGGCACCGGGAGACCTACGCACATCGATCATACAGTATCAACCTGGCTGCATAGCTTGTTCTAGACACACACGTTTTCAGGCTTTGAGTTCGGACGGGTCTCGAAGCACAAAAGTTGATTTTATTACAAAAGTAAAATTAAAAAACTAATATTGAATTTTGCACGTCAGCCGGCCTGACGCAAAACCAGTGTTACAAGCAGCCGTTCCTGTCTATCTTGTTGTTATCAAAATTATAAATTTCTTTTGTTGCTCTCAATCGTTATGAACTCCGGTAAATAGTCAGGTGTACAACCCTTTGAAACCATTTGTCCTCTGTAAAGCCCTGTTTTTTCGCCAAGTGCCACGCATCGTTTACGGTTATTCTTATCATAAACTCCAATCCAACCCGCTAAAAAGTTCATTGCCCATTGAACTTCTGGCTCTTCATTTTCTATTTGCTTTTCTATTTTAGATAACAATTCATCATTACTTGTTGGTGGTTCTTGTCCCATCCATCTTAATCGAGCCTGATAATACCAAAAAATCCTTCTTTGGAAAGATGATGAACTATTTTCCCAAGAATCCATCAAAGCAATAGTCTTTTTGTCCTTCGAAAGTTGATTTGCCATTAACCAGTCAATCAATTGACTTCTTTCATCTTCTTTTTGCCCTTTAATGTCGTTGGCTAATTTGTCTATAAATTCTTGGGATAGATACTTTTTGTCCATTATAAGAACAGCCAAAAGTCTGGCAAAATGTTTTCCCGTAGACCACAGTTCCAGCGCTAATTCGTGGTCTTTTTTTATTGCAGTTGCAAGTTTTTTTATGTCGCCAAGTTTAGACTTGTCGTTTAAGTGGCTTAATATATTTTCTGCTTTTGACGAATACTTCATTTCAATTTAGTTATTTGTTTAACCACGTCTTACGGTTGCTTGTAACGGGTTCGCGCTTGGCGAAGGTGGCGATTTTCACCACAAATGTTGATGCGGAGAACCAAACTTTGATTAACCACAAATGTGTCTGCGGAGCACCGAACCGCCACTTTTACCAAACCCGTGTTACAAGCAATGTTATCTTTTTAGTCTATCGTTGTCTCTATATTATTGTAATGTCTGTCAAGTTTGCTTGATTATTTTTCAAGAAAGCATAAGTTATACTGTCAACCTTACAGTTTACAAATTGAACTTTCTTAAACTTGTCATTATACTTAAAAAAAGTATTTAATAGCGTTGCGTTTTCAAATTTAACCCCATAAAAAGCGCAATGTTCAAAATGACAGTCTTCAAATGTTCCTGAGAATACCATATTGCTAAAGTTTGACCTCAAAAACTTAGTAAATTTCCAAGTGATATTTGCAATATTATTCTTCTCGAAATTCGATTCGATTAACTCAGCACCTGAAAAATCGACTTCCGAAAAATCGCATTTTTCGATGTTACTTTTAAATAATTCTGCGTCAATGAAGGAACATTTAGTGAATTGATTGTTTAGCAAATTTGAATATTGAATTTTACTATCTCTCATATCTGAACTAGAAAAATCGCAAAGTTCAATATTATTTTTACCAAGAATTAGTCCAGACAAGTCCGAGTTCAAAAACTTGCAGTTTTTTATATTTGACGAACTAAATTTTTCCTTCAAGTTTTTCAAGCCTGAAAAGTCTGCGCCTGTCCAATTACCTTGAGACATATCCCAATTCCAGCCAAATTTTTTCTTAGGTTGTTGTGCTTGGATTTCCTTTGATATGTTTTCGGTTACAACGTTTTGGGATTCTTGTATTTGTATGGTGTCAGAGAAATAGTTTAGGTCAACTTTAAAAATTGTAGTTAGTTTATACAACATTGTAATGTCGGGCAAAGATTCGCCACGTTCCCATTTTCCTACTGCCTGCGGACTTATAGCCAATTGTTGTGAAAGTTCGGCTTGTGAAAAGTTCAATTTCTTTCTTGCTTCGGCAATTTTATTGCCTATATATTTTGAGTTTAACATTGTCAATATTTATTTTATGTTACAAAATTAGAATTTATTGTTTGGATTTATCGCTTTTATCAAGTCACGCACAGCATCAGCAACAGCACGAAAATCTTTTTTTAGAATAGCATCGTGATTACTCGGCACTTTTGCACTCACTATTATATTACTATTCCGTTCAGCAGCTTTGTATGCGCCTTTACGTATTACTTCTTGTCCATCGCCTTTACTTCCAAACGAAGCACCAGAAGCTAATACATATCTTGTTGGGACTTTAATATTATCCATTATGAGCATCAATGCTTCTTCGGTTCCTATCCACCCTAATTCTATATTTATTTCTGCCATTTGTGTGGCATTCATTTTTGGTGTTATACCCGTAGGTCGCAACAACCATACAATAGGATTTAACCAGCGAAACAACTTTTTTATTCCTTTTGCCATTTCCTCATTCATCCAGGTGTATGGCTGTGCCCCATCAACTAAAACTATCCCTAAACATCTGTCAGGGTTACGACTTCCCCAATGGGCTGCTACAAAAGCACCATAAGACCAGCCCACTACCAATACTATGCTTATTTTTCGTGCTTTAAGTACGATATCTACATCACGTACACAGGTTTCAAAAGAGTAGTCAGATGATATGCCTGACTTTCGTCCCCTTCCTCTTTCGTCATACGTGATGTGCCTAAAATCAGAGCCTAATTCTGTGATTACTTTTCGCCAGTACCCCTGTGTAGCAAATTGTCCGTTTAGATAAATTATTGGTATGCCCGAACCTCCTGTGTCAGTTACAAAAAGTTGGGTGTCATCAACAGGTATTAAACCAGACCACGTAGCATTTTTAATGTCAATTGAATTTGAATTTTTCAACATATTTTTAGATTTAAATGATGTTGCAAAATTATTGACTGCCAATGGCGTTATGCAAATAATACAGGCTACTTACAGTTGTAAAGTCGCTATACTTGGTTGTATTTTGAAAATGTATAGTTGTTTCTTTCTTTTTAGCCCGACTTCTGTTTGTTGTACTGTCGTTTAACATGGCTGGTAACAACTGCATTGCCCCCAAATGGCGGCAATCTCGGATACAAATTATTCCCTACTACTTACAAATCCAAATCATCCATTGGCGATTTAATCTCAGATTTCATTTTGTGGGTGATGTGGGGTGTATATAGAGCAATCATCTCAATCAAACGATGTCCCCAATTCGCCTGCACCCTCTGTAATCCCTGGTCAATTTAAAGCGGATAGGGGGACTTTATATCACCGGAATATCTACATGATTTTACCTGCTTTATTGTTAGTTGGTTTAAAAGTTATATTCAATTTTATCAGCTTTAAAATTAGGTAATACCTGATTTTAATTATCCACTTTAAATGCCGCGTTAACCTTTAATTCGTTTTACAAATCAGGGGATCAGCCTGGTAGGAATAAACAGTGGCAAACCAGGTAAATGATGTTAGGTTAAAATCTACAAAAAGGAAGGTCTCATAGTCTATATATTGCCGACATGGAATTACTAAATCATAGATGTAATAATGCGCTTCTTTTGTCCGCTTTCATCGGGCGCATAATGTCAGTCCAGCGTTCTTCGACCACAACGAACAAGTTCTTCGATATTGGCACCCCTACGGAGTCTTGGAACATCCTATAGCAAAAAGCCCTTTAAGATTGGTGATGGGGCTTTTTTATTACCTGGGGCTTTCTTCTATACGGCTTAATGTTGCCTGCCAGCCTTCTGTCAGCAAAGTAACTATATTTCATCCATCATACTCCTCTTCCAAAGTATATCTACAAAAAAAAATAAATTATTTTAGACAACCTGATTGACCAATTTCGCTTCGTTTTCTATATAGTTTTTTTCCAAAACATCCACTTGTTGCAAATGGGTGTTCATTTTCAAAAACTGTAATAATACGGCAACTGCAACTACCACCAATGTGAAAACCAAAAAGATGATTTGCCAACCAAAATAGCTACGAATAAACCCAAACAATGCTGCACCAGCTGACATTCCAGCGTTAGCCAGGGTCATAAAAAAGGTAAACTGTAAGGCAGAAATCCGCTTCCAACATACTTGCATGGCGGTAGCAAGTTGACTAATAACAATTAAGGTATTCATTAAATTAAAAATGGTTATAAATGCCGAAACATACATAGTATCTTGCCAAAGTAGCACAAAAACACCCATAGATGCGGTGAGCACTCCTGCCAGCAGCAGGCAAATTTGGAACATTCGTACTGTACCTAAACGGGCAATGATAATGCCACCTATAATCATACCCATGACTCCACCCACCAATTTGGAAGTTGAATAAGTATTGGAATAATCAACGTTGTTCCAGCCAAGTTCCTGGATGGTAAAAACAGGAAGCAAGGTTTCTATATAAGTCAATGCACCTTTGGAGATAAGTATAATGAGGCCGATCAATATGGTGTTACGTAACAAAAATACTTGCTTAAAACTTTTAAAGAGTTTGCCCCAGCTATCCATTTTGAGCAGTGCCGATACGGGTGAAGTAGCTCCCGATGACCATGGCATTAGTTTTTCGCCCTGCCGCTCCCTTAAAAGAAGTGGTATCAGCATGATAAAACAAATGGACACAGACATCAATAGAATTGCATTGGAAAACCCATATTGATTGATAAGCCAACTTCCTAACGCCAAAGAAATTGATATACCCACTGTTTTAGAACCCCACATAAAGCTATTAGCTTTCCCTTGCTGTTCAATGGGTACAATATCAATTACCAAACTATCGGTAGCAATGTCTTGAAACATGATAAAAACGTGTACACACACAACAACAGCTATGAGCAAGGTAAGATTATTCAGCGGTCCGGGCACAAAGGATAAGCCAATTAAACTAAAAAAAATACCAAATTGTCCAAAGAGTAGCCAGGGTCGTCTTCGCCCCATGGGCAAAAATGTAAACCGCTCCATGATGGGTGCTAAGAAGATTTTAAAACTAAATGGAATCATCACAATTGCCCCGTAAGTAGCTATTTCACTCGCTGATTTTCCATTCATTGCCATCCATGCAGGAATCCCAAATAACGTGATACCTTCTGGAATACCTTGTGAAAAATACAAGGCAATAAAAGAGAAATATCTTAAAATTTTATGCTCTGCAAGTACGGGGAAAGGGGTGGTTTTTAGAAAGTAACCCGGCTTCATAATTAATAAAGGTGTAATTGTTTTGTTTGAGGTTTTCAGGTTGTCCATGTTGTAAATTTAAAAATAAGTTACTTTAAAGTCAGGCAATTTTTATTGACGTTTCAAATGATGATGGTTTATTAAACAGGCTTGCAGGCAACGCTTGCCGTAGTTGTCGTGCCAGCCTGAAAGGTGGCATGATCGCACTACGGCTTGTTACTGATAGGCTTTTAATCTTGTCTCATTTGAAGTTCATAATTGTTTGAAACTGCATAATTTGCTAATTCTTCTATATTATCCAATTCTGATTTTATCTGATCATAGAATCGTTTTTTTCTAACTTCATAATTAATTGAATCTCCTTTTACTTTATTTTGTCCTTCGTAATTTAGATAGTAAAGGACTGGTTTTTCTTTTGACAAATCTATTCGTACACCCCATTTATCGTTTTCATCGTCATACCATTGAAGTGATATTTTATCTTCATAAGCATTTATACTTGCCCATCTATCTGTTTTCTTTTTCCAAAACAATTTACCTTCTTCCGTTTCAACAAACACTTGACTTATTCTTTTGCCTTCATCATCAAATATTCCTTCATAAGTAATTGTTCTTATGAATTTATCACCATTGATTTCAAATCCCTTTCTTATTGTGTTTATGCAATTGATAACCGCCTTTGGGGAAAATGAGGTATTCTTGTTTTCTAAATTTCCATAGGTTTCAGCATTGAGTTTAGTAAAGAAACTAAGGTCAAGATCTGCACTTGTTATTTTCAAAAGACTTGATTTAAGGTCATCTAAGAAAATCAAATCGTTTAAAAAGTATATTGGTTTCGATTCAGGCATTGCTTCCTCTTTAACTGAAATTACTTCCTCATTTACTCTTTGAACAATATTTGCTGTTACATATACTCCCATGGTTTCTATTTTTTCCTTATCAGCAACAACCGCATTCCCGCCAAATGGCGGCAATCTGGAATACATTCACAAGTTCTTTATCTTTCAATTTCAAATGTAAATATCTGAATATGAATTGTTTATAAAAATTACTGCCCCAATTCAAAGTTATATATTTTATCCGCGTAAAAATGTTTTTTATACATTTGTACCCGGCAATTTAAGTAAATCACGGCAACGTTTAATTCCACACATTCTTAGCACAAACAAACCTTGTTATAAATATAGGTGGGCATAAAATCCAAAATTAGATACCACATCCATCCTTTCTCCCTGATTTTAAACACGTATAATTTTTTTAGTACATCTTTTCACAGCCCGATGTTATATTAAAAGAAAATCACAACCCCAACTCCACCTTTATACCGTAAACAAATGTACATTTTTTTCAGATATCAGTCTTTTTAGCCATGCTTTTTTGAAAAATAAATCATGTCCTGTTTCAAAAAATGTATAAAACTTCCCTGAAGAAGCAGCTTTGCAAATTAATACTCACCCGGGCTCCGGTTTGGTAGTTATTAATCGCGAAACCAATCATTAAAAATTTGGATTTCCAATTACTCCAATTTTGAAATAAATTTGTATATTACCCTACCATTTGATGTCCAGATTTTTTTCGGAATTACAAATTAAACCCCGTTTTTCACCTCCCAAATCCTCCGGGTAAACAAAACTTCAAATCCCCATAAAAATAAGGCTTCTGCCGAGGTTGTCCCGACGTTGTGCCGACGTTGTGCCGACCATACCTTATGGATAAGCCATAGATAATCCATGGATACCCTATAGATACCTTATGAAATAGCCTGCTCCGATTCAGATCGGCAGTGTATATCTGCAATACCCTGCTTCAGGCAAAAGCAATTCAGTCTTGGCTGATTTTATAAAGTGTAGTCCATATGGTTTCCTACTTCATGCCGGACACCAACCTGCTAAACCTTTTTTCAAAGGTACGTTGTATATATCGATAATTCTTCCAATCCCGGTTCCCTATTCCTGATACAGGATCATCATCGAAATGGGCGGCACTTCTACCGTATTCCGTACTGTTGTATTTAGGCCAAACGTATCGCCTTGCACAGCAATTTTCCAGCTGCCCTGAAGCGCGTAACTGACCGCTTCGGTCCGGACATTCAATACCACACAGATGTTTTTCCAGCGGTCGCCGTTGGCGTGGTTGCTGATCTGATAAGCGATTAAACCGTGCTCCACCCGCTTGAATTCCAGATTTTTTACTACATCCCCGGCCGATGTCATCCGAAATGCAGGGTGGGCTTTCCGAAGCTGGATCATATTTTTATAGTACGCCACGACACCCGGATGATTGGCTTTGAGGTGCCAGTCCAATTGATTGATGCTGTCCGGGGCATTGTAGCTGTTGTGGTTCCCTTTTTTCGACCGCAGCATTTCCACACCGGCGTGCAAAAAAGGAATGCCCTGCGAGGTCAGCACCACGGCATTCGCCAGTTTATCCATCGCCTCCCGCGTTTGGTGATTGGCATCCGGTCTGGAAATCAGAAGCTTGTCATACAGGGTATGGTTGTCGTGACAACTGACATACAGCACTGCCTGCCAGGGTTCAGCGGCCCAGGGTCTGTCGCCATTGTACACCTTGCTGTAGTCCACCTGCGGATGCCGGATACAGCCCGTAATACCCATTTTCACCGACGCTTCCGCCCCAACCTTACCACTTACAAATCCTGTGTCTTTGTCGTCAAAAACAGACCCTTTCAATCCATCGCGAATTTCATCCGAAAACACAGCGATGCCGGGCATCTGACTCGTTTGCGTTTTAAGTGCCCGTTGGGTAGCAGCCAGGGGTGATTCACCCGCGGTCCAGCCTTCTCCGTACACCAGGATATTCGGATTCACCGCCTTCAGCGCAGCTTTGAGCAGATTCATGGTCTCTATATCGTGAATGGCCATCAGATCGAAACGAAAACCATCTATATGGTATTCCCTGGCCCAGTATGTAACCGATTCGATCATGTATTTTCGCATCATCGCCCGTTCCGAAGCCGTTTCATTTCCACACGCCGAGGCATCGGACAGGCTGCCATCTTTTTTGTGCCTGTAGTAATAGCCGGGTACTTCAAGATTAAAATTGGATTTATTTGTAATACCGGTGTGATTGTAAACCACATCCAAAACCACACCAATTCTGTGATCGTGCAAGGCCTTTACCATCGTCTTAAATTCTTTGATACGCACTTCCCCGTGGTATGGATCGGTAGCATACGACCCTTCGGGCACATTGTAGTTTACCGGATCATATCCCCAGTTATACTGATTTTTTTCTAAGGCGAATTCATCAACAGAATTAAAATCGCAGGTCGGCAACAGGTGTACATGCGTAATACCCATTTCCTTCAAATGGTCCAGTCCCGTGGCTACTTTCTGCGGTCCTTTAGTCCCGCTTTCAGCCAAACCAAGGTATTTACCGCGGGCACGGATGCCCGACTCGGCCTGGATACTCAGGTCCCGGACGTGCACTTCATACAAAATAGCTTCGTTAGGCCACCGGAGGGCTGGTCCGCGATCGTTCTCCCACCCTTCAGGATGTGTGCGTTGCAAATCAACAACCATAGCCCGTTTGCCGTTTACTCCTGTAGCCCGGGCATACATGCCGGGGCTTTCATCGAGCCAGCTGCCCTTTATTTTTACCTGTATGGTGTAGTAAGTGCCGTGCAGGTCTCCGGCGCTCGTTTTTTCCCAAATGCCATGCTGACCCTTCACCATTGCCTCGGTGGCATAGGCACTTCCACCCTGGCCTTCCCGGTAAAAGTGAAGCTGCACCTGCTCTGCTGTCGGTGACCAGATGCGGAAGGTCGTTGCCTCCTTTGTATAGTCCGGCCACAGATTTACATGAATGGCAGTAGGGTAATTATCATATTGCTCTAATTCCTGGCTATGTACCGAACAGGCAACAAACAAGGGAAATAAAACAAAACCGGGGAATACGGATTTTAATGTCATGAACGCTGTTTTAATAATGATGTGGCTTATGGTCCTTTGTATAATGAATTAATGATTATCAGTCACCTGGTGTTTTTTTATCATGTCGGAAATACAACACAAACTTTTCGCTCTTCTCGCCGGGTTACATCAGGCATGGGGCAAATATAACCGATATTTTTGTGGTTTACCCAACTTGCGTTCAATCATTTTCCGGGCTTCCAGATCCAGTTTTACCGTTTCTCCATACCACTGCACACCGCCATCAAAATCGTCTTTTACCCGGGCATAAAGGTGTTCCATGAGTTCAGAATGGCTATGCTCTCCGGTGGCCAGTATTGTCAGAATATGTGATTTGATAAATTCGTATTTTTCCTTACTTATCCTTTTGTTTGTTTTTCCGGCTTGCGGATGTAAGGTTTGTATTTTTTCTTCTGTCATGTTTTGGTTTTTCCTGGTTTTAAAATTCCGGCAGACAGAGCTGCTTTTTTGATGAGTAACTTCAAAAAATACCCCATGGCAAACACCCATACCAAACGCACAGCACTATTTGTATAGAATGACATTTGATACCATCAATGCTCCGTCAGCCACTGTATTGCAGTCCGGATACACTGATCTGTTTCGGTGTTCCACGCCACATCAAAAGGCGTTTCCGTATCCACCGGTACCTGATGTTCATAGATCCTGCCGTTTCGGTCACAAAATATGCCGGTCGAAATATTCAGAATTACTTCATCAAGAATAAAATCCCATCCGTTATTGGTTGTATACCCACCGGTCGCTTCTCCAAAAAATCGGGTATTTGGCCTGCCCTTAAATGTGGTGGCCACCACTTCACCCGAACTGACCGTAAACCTGCCGGTCAGCACAGCCACTTTGGCTTTCGAAAAATCCACCGCCGGCTTAGTCAGCTGTACCGCCTGTACACCGTCATAGATAAAATTGCCATCGCGTATCACCCAGTCAAACAGCTTTGTTTTTTGAAGATTGACCAAACCGCCCACAACGCCGTCGCCAATCAGCGGCGCAATACCGGCCATCATCGGATGCATGTTCCCTCCGCCATTAAACCGCAGGTCTACTATCCACCGGACAATACCCTGTTCTGCCAGATCCAGCAAAGCTTGCCGGATGATCCTGGATTCCTTTTCAATATCCGCCTGAGGCGCTATTGCCGTTATTTTTAAATACCCGATTTGCGGAGCAAGCACTGTATAACTAAATTTTTGCCCGGGGTCATTCACCACTTTCCAAGTTTGCGCATCCTTGATCCGGCTGTCCGGGTTCCGGACATGGTCGTAGTCTGTAAATGTCGCAAGTGTGCTGTAGTCGTGTGCGTTGAGAATTCTGCCATGATGGTCGCGTAGTCCGTTCAGCAGGGTTTCAAAGGCTGGTTTTAAATCGCCGACCACTGTAGCCGCTGCGGCTTGTTTTTGAACCTGTGCTTGCAAAGCCTGCCAGTCTACCTCAGCGCTGTACATCGAAGTCTCTTTGGCACGGGCAACTACCGCATCCATAATTTGTAGCATCCGGTTTTGTGCCCCACCGACACACGACAGAAGCAAAATAAAAGCACCAATTACATTTTTCATTTTTGATACAGCGGTTTTTTGTCAAAATGTAAAAATACAATTTAGATGTTTTGGGCGTATAAACTGACTACAAACTTTTTATACAAGACAAATTATATTTACTATCGGTATCGTATTCCCCGCTTCCATATGGCAACAATAAACCCAGCTTACTGATGTGGCATACTACAGGTAAAATACATACCTATACCGGTCTAAAGCAAACCCTTTTTCAACTAATTGATGTATATTGATATTTATCAGATAGAAAGATGTTAAAAAAGACTTGGCCGCCTACAGGATCATTTTGTTTTTACACCACCTGTTCCCACTTGCACCGGCTTAAGTTAACCAGCTTTGATATTCGCTTTGCATTATCGGAAATCCACATAAGGCAAAACTGCGTTTTAATACCTCTCAAAAGATGAAGCATGCGTTAACCTGCACACAAATTTAACTATTTGTCGCTCAGTATTTATACCTTTCCGCTTTCGATACTTGCCCCCTCCGGTAATTCAAAATCCCCTGGATGGGTAAAATACTCCAGCGTCACCACCCAGACAATCAGAAAAATAAGAGAAACTTTTTGTAGCACGGGCAGTAACATTAAATAAATCTGGGTAAAATAGATAAAACTGCAAATGTAAATCAGCAACATACAAATGACCGAAAGGCAGGCAGCAAACACCAGCTTCGCTTTAAAGACATGAACAGTAATATAAAACAAACTGAGCAGCACAAGTACATTGGCGACCCGCAATACCACATCGTGGTAGGGTGTGACAGCCAGAAATACAAATACCATAGCACCCGCCCCTCCATAACCGATAATACGGGAAGATACCACAACCGCTATCTTTCTGGAAAACGAAATAAAAAACAAGCCAAAACTGAGACACAAAAAAAACATAGCCGCTATAGCCCAATACCTTGAAATATTAATTGCCCCGTTCACGGCATGCGGACTGAACAGGTTAGACAGGTAGTTATATTTCCAGTCAAAGCCCTCGGATTCCGGCTGAAAATAGGAACCACCGGGATAGTACATCATGGCAATCAGCAGTAACACGACCGATACTACCAGACCAGCTAAAATAGAATATTTTCTATATATAATCTGCATGGTTTATATGCTATTAAGCCCTTTTTTAAGTTTTACAATCATCATTATTTTATATACGAACGTACGTTCGTAAACAATAATAATTTAATTTTAATCCACTTCAGAACCCACCACAATACATCCGTCATTTGGCTTACACCTGCCTTTAAACAACATATGTTTTATCCATTATTTCAGCATCACAGCATACCCCGCGCTTTCACTTCAAGATACTTGTTGATGGTATTGATGGTCAACTGCTCCGGACGTGTCAGTATACACTGAATACCATACTTTTTAAGCTCATTGACAATCAGCTTTTTTTCAAAAGCAAATTTTTCAGCAATGACCTTGTCGAATATTTCCTGCGTACCGCTGGCTGGTTTCTGAATCAATTCGTCCAGTTCGGTGTTTTGAAAAAAGATAACAATCAGCAGGTGGCTGCGCGATATGGCTTTCAGGTAAGGCAACTGCCGCTGAAGTCCATCCATAGTTTCGAAGTTGGTGAATAGCAACAGCAAGCTCCGTTGCGGTATGTTTGCCCGGATGTCCGCATAAAGCTTTCCGTAATGCGACTCAAAAAAATCTGTTTTTACATTATACAGGGCTTCCACTATTCGCTGCATTTGTGTACTCCGCCTGTCGGTATTTACCCGGTTTTCCACCTTTTTCGAAAAGGAAAGAAAGCCGGCATAGTCCTGCCTGCGCAACACAATGTCACACACTACCAGACAGGCATTGATCGAATAGTCCAGCAGACTCAGCCCGTTAAACGGCATTTTCATCACCCTGCCCTTATCCAGGATACAATACACCGACTGCGACCTTTCATCCTGATACTGATTGACCATCAGCTTATTGCTTTTGGCGGTGGCCTTCCAGTTCACTGTCCGGAAATCATCGCCCGCCACATATTCCTTTATTTTTTCAAACTCCATGGTGTGACCAAGCCGGCGCACCTTTCGGAATCCATGCACAAATAGTTTATGCGAAAAAGCCATGAGCTCATACTTTTTCATCTGTATGAAAGAAGGATACACCGGTACCATTTTTTCGGCCTCAAAACTAAACCGCCGTTTGATCAGACTCAGCGGTGAAGACGCAAAAACATGGATGCGCCCAAACTGAACACAACCCCGAAAAGTGGGCCGGAGATGGTACACCAGGCGGACCGTTTCCTTTTGGTTTATTTTTCTTTTAATCAAAAAATTCCGCTCCTGAAATGCTTCCGGTATCTCATCAATGATTTCGGTTCGCAAGGCAAACCGATAGAGGTTGCTCACCTCCAGCACCACTTCGTTTTCATCGCCATTGGACATTTTTTCAGCCAGGCTGCGGCTTGCCACCACACCGGTAAGCGCATTAAATAAAATGAGTACATCAAATAAAGTGAATAAAATCAAAATGATCAGAAGCAGTTGGGCAGGAAAAAACAGCAAGGGCAGAAAAAAAGAAACCACAAAAACAAATACCACGCCCGTGCCGAAATAATAAAACCTCGGGTGTATATATAGTCCATGCAGTATTTGTTTAATCAGTCCCATGATGCGCCACTTTTCTGTTTTCGATAGCTTGTTTTTGTATTATTGCGTTCTGGCCGCGCATTATCTGGGTATCTCCACCGATTCGATAATCTGACGTATGATCATACCTGCTGTGATGCCTTCCATTTCCTTTTCAGGAGCCACAACTACCCGGTGCCCCAGCACAGCATAGGAAATATCCTTGATGTCTTCCGGCGTCACAAAATCCCTTCCCCGCAGGGCAGCATGGGCTTTGGATGCATTTAGCAGTGCAATGGAAGCCCGTGGCGATGCACCCAGGTATAACATGGCATTTTGACGGGTATTGACCACTACACGTGCAATATATTCTATGATCTGAGGTTCAACGCGCACCTTGCGCACCAGTGCCTGAAACGATATAATACCCGCTTGGGATATCAAAGCCCGGATATCAGCCAGTTTGTTGACATTCAGCAAATGGTGTTCGCGGTTTATAATTTCAATCTCATCCTGCAACTCCGGATATCCGATCTCTATTTTGAGAAGAAAACGGTCCAGCTGCGCTTCCGGAAGCCGGTACGTGCCCTCCTGCTCGATAGGATTTTGTGTTGCCATCACCAGAAATGGCAAAGACATCGCATGGGCTTCCCCATCGATCGTGATCTGCCGTTCTTCCATGACCTCAAACAAAGCCGCCTGCGTTTTTGCCGGCGCCCGGTTTATTTCATCGATCAGTATAATATTTGAAAATATAGGCCCTTTCCTGTATTCGAAATCCGATTTTTTAACATCAAATACCAGCGTTCCGAGGATGTCAGAAGGCATCAGGTCCGGCGTAAA
>WBZS01000494.1_pt1 | contig 49255 bp, 48 predicted proteins | sample 5204201 | NCBI WGS metagenome assembly WBZS01 (sample SAMN12344357, study PRJNA552823) | activated sludge metagenome | biome: Activated sludge suspended growth; feature: Nitrification reactor; material: Wastewater; isolation source: activated sludge from nitrification reactor of wastewater...
CAGTCGCTGACCCACATCAACGACGCCTACGACTTCGTCAAGGAGACCGTGGCGCACGGCGGGTCGATCCTGTTCGTCGGCACCAAGAAGCAGGCCCAGGAGCCCGTGGCCGAGCAGGCCACCCGCGTGGGGATGCCCTACGTCAACCACCGCTGGCTCGGCGGCATGCTCACCAACTTCACGACGATCTCCAAGCGGCTGCAGCGCCTCAAGGAGCTCGAGGACATCGACTTCGACGATGTGGCCGGCTCAGGCCACACGAAGAAGGAGCTGCTCATCCTCAAGCGCGAGAAGGACAAGCTCGAGAAGACCCTCGGCGGCATCCGCACGATGGCCCGGGTCCCCTCGGCCGTGTGGATCGTCGACACCAAGAAGGAGCACCTCGCGGTCGACGAGGCCCGCAAGCTGGGCCTGCCGGTCATCGCGATCCTCGACACCAACTGTGACCCGGACGAGGTCGACTACAAGATCCCGGGCAACGACGACGCGATCCGTTCGGTGGCCCTGCTGACCCGGGTCATCGCCGACGCCGTCGCCGATGGTCTGGTGGCGCGCTCGAGCGTCCGCACCGGTGAGTCCGCTGAGGGCGTCGCCGCCGACGAGCCGCTGGCCGAGTGGGAGCGCGAGCTCTACGCCGAGGCGGAGGCTGCTGCGGCTGCCCCCGCTGCCGAGGCCGTCGAGGCTGCGGCTGCCGTCGAGACCCCGGCCGCCGAGGCTGCCGAGACTGTCGCCGAGGAAGCCGCTGAGGCTGCTGCCGACGAGGCGCCCGCCGCCGAGGCTGCCGAGGTCGCCGAGGCTGGGTCCGGCGGCGCCGACGAGGCGCAGGCCTGAGCCACCGGCCGGACCACACGGCCTACCCATTCCCGACCGAAACCCAGAGAGAGTAACGATGGCGAATTTCACCGCCGCTGACATCAAGGCGCTGCGCGAGCAGACCGCCGCCGGAATGATGGACGTCAAGAAGGCCCTCGAAGAGGCCGACGGCGACATGGCCAAGGCCGCCGAGATCCTGCGGATCAAGGGCCTCAAGGGCGTCACCAAGCGTGAGGGCCGCTCGGCCTCCAACGGCTTGGTCGCCGCCAAGGCCGAGGCCGGCGTCGGCACCCTCGTCGAGGTCAACTGCGAGACCGACTTCGTCGCCAAGGGCGAGCGGTTCATCGCCCTGGCCGAGCAAGTCCTCGCCCAAGCCGTCGCCACCGAGGCGACCGACGCCGAGGCGCTCGTCGCGAGCACCCTGCCCGACGGGCGCACCGTCGCCGAGTTGCTCATCGAAGGCAACGCGGCCACCGGCGAAAAGATCGAGGTCCGCCGCGTGGCCCGGGTGACCGGTGAGCGTGTCGTGGCCTATCTGCACAAGACCAGCCGTGACCTGCCCGCCCAGATCGGCGTCCTGCTGGCCACCAGCGGCGGCGACGAGGAGATCGCCCACGACGTCGCCATGCACGTCGCGGCCTTCTCCCCGACGGTGCTCGCGCGCGCCGACGTCCCCGCCGACGTCGTCGCCAACGAGCAGCGGATCGCCGAGGCGACCGCCCGCGAGGAGGGCAAGCCCGAGGCCGCCCTGCCGCGGATCATCGAGGGCCGGGTCAACGGCTACTTCAAGGAGAACGTCCTGCTCGAGCAGGCCTTCGCCAAGGACCAGAAGAAGTCGGTCGCCCAGGTGCTCAAGGAAGCGGGTGCCGAGGCTACTGGCTTCGCCCGGTTCCGCGTCGGCAACTGACCGTCCGCGGGCCCCGTCCCACTCCACGCACCACCGCAACGCCGTATGCCGTCCGCCCACCTCGGGCGGGCGGCATACGTCGTTCTGGGCGGGTGATGCGTGTGGGAGGATCGGTTCACCGCCGAGCAGACCGACCCCGACAAGGAATGTGCCGATGACTGTGCCGGAAACCCCGACCACCGCAGCAGCCGCATCCACCCCGGGAGGCGAGCAACCGGCATACCCGAGGGTCTTGCTCAAGCTCTCCGGTGAGGTCTTCGGCGGCGGCAGGACCGGGGTGGACCCCGATGTCGTCAAACAGATCGCCGGACAGATCGCCGCAGCGGTGGCCGACGGCATCCAGGTGGCCGTCGTCGTCGGTGGGGGCAACTTCTTCCGCGGCGCCGAGCTTCAGCAGAAGGGCATGGACCGCGCCCGAGCCGACTACATGGGCATGCTCGGCACGGTGATGAACTGCCTCGCGCTGCAGGACTTCCTCGAGAAGGCGGGCGTTCCGACCCGGGTCCAGACGGCGATCACGATGGGCCAGGTCGCTGAGGCCTACATCCCGTTGCGCGCGATCCGGCACATGGAGAAGGGCCGGGTCGTCATCTTCGGCGCCGGAGCTGGTATGCCGTTCTTCTCCACCGACACGGTGAGCGCGCAGCGCGCGCTGGAGACTCACTGCGACCGCCTGCTGATCGCCAAGAGCGGCGTCGACGGCATCTACACCGCCGACCCCAAGGTCGACCCGTCGGCGACCAAGATCGAGGCATTGACCTTCGCGGACGCCCTGGCCCGCGGCCTGAAGATCCTCGATGCCGCCGCGTTCGCGTTGTGCGCCGAAAACCGCCTCCCCATGCTCGTGTTCGGCATGGAGGGCGAGGGAAACATCACCCGAGCCCTGCGAGGTGAGAGGATCGGCACACTGGTGACCGCCGGATGACCCACGGGCAAGGAGCAGGACGACCGCGATGATCGACGAGACACTCTTCGAGGCCGAGGAGAAGATGGAGAAGGCCGTCGAGGTCGCCAAGGAGGACTTCGCCGGCATCCGCACCGGTCGGGCCAACCCGGGGATGTTCAACAAACTCCTCGTGGACTACTACGGCTCGCCGACCCCTATGCAGCAGTTGGCCTCGTTCCAGACGCCCGAGGCGCGGACGATCCTCATCAAGCCCTTCGACGCCAAGGCGATGCACGGCATCGAAAAGGCCATCCGCGACTCCGACCTCGGGGTCAACCCGAGCAACGACGGGGTTGTCATCCGGTGCATCCTGCCCGTGCTCACCGAAGACCGGCGCCGTGACTACATCAAGCTGGCCCACCACAAGGCCGAAGAGGCCCGGGTCTCGATCCGTAACGTCCGACGCAAGGCCAAAACCGACCTCGAGCACGCCATCAAAGATGGCGACATCGGCGAGGACGACGGGGTGCGAGCCGAGAAGGAGCTCGACCAGATGACCAAGAAGTACGTCGACACTGTCGATCACCTGCTCAAGGGCAAGGAGGCCGAGCTGCTCGAGGTGTGACGCCTCGACCCTCGGCGTCCCGATGAGCGCCTCCCAGCCCGTTCCGCAGGCCACCGAGCCGGAGAAGTCCTCACGCGCCGGCCGCAACCTCCCGGCCGCGATCGGCGTCGGCTTGCTGCTCGGCGCCCTCATCATCATCACGCACTTCTGGCACAAAGAGCTTTTCCTCGTGTTGGCCACCGCGTCGGTCTCGATCGGGTGCTGGGAGATCGCCCAGGCCATGCGCCGCAGAGGGATTCGCGTCCCCGTGTTTCCGGTGGTGCTCGGCTGTGTCGTCCAACTGTCCGCAGCGTTCTTCCTCGGCGAGGAGGCCCTGTTCGTCGCTTTCGCCCTCACCTGCGCGCTGGTGCTCATGTGGCGCGGCAGCGAGAACGTGGTCGGCGCGGCAGCCGACGTGGGCGCGGGCATCTTCATCGCGGCATACCCGGCCCTGCTGGCGGGGTTCGCCATGCTGCTGCTCGCGGCACCCGACGGCGCGTGGCGCAGTTTCACGTTCCTGTGCGTCACAGTGGCCAGTGACGTCGGCGGGTATGCCGTCGGCGTCCTCGCCGGGCGTCATCCGATGGCGCCGCGGATCAGTCCGAAAAAGACGTGGGAAGGCTTCGTCGGATCCTTCATCGGCTGCATCATCGTCGGCATCGTGTGCGTCACTCTCGGCCTGAACGGGCCCTGGTGGGTTGGCGCCATCGTGGGCCTTGTCACAGCGCCGGCTGCCACCCTTGGCGACCTGGTCGAGTCCGCCATCAAACGCGACCTCGGGATCAAAGACATGTCCAACATCCTCCCGGGCCACGGTGGCCTGATGGATCGGTTGGACTCGCTCATGGTTTCGGCCCCCGTCATCTGGGCGACCCTGACGATCCTCCTGCCGATCGCCCGGTGACCGAGTGAGGATGCCGTCCGACGAGGCCGGGGCCCTGCCTGCCGCGCGCTCCGCTCGCCGTCCCGCGCCGGGGGAGCTGACCTTCGAGGCTCCCCGCCGCAGTATGCCGCCCACCCACCTGGCCGACCTCGCCCCCGGTGAGCGCACGGCCGCTGTCGAGGCATTGGGCCACAAGGGGTTCCGGGCCAAGCAGTTAGCCGTGCACTATTTCGAGCGGCTCGTCGACAGCCCTGACGAGATGACCGACCTGCCCGTGGCGCAGCGCGACGGCCTCGTCGCGGGGATACTCCCCACCCTACTCACTCCGGTGAAACACCTGGTCGCCGACGAAGGCCGCACGGTGAAGTCGGTCTGGCGGCTGCACGATGGGGCCTTGGTCGAGTCGGTGCTCATGCGCTACCCCGACCGGGTGACGATGTGCATCTCCAGCCAGGCCGGCTGCGGGATGAACTGTCCCTTCTGCGCGACCGGGCAGGGCGGGCTCACCCGCAACCTGTCCACCGCCGAGATCGTCGAACAGGTCGTCGCCGGTGCCCGGATGCTGCGGCGCGGTGAGGTGCCCGGCGGCGACCCGGAGGCCGAGCGCGACCGGCCACTGCGGGTGTCCAACGTCGTGTTCATGGGGATGGGGGAGGCCCTGGCCAACTACACGCGCGCGATCGGGGCGATCCGCCGGCTCACCGACCCCACCCCCGACGGTCTGGGGATGTCGGCCCGGGGCCTGACCATGTCGACGGTCGGGCTCGTCCCGGGGATCGACCGGCTGGCCGGCGAGGGCATCCCGGTCACCCTCGCCCTGTCGCTGCACGCGCCGGACGACGAGTTGCGGGACGAGCTGGTCCCGATCAACACCCGCTGGCGCGTCGACGAGGCGCTGGACGCGGCATACCGCTATTTCGAGGCGACCGGACGACGGGTCTCGATCGAATACGCCCTCATCCGGGACGTCAACGACCAGTCCTGGCGCGCCGACCTGCTGGGGGAGAAGCTCACCTCCCGCGGCCGTGGCTGGGTGCACGTCAACCCGATCCCGCTCAACCCCACGCCAGGCTCCCGCTGGACCGCCTCCCGCGCGGGCGTGCAGCAGCAGTTCGTCGAGCGGTTGCGGGCACACGGCATACCGACGACGGTCCGTGACACCCGCGGCCGCGAGATCGACGGCGCCTGCGGCCAACTCGCCGCGACCGCCACCTGAGCTGCGAGCAACCCACCGGGTCGAAGGTCGCCCCGGCGGTTGGCTCGCCCCGCTAGATTCGGTATGCCGTCCGCTCACCTCCGCGGTCGGCCCCCGGTCCGGCGCTGGCGAGCCCGGGCCGGCGCCACGGCATACGGGAAGGACCCCCACATGCGCGCCCTGACCAAGGTGACGGCCGGACCCGGCCTGGAACTGGTCGACCGACCGGAACCTACGTGCGGCCCCCTCGATGTCAAGGTGCGCGTCTTGCGCGCCGGGTTGTGCGGCACCGATCTGCATCTGGAGCAGTGGGACGACTGGGCTGCGTCGACGGTCACGGCGCCGATGGTCATCGGGCACGAGTTCTACGGCGAGATCGTGCAAGTGGGGGAGGACGTGCCGGTCGGCACTGCGGTGGCTGTCGGCGCGCGGGTGTCCGGTGAAGGACACATCGTCTGTGGACACTGTCGCAACTGCCGGGCCGGTCGGCGCCACGTGTGCATCAACACCATCGGGATCGGGGTCAACCGGGACGGAGCGTTCGCGGACTACATCGTGCTGCCGGCGACCAACGTCTGGGTGCAGCCCGACTCGATCGATCCCGACCTTGGCGCGATCTTCGACCCCTTGGGCAACGCGACCCACACCGCGCTGCAGTGGCCGTTGGTCGGCGAGGACGTGCTCATCACCGGAGCCGGTCCGATCGGGGTCATCGCGGCTGCCATCGCGCGGCACGCCGGGGCCAAGAACATCGTCGTCACCGACGTCTCGGACTATCGGCTGGCGCTGGCCAAAGGTGCGGGCGCGGACCTCACCGTCAATGTTGCGAGCACTCGGATCAAGGACGCCCAGCGGTCCCTGGGGATGCGCGAGGGCTTCGATGTCGGCCTGGAGATGTCGGGGGCGCCGTCGGCGGTGGCCGAGATGCTCGCGAACCTCAACCATGGCGGCAAGGTCGCCATGCTCGGGTTGCCCAATGATCCTTACCCGATCGACTGGGGTCGGGTGATCACCCACATGATTACCCTCAAGGGGATCTATGGCCGGGAGATGTTCGAGACGTGGTATCTCATGTCGTCGATGCTGGCCAGTTCCGAGGTGTTCAAAGCGGCGGTGTCGTCGGTCATTACCCACCGCTTCCCGGCAGATCAGTGGGCGGACGGATTCGCCGCAGCGCGTTCGGGCGACTGCGGCAAGGTCGTCCTTGACTGGAGTTAACCAGCGGCTGTGGACTTATCGTCATTTGGCGGGCCAGCCGCTGCTGCGCCGTCTAGGATTCGCGCCGTGACCACCTCAGACGACCTCCTGGACGCCGCCCTCGCGGTCGTCGGTGTGACGGGGGTCTCCGGGCTGACGTTCGACGGGGTGGATGACCAGGCGAACGTCGAACCAGGCACGACGGCCGAGACGTTTGCGACCATGGAAGCCCTCATCGACGCCATGTTGGGCCGGATCATCACTCTCGATGGCGTGGCCTGGATGTCCAGCGGCGGGGAGCTCACTCCGACCTCGGTGGCCGAGTTCGCTGACCGGATGGCGAACCTGACGATCACTCAGGTGCACGTCTCGGCAGCCTCGACGATGGCCCGGTTCGCGCTCTTCTTCGGCAGCCCCCAGGTCATGACCCAGGGTCAAGCGGCCTTGCTGGACGTCATCGCGGTCATCCTCGACAGGATCGGCGTCCCAGAGCCCCAGGTGCGGGCCCGCCATGTCATCGATCTGGTGGGCGGCACCGCGTTGCACTACCTCACTGTTCGGCGCGGCGAACAGATCGTCCACAGCGAGCTTGCCGCAGCGTTCCGACGCCTTTTGCGCTGATCGTCCCCGCTGATCGACCCGTCCGCGGCCACGGCCACGGACCCTGCCATGAGAAGGTGAACCCGTGTACGGGTCTGTCAAAGACGAACTGGCCGCCACCCTCGGAGAGATCCAGGCCGCCGGGCTCTACAAACGTGAACGCCAGCTGACCACGCCCCAGTCGGCACACGTCGGGGTGGGGGCTGCGGCCGGAAGTGGCTCAAGTGCTCCGCCGAGCGTGCTCAACTTTTGCGCGAACAACTACTTGGGCTTGGCCGATCACCCAGCGGTGGTGGCCGCCGCCAAGGAGGCGCTGGACGAGTGGGGTTTCGGGATGGCGTCGGTGCGCTTCATTTGCGGCACCCAGACGCAGCACACCCTCCTAGAGGAGCGGCTCTCGGAGTTCCTCGGCACGGAGGCGACGATCCTCTACTCCTCGTGCTTTGACGCCAACGGCGGGGTGTTCGAGGTGCTCTTCGGCGAGGGTGACGCGATCATCTCCGACGAGCTCAACCACGCCTCGATCATCGACGGGGTGCGGCTGTCCAAGGCGGCTCGCTATCGCTACCGCAACGCGGACATGGCCGATCTGCGCGCCCAGTTGGAGGCGGCTCGCGCCGCCGGCGTCCATCGGGTCGTCATCGTCACCGACGGGGTCTTCTCCATGGACGGCTCCTACGCTCCGCTCCCAGCCATCTGCGACCTCGCCGACGAGTATGCCGCGATGGTCCTCGTCGACGACTCGCACGCCGTGGGCTTCGTCGGGGACGGTGGCCGTGGGACTCCTGAGATGTTCGGGGTGGCCGACCGGGTCGACATCATCACGGGGACCTTGGGTAAGGCGCTCGGCGGAGCCTCGGGCGGCTATGTTTCCAGCCACCGCGAGGTCGTCGATCTGCTGCGTCAGCGCTCGCGCCCTTATCTGTTCTCCAACTCAGTGGCCCCGTCGGTGGTGGCCGGGTCGTTGGCTGCCCTGGATCTCGTGGCGTCCTCTGGCGAGGCAAGGGCAGCGTTGCGGCGTAACAGCACCCTCTTCCGTGAGCTGATGACCGACGCCGGGTTTGACCTGCTTCCCGGTTCGCACCCGATCACGCCGGTGATGTTCCCCGGGGAGGACGGGGCGCGGCAGGCGACGATGATCGCCGACCACATGCTCGGCAACGGGGTCTATGTCATCGCGTTCTCGTTCCCCGTCGTCCCCAAGGGGAAGGCCCGGATCCGGGTCCAGCTCTCGGCGGCCCATTCCGAGGCCGACGTCCGAGCCTGCGTCGACGCCTTCGTGGCAGCTCGATCCGCCGTCGGCTGACCCCTCACCGCCAGCCCTCCCGCCGACCCCCAATTCCTCCCGCCGACCCCCAATTCCTCCCGCCGAGATTGACCTTGGCTGCAGGACACGCCGAGCTTTCCGGTCGCAACGTCAATCTCGGCGCACAGGGGAGGTGGCGCACAGGGGAGGTGGCGCACAGGGGAGGTGAGGCGAGGTCAGGGGAGGTCAGGGGAGCAGGATTGCCACGGCCTCGTCGACGGAATCCACCAGGTGCACCACATCTGCCATGGCACGCCCACCAGCTAAGGTCGTCACGAGGGGCCACGCGGGCAGCACGTCCTCCCAGTGCCGTCGCCCAACGAGCACCAGCGGCGGCAACCGACCCCCAGCACCGGCCATTCGCTCGTAGTAGAGCCGCGTCGCCCCCTGGAAGATCTCTTGTACCGTCCCCGCAGCCCCCGGGAGCACGACCGTCCCCGCCGTGCATCGCGCCAGCAGCCCGTCCTCGCGCAACGCGTTGGAGAAGTATTTCGCGATCCCCTGACCGAACACGTTGGGTGGCTCGTGCCCGTAGAACCAGGTCGGGATCCCGACCGTCCGCAGCGCGGCCCCACCCAGCGCATCGCTGTCCGGTCGCCGGCCGAGTTGGTCACGCACATTCAGCCCCGCCGTCGCCCACGCACCGATGTCCGACCGATAGGACGGCATCTGAGCGAGCGCGCCGACGGCAGCCACCAGGTCGGTGCGGGTCGCGGCATACGCCCCCAGGTTGGCGGCCTCCATCGCGCCGGGACCGCCACCGGTTGCAACCACACACCCGCCCTCGGCGAGGGCGTGACCGAGCCGGGCGGCGGCGACATAGACCCGGCTGCCGCGTTGCGCCTCGTGGCCGCCCATGACTCCGACGACCGGGAGCCCCTCAAGCACGTCGTCGAGGGTGTCCGACATCGACTCGTCGTGGATGGCCCGCAGCATCGTCACGTAGGCGTCGCGTCCTGAGCGTCGGTCCAAGGTCCATGCGTACGCCAAGGCATCGGGGGTGCCCGCATAGCCGAGCGGGCCGGACAGGCCGGCATACAACTCGTCCGGCGTGTAGAGCCGAGCCCGGTAGACCTCCACCGGAGCCTTCGGGTCGGTCGGGAACACGATCGCACCGTGCTGGATCAGGTGCAGGGTCAACGCCGGCGTGAGCCGACCACCCAGCACGACCAGATCTGTGACGTCGGTCCGGCTCAGCAACTGCTCCTGAACCGCGTGCAGATCCAGATCCTGCAGCCGGACACCGCCCAGGGCATCGCCGCGTGCCAACAAGGCCCGCAGCGTCTCCAGGCGGTCGATCTCCACGGGGGCACTCTGCCAGAGGGGCCGCGCGGACACGACCGTTCGGCGCAGGTGGGCGCGTCCCGGGCGCAAAGGACTGTGGCCCGGTCCGGCTCGCGGTGGCGCGCGGACGGCATACGGGGCACCCTCTTGACCCATGAGCACTGGCGCCTACTCTTCCGCGTATGCCGCGAGCCTGGCCGACCCGACCGCCTTCTGGGGTGAGGCCGCCAAGGACATCGACTGGATCACGCCGCCGACCACCGTTCTCGATGACAGCCGCCCGCCGTTCTACCGGTGGTTCCCCGACGGGACGCTGAACACCTGCTACAACGCGGTCGACCGGCACGTCGCCGGCGGGCGCGCCGACCAGGTCGCCATGCATTACGACTCACCGGTGACGGGCCGCAAGGAGTCCTTCACGTATGCCGACCTGCTGGGTCACGTCCGCCGGCTCGCCGGGGCGCTGGCCGGGGCTGGTGTCGGCAAGGGCGACCGGGTGCTCGTCTATATGCCGATGGTGCCCGAGGCCGCGTTCGCCATGCTGGCCTGCGCCCGGATCGGGGCGATCCACTCGGTGGTGTTCGGCGGGTTCGCGCCGGCCGAGGTCGCGGCCCGCATCGACGATGCCAAGCCCAAGCTCATCCTCACCGCCTCCTGCGGCATCGAGCCCAGCCGCGTGGTGCCCTATCAGCCGTTCCTCGCCGAGGGCATCGCCCGCTCCGAGCACAAGCCGGACAAGGTTGTGCTCTTGCAACGGGAGCAAGCGCCGGCCGAGGTGCTCGACGGCTGGGTGGACTGGCAAGAGTTCATCGGCTCGCCGGCCGGTGACGCCGGTGCCGACTGTGTCGAGGTTGCCGCGACCGACCCGCTCTATATCCTCTACACCTCCGGGACGACCGGGAAGCCCAAGGGCATCTACCGCGACAACGGCGGCCACGCGGTTGCGTTGCGCTGGTCGATGCGCAACATCTACAACGTCGAGCCGGGCGAGACGATGTTCACGGCCAGCGACGTCGGCTGGGTCGTCGGGCACTCCTACATCGTCTATGCCCCCCTGCTCACTGGCGCGACGACGATCCTTTACGAAGGCAAGCCGGTCGGGACCCCGGACGCGGGCGCGTTCTGGCGGATCATCGCCGAATATGGTGCGGTGACGATGTTCACGGCCCCTACGGCCTTCCGAGCCATCAAGAAGGAAGACCCCGAGGCGACCAAGCTGGCCGGCCACGACCTGTCGCACTTCCGCCAGCTGTTCCTCGCGGGGGAGCGGCTCGACCCGGACACCTATCACTGGGCGACCGACCGACTGGCCAAGCCGGTCATCGACAACTGGTGGCAGACCGAGACCGGCTGGCCCATCGCGGCCAACTGCGTCGGGCTGGAGCGGCTGCCGATCAAGGCGGGCTCACCGTCCGTGGCCGTGCCGGGCTATGACGTGCAGGTCCTCGACCCGATCGGCGACCAACTGCCGGCCAACACCGAGGGCGCCATCGCGATCAAGCTCCCCTTGCCACCGGGGACGTTCCCGACGCTGTGGCAGGACGACGAGCGCTACGTCTCGTCCTACCTGTCGGCCTACCCCGGCTACTACCTCACCGGGGACGGTGGATTCATCGACGAGGACGGCTACATCTACGTCATGGGCCGCACCGACGACGTCCTCAACGTCGCCGGCCACCGCCTGTCGACCGGCTCGATCGAAGCGGCCCTGGCCGGCCACCCGGCCGTCGCCGAGTGTGCCGTGATCGGCGTGCACGACGACTTCAAGGGCCAGATCCCCCGGGCTCTCGTGGTCGTCAAGTCCGGCGTCGATGTCGAGGCCGATGGCGAGCGGATCCGCAAGGAGCTCGTCGAGCGGGTCCGCAGCGAGGTCGGCGCCGTCGCGTCACTGCGTCAGGTCGACATCGTCGCGGCTCTGCCCAAGACCCGATCGGGCAAGATCCTGCGCAAGACGATGCGCGAGATCGCCGACGGCCACACTCCCGCCGTGCCCGCGACGATCGAGGATGCCGGAGTGCTGGACCGGCTCGCCCCGGTGCTCCGCCCGCAAGGGTAGGTGAGCGGGCGGCATACCAGCCCGCACGTGGGACCACCCCACGGACGGGTATGCCGCCCTCCCGCCCGCAATGTCACGATGCCTAGGTGCTCGGTGCGCTGCAGGGCTTTTCGACGATCTCGGCGGTCGTCGCCGTCGGGTTCGTGCTCGCCCATGTCGGAGTGCTCGGGCTGGAGGCCCGCAAGATCCTCGCCGACGTCGCGTTCTTCGTCGCCTCGCCCGCGCTGCTGCTCGTCGTGCTGTCGCGGGCGCCGGTGGGTGAGGTGGTGTCGTCCGGGTTGGTCGTCGCCGTTGTGTCGTCGGTGGTGGTGCTGGCGGTTGCTGCTGGGGTGGCCCGTTGGCGATGGGGGATGGGGCTGGGCGACACGGTCATGGCCGGTTTGTGTGCGGGCTACGTCAACTCCGGCAACCTCGGCCTGCCCATCGCGCTCTACGTCCTGGGCAACATCACGTATGCCGCCCCCGTCTTGCTCTACCAGCTGCTTATCCTCACGCCGGTGAGCATGACCGTGCTGGACTCGCAACTGCCAGGGGCCAGGGCGGGGCTGCTGGCTCGACTGACTGGGTTGTTGCGCAATCCGATCACGGTCGGCGCGCTCCTCGGGCTGGTCCTGTCGGTCACGCACGTGACCCTGCCCCCAGTGCTGCTCGACCCGATCACCCTCATCGGCAACCTCGCGGTGCCGTGCATGCTCATCGCTTTCGGTGTGGCGTTGCGGTTGGGTCAACGGCCGGGCGAAGACGTGGAGCGGGTGGCGACGTTGACCGGGCTCAAACTGGTCGGGCAGCCGGTGGTCGCTGCTGCCCTGGGTGCTGCGCTCGGGCTGCGGGGCCACGAGCTATTTGTGGTCGTGGTGATGGCGGCGTTGCCGACGGCCCAGAACATCTTCACCTACTCGCTTCGCTACGACCGGGGCGTCTATCTCACCCGCGACACCATCTTCATCACGACTCTCGCGTCGGCGCCCGTGATCCTGCTCGCCGCCCTGATCTTCCGAGGCGCCTGAGGCCTCTGACGAGCAGTTGCGGGCTCGACGTCCACCCGGGTCACTCGATTTCGTCACACCCGCCGACGGTTTCGGGGTCTGGAGGGCGGGATTGTTCCGATTTCGTCACACTCGCCGATGACTTCAGCCAATCACGACCCGGAACTGCCCGAGTTCCTCACACCCGCCGACGATCTCATCATGCCTGGCCCATCCGCCTGACGGGAGGTGAGCGGAATCGACGCTCTGGCGTCTATTCCTCTCACCCGAGCGGACGTGGTCGACGGACGGACCCGACGCGGCCCGAACGTGCCGGACCGCCACCGCCGCCCAGCGTCAGTGACCGGTCAAGGCGGACAAAGCCCGGCCGAGCACCGCCTCGCGCCCGGTCAGCGACTCCTCGACGTCGGCCCACCCGGCCACCCGCAGGCCCGCGTTGACCCCCAGCCAGCGCACCGGTTCGGGCTCCCAGGCGGGCGAAACGTGCCCGACCCAGGGCAACCGGGTCAGCGCAGAGGCCCGCCCCAGCACCAGGTCCGCCAGCGTCCGACCGGCGAGGTTGCTCGCCGCCACCCCGTCCCCGACATAGCCACCGGCCCACCCCAACCGAGCCACCGGGTCATAGCCCACGGCCGGATGCCAGTCCCGCGCGATCCCGAGTGGCCCGCCCCAACGATGCGAGACGGCATACCCCTCGAGCACGGGGAACAACTCGTGCAAGGTGCGTTCCAGCTCCGCGAAAACACTTGGCTCGGAATCGAACTCGGGCCGGATCGACGACCCCCAGTGATAGGGCGCGCCGCGCCCCCCGAAGGCGATTCGGTCGTCTGCGGTCCGCTGGCCATAGACGATGACGTGCCGGTGATCGGCGAAGGTCTCGCGCCCGGCCAGCCCGATCTCGTCCCACACCCGCGCAGACAGCGGCTCGGTCGCGATCATCAGCGAATAGACCGGCGCCACCCGGCGACGCAGCCCGGCCAACCGTGCCGTCCATGCCTCGGTCGCCCGGATCGTATGCCGGGTCCGCACCACCGCGCCCGACTCCAGCACGACTCGTCCCGGTGACGCAGACGCCACCCGGGCACCCTCGACAATGATCCCGCCGCGCGAATCCACTACAGCCGCAAGCCCATCCACGAGTGCCCTCGGGTGGACCCGCGCACAGTTCGGGTTGTAGGTGGCCCCCAGCAACCCGGTCATCCGGACCCGTTCACGTGCCGCCGGCAGGTCGAGCCACACGGTGCCATCGCCCCACTGTGCGCCGGCGGCGGCATACGCCCGCGCCCGCTCGACCTGAGCAGGAGTCCGCGCGCCGAGGACGACGCCCCCGTGGTGGAACCCGCAGTCGATGCCCTCTGCCGCCGCGACCCGGCCGACCTCAGCCACTGTCTCGCGCAGCGCCGCGCCCATGGATCGCGCTGCAGCGTCCCCGGATTCGCGGGCCAGGGTGGCCGCCGACACCGGCCACAATGCCGAGACCCATCCACCGTTGCGCCCGCTGGCGCCGAACCCGATGTGCTCGGCCTCCAGGACCACCACCGACAGCGACGGGTCCAGCCCGAGCAGGTAGTAGGCCGTCCACAGTCCCGTGTAGCCACCGCCCACGATGGCGACGTCAACCTCGGACGGCGGCGACGCGGCATACCTCACCGCGGTGCTCGCGGCCCCGGGAGGCGACGGTACGCCGTCCTCCCACCACAGCGGCCGGCTCACAGGTGCGCTTCGGCGCCTTCCAACACCGAGCGAAGCTTGGCGGCAATGTCGTCGAACTCGGTCTGGCCGATGATGAGCGGGGGAGCCAGCTGGATGACGGGGTCGCCTCGGTCGTCGGCCCGGCAGTAGATGCCGGAGTCGAACAACGCCTTGGACAGATAGCCGCGCAGCAGACGCTCGCACTCGCCGTCGTCGAAGGTCTCGCGGGTCGCCTTGTCTTTGACCAGTTCGATGCCGTAGAAGAAGCCCTCGCCGCGGACGTCGCCGACGATCGGGATGTCCAGCAGCCCCTCCAACGCGGCGCGGAACGCGGGGGCCGTCTCACGGACGTGTTCGTTGATGCCCTCGCGCTCGAAGATGTCGAGGTTGGCCATCGCGATCGCGCACGAAATCGGGTGTCCACCAAAGGTATAGCCGTGGGGGAAGTAGGTCAGCCCATGCCGGAACGGCTCGAAGATCCGGTCGCTGACGATCATGCAGCCCAGCGGCGCATACCCCGACGTCACGCCCTTGGCGGTCGTGATGATGTCCGGGACATAGCCCAACTGGTTGCACGCGAAGTAGTCGCCGATCCGTCCGAACGCACAGATCGTCTCGTCGGAGACCAGGAGCACGTCGTATTCGTCGCAGATCTCGCGGACCCGGTCGAAGTAGCCGGGCGGCGGCGGGAAGCACCCGCCGGAGTTCTGCACCGGCTCAAGGAAGACCGCAGCGACCGTCTCCGGACCCTCGAACTCGATCGCTTCGGCGATCCGGTTGGCGGCCCACAACCCGAAGGCTTTCGGGTCGTCGCGCAGGTGCTCCGGTGCCCGATAGAGGTTGGTGTTGGGCACCTTGTGACCACCGGGCACCAGCGGCTCGAACACCGCCTTGGCGGCCGGTATGCCGGTGATGGACAGGGCTCCCTGAGGGGTTCCGTGGTAGGCGATGTTGCGGCTGATGACCTTGGTCTTCATCGGTTTCCCGACGAGCTTGTAGTACTGCTTGGCCAGCTTCCAGGCCGACTCGACCGCCTCGCCGCCACCGGTGGTGAAGAAGACCCGGTTGAGGTCGCCCGGCGCGTAGTGGGCCAGCCGCTCGGCCAACTCGATGGCCCGCGGGTGGGCGTAGGACCACAGCGGGAAGTAGGCGATCTTCTTGAACTGCTCCATCGCTGCGTCGGCAAGCTCCGCCCGACCGTGCCCGACCTGGACGGTGAACAAGCCCGCCAACCCGTCGAGGTACTTGTTGCCGCGGTCGTCCCAGATGTAGGCGCCCTCGCCCTTGACGATGAGCGGCACGTTGTGCGCGCCCCCGTGGCCCTCGAAGACCGAGTGCCGGGTGAAGTGCATCCACAGGTGGTCGCGGGCGGCTTCCGAATAGAGCTTGCCCGTCCTGGTGTGGTAGTCGGAGCTGGGTTCCCAGATCTCGGACGGGTAGATCGTCATCGTGTACCCCAGTTGTAGTGCTGTTTGTTGAGCTCCAAGTAGACGAACGTCTCCGTGGCGGCAACGCCCGGCAGGCTCCGGATGCGTTGTGAGATCACCTCGAGCAGATGGGCGTCGTCCTCGCAGACCACCTCGGCGAGCACGTCGAAACTCCCGGCAGTTGTCACGACGTAGTCGACCTCGGGGATCTCGCTGATCGCCTCGGCGACTGGAGCGATGTCGCCCCGCACCTTGATGCCGACCATCGCCTGGCGCAAGAAGCCGACATGGAGGGGGTCGGTCACGGCGACGATCTGGACGACTCCGCCGTCGATGAGCTTCTGGACCCGCTGGCGCACCGCGGCCTCGGACAGGCCCACGGCAGCGGCAATCGCGGCATACGAGCGCCGACCGTCCTCCTGCAACTGCTCGATGATGGCCTTGGCGGTCGCGTCCAGCACCTGGCGCTGTCGCCCACGGGCGGGGCGTCTGGAGGCTGGCGAAGTCATGGGGTCAGATGGTGCCCGGCGCAGCCCCCGGTTGGCAAGGGGATAGTCCATCCGATCCTTCGGAATCTGTCGTCTGCAGCCCGTCGAAGCGCAGAATCGCAAACTCGGGATGGGCCGGCACTACCGAAAAGGTCGCCGGGCGGCTACATTGCCCGAAACCGCGTCCGGGACCGGGAACCGGACGGCGAGCTCAACGGAGGAACTCATGTCGGACTCCCCACGCGTGCTGCGCAACCACATCGGAGGGCAGTTCGTCGACGCGACGACAGATGCCCGCAGTGACGTCGTCAACCCTGCCACCGGCAAGGTGGTCGCCTCGGCTGCGGTCTCCGGGCAGGAGGACGTCGACCGGGCGTATGCCGCGGCCTCCAGTGCGTTCGGCGAGTGGGGCCGCACGACGCCGCGCGAGCGCCAGGAGGCACTGCTGAAGTTCGCCGCCGCCGTCGAGGCGCGGGCGGACGACTTCGTGCGGCTGGAGGGTGAAAACACCGGCAAGCCCAACGCCCTCACCGCGAGCGAGGAGGTGCCGCCGATGCTCGACCAGATCCGGTTCTTCGCCGGCGCGGCGCGCGTCCTGGAAGGCCGGTCGACGGGCGAGTACATGCGTGGCCACACCTCGTGGATCCGGCGCGAACCCATCGGGGTCATCGGCCAGGTCACCCCGTGGAACTACCCGATGATGATGGCGATCTGGAAGATTGCCCCCGCGCTGGCGGCAGGCAACTCCGTCGTCCTCAAGCCAAGTGACACGACGCCCGAGACCACGCTGCTGCTGGCCGAGTTGGCCGCTGACTGCTTCCCGGCGGGGACCTTCAACGTCGTCACGGGCGACCGTGACACGGGGCGCATGGTGGTCTCGCACCCGCGGGCCGACATGGTCGCCATCACTGGCTCGGTGCGGGCCGGCTCGCAGGTGGCCGCGGCTGCAGCCGAAGGCCTCAAGCGAGTGCATCTTGAACTCGGTGGCAAGGCGCCGGTCGTCGTCTTCGACGACGCCGACCTCGACGCTGCCGTCGAAGGCATCGCGATCGCGGGCTACTTCAACGCCGGCCAGGACTGCACCGCCGCCACTCGGGTGCTGGCCGGCCCGCGGATCTACGACGATTTCGTCGCAGCCCTCGGAGAGTATGCCGCGAACTCGGCGAAGGTGGGCATGCCCGACGACGAGGACGCCCTCTTCGGCCCGGTCAACAACCCCGCCCAGTTGGAGCGGGTCACCGGGTTCATCGACCGGGTCCCGGCGCACGCCTCGGTGGTCGCCGGTGGGACTCGGGTCACGGAGCTGGGTGACGGCTACTTCATCGCTCCAACCGTGTTGGCCGGGCTGCGCCAGGACGACGAGCACATCCAGAACGAGATCTTCGGTCCGGTCATCACGGTCCAGCGCTTCTCCGACGAGGACGAGGCGATTCGATGGGCCAACGGAGTCGATTACGGGCTGGCCTCGTCGGTGTGGACCAAGGACTTCGGCCGAGCGATGCGGATGTCGCGTGCGCTGGACTTCGGCTGCGTGTGGATCAACACCCACATCCCGATCGTGGCCGAGATGCCGCACGGGGGTTACAAGAACAGCGGCTATGGCAAGGACCTGTCGATGTACGGGCTCGAGGATTACACGCGGATCAAGCACGTCATGGCCAACATCGAGGCCTGAGCCACCACACTCGCCACCCACAGCGCCGTCCGGGGGGATGGCGCACGAACGACCCGGGCCACGCCAACACGGTCCTCCCGGGTCCGAAAGGACCACCATGAGTCGACGCTATCCGCAGGACCCGACGGCCCGACGTCTCGCGTCGATGGCCGGGTCACCATTCACCCGACGCTCGCTCCTGACCGGGGTCGGCCTCGGCGCCCTGGGTGCCGGACTGAGCGCGTGTGCCCCGCCCCTGCCGCCGTGGGGCAACGGACCCGCCCCCACAGCGACGGGGACGGCGACTGCTGCGGCTGCCGCACCGTCGACCCAACTGCCTACGGACAGGTCCGCGACCGACAAGACGGTGGCCTGGGCCAACTGGACGGCATACCTGGACTACGACGAGGAGAAGAAGAACTATCCGACCCTTGAGGCCTTCATCAAGGAGTCCGGCATCAAGGCCAGTTACGCGGAGGACATCGACGACAACGACTCCTACGTGGCCAAGATCAAGCCCCAGTTGCAAGCGAGTCCTCGTCAGGACATCAACCGAGACATCTTCACCCTGACCGACTGGATGGCCAACCGGGTCATCCGGGACGGCCTCGTGCAGCCCCTTGATCTCATCCGTATGCCGCACGCGGCCAACTTGCGGGAGTCCCTCAAAGACGTGTCCTTCGACCCGGGCCGAAAGCATTCGCTCACCTGGCAGAGCGGCTTCGCCGGCATCGGCTATGACAAGAGCAAGGTCGGACGCGACCTGAAGAGCCTTTCCGACCTGTGGGCACCGGATCTCAAGGGCAAGGTCACGGTGTTGTCCGAGATGCGCGACACGGTGGGACTCATCATGCAGCAGCAGGGTGTCGACATCACCGGCAAGTTCACCAAGGACCAGGTCGCCGCAGCGATGGACGAGGTGAGCAAGCGCATCGCCGACGGCAACATCCGCCGGGTCAAGGGCAACGCCTACATGGAGGACCTCAAGAGCGGCAATGCCATTGCTGGCATCGTCTGGAGCGGTGACCTGTTCGTCTTGCGCGCGGAGACCGAGAACGAGAACTGGGAGTTCGTCATCCCGGACTCCGGCGGCACCCTCTGGAGCGACAACATGATGATTCCCATCACGTCGACGCACCGGCGCAATGCCATGGCCCTCATGGACTACTACTACCGGCCCGACGTCGCGGCGCAAGTGGCGGCATACGTCAACTATGTCTGCCCCGTGGAAGGCGCCCAGGAGGAGATGAAGAAGATCGATCCCGAACTGGCCGAGAGCCCGTTCATCTTCCCGTCCGAAAGCTGGATCAAGGAACACAAGGTGCAAGGCTTCCGGGCCTTGGACGCCCAAGAAGACGCCGACTACTCGGCGATGTGGGCAAAGGTGGTGGGGAACTGATGGCCGGTTTCCGCGAGGCGCAGGGCGATCTCGTCCTGGAGAACGTCACCAAGAGCTTTACCACCTTCACTGCCGTCGACGACTTGTCTCTGACCGTGCCCCGCGGGTCTTTCTTTGCCCTCCTGGGCCCGTCCGGCTGCGGGAAGACCACAACGTTGCGGATGGTTGCCGGGCTCGAACAGCCGACGTCCGGCACGATCAGGATCGGTAACACCGACCTCACTGGGTCTCGGCCCTACGAGCGTCCGGTCAACACCGTCTTTCAGTCCTACGCACTGTTCCCACACCTGAGCGTCCGGGACAACGTCGCCTTCGGTCCCAAGCGTCGCGGTGTCAAGGACGCCCTCGCGCAGGCCGACGCCACGCTCTCGCTCGTCCAACTGACCCACCTGGCCGGGCGCAAACCCACCCAGCTATCCGGCGGCCAGCAGCAGCGCGTCGCAGTGGCTCGTGCCCTGGTCAACCACCCCGAGGTTCTCCTGCTCGACGAGCCGTTGGGCGCGTTGGACCTCAAGCTCCGCCGAGAGATGCAAGTGGAGCTCAAGCGGATCCAGACCGAGGTCGGCCTGACCTTCGTGCACGTCACCCACGACCAGGAGGAGGCCATGACGATGGCCGACACGGTCGCGGTGATGAACCTGGGCAAGATCGAACAGATGGGGGCCCCGGATGTCCTCTACGACCTGCCCCGGACCAAGTTCGTCGCAAACTTCCTGGGCCAGTCCAACTTGATGTCCGGGCACGTCGATGACACCGACGGAGACAACGTCGTCGTCTCCACCGCCCAGCACAAATTGCGCCTGCGCAAGAGCCGCGCGGCGGCGGGCAGTGGGGACATCGCCTTCGGCGTCCGACCCGAGAAGACGCGGATCCACAACGCCGACCCCGGCCCCGCAGCGGCCGGCAACAGCATCGGCCCAGGCACCCTCGTGGACGTCTCGTTCACCGGGGTTGCGACGCAATACCTCGTCGACGTCCCCGAGGCGGGCCGGTGGGCGGTCTACGAGCAGAATCTCGACCTGGAGCGCATCGACAGCCGCCCGGGTGACACCGTGTGGATCAGCTGGGATCCGGGACACGCATTCGGGGTGCGCCCGTGAGTGCCCTGGCCCACATCGGCGGGAGCACCAGCGGCTCCGCCCCCGCCGCCCCACCCACGCCCACCAAACGCGGCAAGGTCGCCTATCTGCTCCTGCTGCCGGGTGTGCTGTGGCTCATCGTGTTCTTCGTCGTTCCGCTGGTGCAGTTGTTCACGGTCTCGCTGCAGTCCAAGTTCCCGGGCTACCCCGGTTACTACTACCGCGATGTCAACTTCGGCAACTACCTCACGGCGGTCGTCGACTACTGGCCGCACTTCGCGCGGTCATTGTTGTATGCCGGCCTCGCCACGCTGCTGGCCTTCATCTTGGCCTACCCGTTGGCCTACGCCATGGCCTTCAAAGCAGGCAAGTGGCGCGGCGTGATGATGATCTGTGTCATCGCCCCGTTCTTCACGTCGTTCATCCTGCGGACCATTGCCTGGCGGCAGATCCTCTCCGATGACGGGTGGATCGCCTCTGCCCTCAACGCGCTCCACCTGCTGCCCGGAGGACACATCACCGAGACCTGGGTTGCGGTCGTCGCGGGTCTGACCTACAACTTCCTGCCGTTCATGGTCCTGCCCATCTATGCCTCGTTGGAACGGGCCGACCCGAAGATCATCGAGGCCGGGGGAGACCTTTACGCCAACGGGTTGACCACCTTCCGAACGGTCACCCTGCCGATGTCCATGCCAGGTGTGCTTGCTGGCACACTGCTGACCTTCATCCCAGCGGCCGGTGACTACGTCAACGCCGAGCTGCTCGGATCGGACATCTCGACGAAGATGGTCGGCAACGGGATCGAGAGCCAGTTCTTCCGAGTCGTCGACGGCTATCCGACGGCAGCTGCCCTCAGCTTCACGCTCATGGCGGCCATCCTGGCCCTGGTCTTCCTCTACGTGCGCAAGTACGGGACGGAGGAGCTGCTGTGAGCACCAGCCAACGCCTGCGGTTCTGGATCGCCAACCGATTCGTCATGATCGTGGCCATCCTGGTGCTGGTCTACCTCTTCCTGCCGGTCGCCTACACGTTCGTCTTCTCGTTCAACAACTACAAGAAGTCCAACATCCAGTGGAACCCGGAGGGTTCACCCACCCTCGATCACTGGAAGAACCCGTTCGGGCCACCCGGAATCAAGGACGCCCTCCTCACCTCGCTCGGGGTGGGGGCCATCGCCACCCTGGTGGCCACCGTCTTGGGGACTCTGTTGGCCTTCGCCTTGGTCCGGCACGACTTCCGCGGCAAGGGCGCCGGCAACATCCTCGTGTTCGTCCCGATGGCCACGCCGGAGATCGTCCTGGGCGCCTCGTTGCTGACGATCTTCGTCCAGGGCTTCAATCAAGTGGGCCTCACGCTGGGGTTCTGGACGATCGTCATCGCGCACATCATGTTCTGCCTCAGTTTCGTCGTCGTCACCGTCAAGGCCAGACTGCAAAGCCTCGATCCACGCCTGGAAGAGGCCGCCCAGGACCTGTATGCCGGCCCGGGAGGCACCTTTTGGCGGGTCACCTTCCCGCTCGTGCTGCCCGGTATCGTCTCGGCTGCGCTGTTGTCCTTCTCGCTGTCCTTCGACGATTTCATCATCACCAACTTCGTGTCCGGTGACGCGACGACATTCCCCAAGTTCGTCTACGTCTCCTATCTGCGGGGCATCCCTGCCGAGGCCAACGTCATCGGCTTCTCCCTCTTCGTCATTGCCGTCCTGCTGGTCATCGCCGGGCAGGTCGTTGGATCTCGACGCCGCTCGCCGGCGTAAGGAGTTCGATAGCTCGTGCGGATCCTCATGGTCGGGGCCGGGGGAGTCGGCGACGCCGCCGCCCGGATCGCCGTCGAACGGGACTTCTTCCAGACGCTTGTCGTGGCCGACTACGACCTGGGCCGGGCCCAGGCCACGGTCGCTGCGGCGAGCGCCCGGCGACCCGGGGAGAGCCGGTTGGTGGCGGCATACGTCGACGCGTCCGATGCCGACGCGGTGGCGAGTCTGGTCCGGGAGCACCGGATCACGCACGTCTTCAACGCGGTCGACCCTCGTTTCGTCATGCCGATCTTCACCGGCGCACGGGCGGCCGGTGCTCACTACCTCGACATGGCGATGTCGCTCTCCCGTCCCCATCCGCAGCGTCCCCACGAGCTCACCGGGGTGATGCTCGGCGACGAGCAGTTCGCCCAGGCCGCCGACTGGGAGCGGGATGAGCTGCTTGCGCTCGTGGGCATCGGCATCGAACCGGGGTTGTCCGACGTCTTCGCCCGGTATGCCGCCGACCACCTGTTCGCCTCGATCGACGAGCTCGGCACCCGCGACGGGGCCAACCTCGTCATCCGCGACGAGTCGGGCAAGGAGGTCTTCGCGCCGGGCTTCTCGATGTGGACGATCATCGAGGAGTGCCTCAACCCACCGGTCGTGTGGGAGAAGGACCGCGGCTGGTTCACCCTGGCCCCGTTCAGCGAGCCGGAGATCTTCGACTTCCCCGAAGGGATCGGACCGGTCGAGTGCGTCCACGTCGAGCATGAGGAAGTCCTCCTCATGCCGCGCTGGGTCGACGCTCGGCGGGTGACGTTCAAGTACGGCCTCGGCGAGCAGATGATCACCATCCTGCGCACCCTCAACGACCTCGGCCTGGACCGCACCGACACGATCCGGGTCAAGGGGGTCGAGGTGTCGCCGCGCGACGTCGTCGCGGCCTGCCTGCCCGACCCGGCGACCATCGGGCCCCGGATGACCGGCAAGACCTGCGCCGGGCTGTGGGTGACCGGCACCGGCACGGACGGGGAACCACGGGAGGTCTACCTCTACCACGTCGTCGACAATGAGTGGTCGATGCGCGAATACGGCGCCCAGTGCGTCGTCTGGCAGACGGCGGTCAACCCGATCGTCGCCCTGGAGCTGCTCGCCACCGGAGTGTGGTCGGGCAGCGGTGTCCTGGGCCCCGAAGCATTCGACGCCGTGCCCTTCCTTGAGTTGCTCGCCGCCCCGAAGCCGACCGGCTTCGGGTCCCCGTGGGCCATGCAGGACCGGACCCCGGCCGGCGCGCCCTCCTAGGATCAGGATCATGAGCCGCTACGGCGCGCAGTTCGGGCCGGACGTCACCTTCCTCGGGGTCCCCGCGTGCGACCTCGACGACGAGAGCACGTATGCCGCAGCCGACGTCGTCATCCTCGGCGCGCCGTTCGACGGGGGCACTTCGCATCGGCCGGGGACCCGCTTCGGCCCCATGGCGATCCGCACCACCGACTACCTCGCGCACGACGGGTCGCGGCCCTCGCTGGCCCTGCGGGTCGACGGACTGCGCGACCTGACCGTCGTGGACGCCGGAGACGTGGAGCTGCCCACTGGCGACATCGTGACCGCCCTCGGGCGGATCGAAGCGGCCGTGGAAAAGATCGCCCGATCAGGAGCGATCCCACTCGTGCTCGGCGGCGACCACTCGATCGCCTACCCCGACGCCAAGGGCGTCGCCAACGTCCTGGGTCACGGTCGCGTGTCGATGATCCACTTCGACGCTCACGCCGACACCGGCGACATCGAGTTCGGCTCGCTATGGGGGCACGGCCAACCGATGCGTCGGCTCATCGAGTCGGGTGCCCTGCGCGGCGACCGGTTCCTGCAGGTCGGGCTGCGCGGCTATTGGCCCGGCCCGGAGACGCTGGACTGGATGGCCGCTCAACGGATGCGGTCCTACGAGATGACTGAGATCGTCCACCGAGGGCTCACCCCGTGCCTCACCGAGGCGTTCGGCATCGCAACCGACGAATGCGACGGCGTCTTCCTCTCGGTCGACATCGACGTCTGCGACCCCGGCCACGCCCCGGGCACCGGCACCCCGGAGCCCGGGGGGCTCAGCGCCCGCGAACTGCTCGACTCGGTCCGGCGGATCTGCCTCGAACTGCCCGTCGTCGGCATCGACGTGGTCGAGGTGAGCCCGCCCTACGACCACGCCGACATCACCGCAGCCCTGGCCAATCGCGTTGTCCTGGAAGCATTGTCCGCGATCGCGCGCAAACGGCGCGACGCGGCATACGGGACCTCGTGGGACCCGGCCACCCCCTTGCTTGCCGATCGCACCCCGCCCCGACAGGAGCCCTAAGAGATGTCCACGCCCATCGAGCAACGCCGGATCCTGCGCACGGCGATCCCCGGACCCGCATCGCAGGCGCTGCATGCCCGCAAACTTGCGGCCGTGTCCTCGGGGGTGAGCACTGGTCTGCCGGCCTACATCGAGCGCGCGGCCGGCGGGATCCTCGTCGACGCCGACGGCAACCAACTCATCGACTTCGGGTCGGGCATCGCGGTGACCTCGGTCGGCAACGCTGCTCCCAAGGTCGTCGAGCGAGTGTCGGCCCAAGTCGCCGAGCTCACCCACACGTGCTTCATGGTCAACCCCTACGAGGAGTACGTCGCAGTCTGCGAGAAGCTCAACGAGCTGACGCCAGGTGACCACCCGAAGCGCACGGCGTTGTTCAACTCCGGCGCCGAGGCTGTCGAGAACGCCGTCAAGGTGGCCCGGCACTACACCGGCAAGGACGGCATTGTCGCCTTCGACCACGCCTACCACGGGCGCACCAACCTCACGTTGGCGATGACCGCCAAGAACATGCCCTACAAGCACAAGTTCGGGCCGTTCGCCAGCGAGCTCTACCGAGTGCCGATGGCCTACCCCTACCGTTGGCCGGGCGGGCCCCAGCACTGCGCCGACGAGGCGTTCGACTACATCATCGACCAGATCCACGCCCAGATCGGCGAGGAGAACACCGCCGCGGTCATCATCGAACCGATCCAGGGTGAAGGTGGCTTCGTGGTCCCGCCGCGCGGCTTCCTGCCCGCCTTGGCGCAGTGGTGCCGCGACAACAACATCCTGTTCATCGCCGACGAGGTGCAGTCGGGCTTCTGCCGCACCGGCGACTGGTTCGCCTGCGACGACGAAGGGGTCGTGCCCGACCTCGTGACCACCGCCAAGGGCATCGCCGGAGGTATGCCGCTCTCCGGGCTCACCGGGCGCGCGGACATCATGGACACCATCCACCCTGGTGGGCTCGGAGGCACCTATGGCGGCAACCCGGTCGCCTGTGCGGCCGCGTTGGGCGCGATCGAGACCATGGAGGAGCTCGACCTGTGCTCGCGGGCCCGAGAGATCGAGGCGATCCTGCGGGCCGACCTGGAGAAGCTCGCCGCCATCTATCCGCAGGTCGGGGAGATCCGCGGGCGCGGGGCGATGATCGCGATGGAGCTGGTCACCGACCGCGAGACCAAGGAGCCGGCCGCCGCGCTCACCGCCGCCATCAACAAGGCCTGCCATGCGCAGGGCCTGGTCACCCTCACCTGCGGCACCCTGGGCAATGTCTTCCGCTTCCTGCCGCCGCTGGTCATCAGCGACGAGCTGCTTCACGAGGGCATGAGCATCCTCGCCGACGCCTTCGCGGCGTCCGTCTGAGACGTCTGAGCCACTGCGACACAAGGAGATCCACTCATGGGCATGACCCAATCCGCGCTGCTGCAAGCGGTGCCTAAGGGCCTTTATATCGACGGGACGTGGCGAGCGGCGTCGGACGGGGCGACCCTCCCGGTCGACGACCCGGCGACCGGCAAGATCCTCGCCCACGTCGCGAGCGCAACTGTCGCCGACGGGAAGGCGGCCCTGGACGCAGCGGTGGCCGCGCAGCATACGTGGGCGCGCACGGCACCCCGCGACCGAGGTGAGATCCTCCGGCGGGCCTATGAAGCGATCGTCGCGCGCACCGACGACTTCGCGATGCTGATGACCCTTGAGATGGGCAAGCCGCTCGCCGAGGCCCGCGGTGAGGTCGCCTACGGCGCGGAGTTCTTCCGCTGGTTCAGTGAGGAGGCGGTCCGGATCCACGGCCGGTATGCCGTGTCCCCCAACGGGGCAACCCGCCTCATGACGATGAAGCAGCCCGTCGGCCCGACGCTGATGATCACGCCGTGGAACTTCCCGCTGGCGATGGGCACCCGCAAGATCGGACCGGCGATCGCTGCCGGGTGCACGATGGTCGTCAAGCCAGCCGCCCAAACCCCGCTGACGATGCTCCTGCTGACCGAGGTGCTCATCGAGTGCGGTGTCCCGGCCGGCGTCCTCAACGTCGTCACCACCGCTCACACCGGCGCGGTGATGGAGCCGATCATCCGTGACCCGCGGCTGCGCAAGCTCACCTTCACTGGCTCGACCGAGGTGGGGCAGCGGTTGGTTGCCCAGTCCGCCGACAGCCTGTTGCGACTGTCGATGGAGCTCGGCGGGAACGCGCCGTTCATCGTCTTCGAGGACGCCGACCTCGACCGGGCAGTCGACGGTGCGATGCTCGCCAAGATGCGCAACATCGGTGAGGCCTGCACGGCCGCTAACCGCTTCCTCGTCCACGAGTCCGTGGCCGAGGAGTTCGGCCGGCGCTTCGCCGAGCGGATGGGGGCGCTCACGGTCGGCAAGGGCACCGTCAAGGGGATCGACGTCGGTCCGCTGGTCGACAAGAAGGCCCGGGACAGCGTCGACGCGCTCGTCCAGGAGGCGGTCGCGGGTGGGGCCACCGTGCTCACCGGCGGCGGACCGCTGCCCGGCAAGGGGTGGTTCTACGCCCCGACGGTCATCACCAACGTGCCGACCAACGCTCGGATCGCTGTCGAGGAGATTTTCGGCCCGGTCGCACCGATCTCGACGTTCGCCACCGAAGCCGAGGCGATCGCGCGAGCCAACGACACGGCATACGGGCTAGTCGCCTATGCCTTCACCCGCGATCTGGCGCGGGCGCTGCGGGTGAGCGAGGAGCTGGAGTTCGGGATGGTCGGCATCAACCAGGGTGTCGTCTCCAACCCGGCGGCGCCGTTCGGCGGGGTCAAGGCCAGCGGGTTCGGGCGCGAGGGTGGTTTTGAGGGGATCGACGAGTATCTCGAGGTCAAGTACGTCGGCATCGCCCCCTGAGCCGAGCTGCCGTCGCGGGCCCGAGCATCGTCCGAACGGGTGGACTTGGCTGCTGACGCGTGACCAACGGCCTCGAACTTGGTCGAATAGGGCACATGAGTCAGCGGGCTGATCGGATGGACCAACGTGCCTCGGGGGTCGTGAGTCTGGCCGATCTGTTGATGAGTGCCGACGCGCGCCTGCGCGGCGGAGACCGGATCGGTGCCTCGATCTGGCCTACCGGTTTCGACCCACTCGACGGCCACCTCGGGGGAGGCCTGCGAGGCGGCGAACTGACGCTCATCGGCGGGCCTCAGGGGCTGGGGAAGACGACGATGGCGCTGCAGATGGTCCGCAATGCCGTTGCGGCCGGACGCAGCGCCATCGTCTTCTCCTACGAGCATGAGGCTCGCACGCTCATGGAGCGGTTGATCGCCCTTGAGGCGTCGACCGTGGCAGGACGCGGCGCCGCGACGATCCGTCAGATCCGTGATGCATTCGAGGACCGGGCCGCAGGTCCAGGCCGCCTCACCGACCGGTTGGCCCACCTCCCCGGCGCCGTCGATGCGATCACGGCCCAGCAGTCGTATGCCGCGTGCCTGCACCTTCACGAGTCCAGCGGCAGCACGACGGACCTGGAGGCGATCCGGGAGATGGTGGCGCAACTCAAGGAGGCCGGTGAGGAACCCCTCGTCCTGGTCGACTATCTGCAGAAGGTCCCCGTCCCGGGCAATGCGCATGTGGAGGAGGAGCGGGTGACTGAGGTCGTCGAGGGTTTGAAGGACCTCGCTCTGGCGGCCGACCTGCCCGTGGTGGCCATCGTTGCCGCGGAGAAGTCCGCCCTGGTCTCCGGACATCGGATGCGCCTGCATGACCTGCGGGGATCCTCCGCCCTGGCCTACGAGGCGGACGTGGCGTTGATCCTCAACGGGAAGTACGACGTTGTCGCGCGGCACCATCTCATGTATGACGTGAGCAATGCCGAGCGGTTCAAGCAGTGGGTCGTCGTCAGCGTGGAGAAGAACCGCGGTGGCCTGGCCGACATCAGCATGGAGTTTGAGAAGCGGTTCCAGGAGGGCCGGTTCGAGCCCAAGGGCCGGATGGTCCAGGAGCAGCTCATCGAGGAGCGCGTGTTCGTCGAGTGATTCGGGTCGGTTCTTGGCCCCCTGCCCCTTGCGACCGGACGGGGGCGGCACAATGGGCGCCGTGACTGCGCCAAGGAAGCGATCGCACCGATGACCCGATCGACCCGTCAAGTGCTGCAACTGGTGGGTGTGGCAGTCGTGGCCCTCGCGCTGGTCGCGGCATACCTCATCGGGCGAGGGAGCAGCGGGTCAGGAGGCAGCGCGGGCGGCAGCGAAGGGACGCCGACGGCAGGCCTGGGGCGGAGTTCCTCGGTGGCCGCGGGGGCCGTGGACCCGGTCAGCGGCCTGAAGTGGGTCGACGAGTCAAGCTTGCCGACCCAGGCGAAAGAGACTCTCGCGCTCATCCGGGCTGGCGGACCCTATCTCTACCCTCGCAACGACGACCAGACCTTCGGCAACCGGGAAGGGCTGCTGCCGAAGAAGTCGACTGGCTACTACAAGGAGTACACGGTCGTCACCCCGGGTTCGCAGGACCGCGGGGAGCGGAGGATCATCAAGGGGGCCGACGGGGAGCTCTATTACACCGCCGACCACTACCAGAGTTTCCGACGGATCCGGGAGGGCCGATGAGGATGCTGGGTCGCAGGGCCGACCTGCATGCGGTGATCGCCGACGCCGAGGCGGCCGGGCGCAGCGTCCGGCTCGTTGTCGGGGGCATGGACAAGCTGTCAGTGCTCACGGCCTTCGCCGATGCCATTGGCGCGCCTTCGTGGTTCGGTAAGAACTACGACGCTCTCACCGATGCGCTGCGGGATCTCGCGGACGCCGACGGGCGGACCATCGAGATCATCTGGGACGGGGTTGCCGTCCTGCGCAGCATGGACAAGCCCACGTACGTGGCCGTCCGCGAGTTGTTGCGGGAGATCGACGAGGAGCGGCCGGACCTCACGGTCACCATCGTTGACCGCTGATCCCCAGGTTTCGGCAGCCACCCCCAGCTAGGCTGACCCCGGCCCGGGGGCACTCCCGCGTGCCGATCGAGGCAGTCGAAGGGGCGTGTGATGACCTACCAGCCTGGTGACGTCGCCAACGGATATGTGCTCGGTGAGGACTACCAGTGGCACCCACTCCCACCGGCGGCACCGGCGGCACCGGCGCAGCCTACGACGCCGATGCCGCAGGCCTACCCACCACCGCCGGCCCCCCAACAGGGTTACTCCCAACAGGGCTACTCCCAGCCCTATCAGTCGCCGTATCAGTCGCCTCAGCCCGCGACCGGCTGGCCTGGTGCCGCGAGCCCGGGAGTGGCTGCGGGTGGGCCGCCGCGCCGTCCGTTCTACAAGCGGTGGTGGTTCTGGCTCACTCTTGTCCTCGTGCTGCTTGCCGTCCTCACCGCGGTGGTGATCGGGGCGTTGCGCTCGATCGGGAACGCCATTTCGTCGGTCACGTCACCCTCGTCCGGCCCCGTGGCCACTCGCGTGCTTCCGGGAGGTGGCAACGCTCCCGTGACCACCCCCAAGACCACCCCTGCCAAGACCCTGGCCACCCCGCCGCCCGCCGGTGGCGGAGCGACCTCGGGAACCTCGGGCCAGGACGGAACCCTGCGGTTCGCCGTGACCGGCCTTGACTGCACGAAGACCTCGGTTGGCACGGCCCCGCTGACGAAGAAGGCCGGCGGCGTGTACTGCATGGTCTCCCTGACCATCACTAATGCGGGAACCGCGAACGCCGACTTCAACCCCTTCTTCCAAGAAGCGACCGATAGCGCAGGGAAGACCCATGGGCCCGATCTCGCTGCCATCGTGCTGCTGGAGGAGGCAAGCAGCCTTGCCGATTCAATCCCCCCAGGTGGTTCGAACAGTGGTGTCCTGCCCTATGACGTCCCGACCGGCACCACCTTGCGCAGCATCGAACTGCACGAGTCGTTCAGCTCAGCGGGTGTCACCATCACGCTGCCCTGAGTGGGGGAGAATGCCCGGGTGAGCGCCGCCGACCCCCGACCCGTCCGCACGGTCAGCCTGCTGGGCTCGACCGGCTCGATCGGCACCCAGGCGATCCAGGTCATCCAGGCCAACCGGCAGCGCTACCGGGTCGTGGCGCTCGCCTCCGGGGGCGCCGACCTCGGACTGCTCGCCCAGCAGGCCGTGACCTTGCGCGTCGACGCGGTCGGAGTCGCCCACGGGACGCCTGACACGGTGCGGGCGGCGATCGCCGCGGCGGCCGCGGAAGCCGGCGACACGGCATACACCCCGGAGATCCTCGTCGGACCGGAGGCGAGCTGCGAGCTGGCCGCCCGCCCAGTCGACGTCGTCCTCAACGGGATGACCGGCGCGATCGGGCTGGAGCCCACCTTGGCGGCGCTGCGAGCGGGCAGCACGCTTGCCCTCGCCAACAAGGAGTCCCTCATCGTGGGCGGGCCACTGGTCAAGGCGGCTGCGGCGCCCGGTCAGATCGTTCCCGTCGACAGCGAGCACAGTGCCATCGCCCAGTGCCTGCGCGGCGGCAGGGCTGCCGAGGTGCGTCGCTTGGTCCTCACCGCGAGCGGCGGGCCGTTCCGCGGTATGCCGCGGGCGCACCTGCTCAAGGTCACCCCGGAGCAAGCGCTCGCTCACCCCAACTTCTCGATGGGCCGGGTGGTGACGACCAACTCGGCGACGTTGGTCAACAAGGGGCTGGAGGTCATCGAGGCGCATCTGCTCTTCGACGTGCCGTTCGAGCGGATCGCGGTCGTCGTGCACCCGCAACAACAGATCCATTCGATGGTCGAGTTCCACGACGGGTCGACCATCGCCCAGGTCGGGCCGCCGCGGATGCTCGTGCCGATCGCATTGGGGCTGTCGTGGCCCGATCGTCTGGAGGACGTCGACGTCCCGACCGATTGGACCGTCCCGCAGGCGTGGGAGTTCCTGCCACTGGATGACGAGGCGTTCCCGGCGGTGGCGCTCGCCAGGCGCGCGGGGGCGGCGGGTGGCACGGGTCCCGCGGTCTACAACGCGGCCAACGAGGTCTGCGTGGACGCCTTCCACGACCGGACGATCCGGTTCACCGACATCGTCGACACGGTCGCGCGCGTCGTCGACCGGCACTTCTCAGCAGACCCCCAGCAGGTATGCCGCGCCGGTATCGGGAGTGATTCGGCGCCGCTGGACGTTGCCGGGGTGCTACGGGCCGACCGATGGGCCCGCGACGAGGCCCGGCATGCGCTCGGCCTGAGCTCGGTGTGAGCGAGGAGCAAAGGTGACGACGGTCTACTACGTGTTGGGCATCCTCATTGTGGTGGTGGGGGTCGGGCTGTCGATCGCGCTGCACGAGCTCGGTCACCTCGTGCCAGCCAAGCGCTTCGGTGTGAAGTGCACCCAATACATGGTCGGGTTCGGGCCGACGGTGTGGGCGCGGACGATGGGCGACACCCAGGTGGGCATCAAGGCGATCCCGCTCGGCGGCTATGTCCGGATGATCGGGATGATCCCGCCGCGACCCGGCGACGACCCTGGACAGTTGCGCTCGATGTCGACCAGCCGGATGGGGACGTTGGTCGACCAGGCTCGTCAGCAGTCGATGGAGGAGATCGAGCCCGGTGACGAAGATCGGGTGTTCTACAAACTGTCGGTGCCCAAGAAGGTCACGGTCATGCTCGGTGGGCCGCTGATGAATCTCGTGCTCGCCTTCGTCATGTTGACCATCCTCATGTCGGGCATCGGTGTCCAGTCCCTCGTGCCCACGGTGTCGACGGTCGCCCAGTGCATTCCGCAGACAGCGCCCACCGTCGCCAAGCCGGTGGCTGACTGCGTCGTCGGGGACCCCCAGGCGCCGTCGGTCGCGGCGGGCCTGCAGACCGGCGACACGATCGTTGAGGTCGCCGGCGAACCGGTGACCCTGTGGAGCGAAGTGACAGCGAAGATCCGAACCTCCGCCGGGCAGCCACTGGCCATGGTCGTCGAACGGACCGGCACGCGGGTGCCGATCACCGCGCAGATCGGCCAGGTCACCCGGGCCACATCCACCCAGGACGGCAAGGTCGCGGTCCGAGCCGACGGCTCGGTCATCACCGAGACGGTCGGCTATCTCGGCGCCTCGGCGAGCGTCGGCTTCGTCCGGCAACCTGTGACCGCAGTGCCGGGTGAACTGGTCCGGATGGTCGGCGCGACCGGCCAGGTCCTCCTGCGGGTGCCCGAGAAGATGGTCGGGATCTATCAGGCGGTGACCGGCCAGACGACCCGGGACCCCAACGGGCCGGTGTCGGTCGTCGGAGTGGCCCGGGCCGGCGGCGAGATCGTCAGCGGCCAGAACGGCCCCGAAACGCCCCAGACGATCGCCTACCAGATGATCGGGTTGCTGTTCGGGCTCAACCTCGCCCTGTTCCTGTTCAACCTGTTGCCGTTGCTTCCGCTCGACGGCGGCCAGGTCGTCGGTGCCCTCTGGGAAGGCGTGAAGCGCACCGTCGCCCGGCTGCGAGGGGCTCCCGACCCGGGCTACGTCGACGTGGCCAAGGGACTGCCCATCGCGTATGCCGTCTCGACCGTCCTCATCGGCATGACCCTCCTGCTTGTCTACGCCGACCTGGTCACCCCGATCAAGCTGAGTTAGGACCCGCTGGTGGCCCAGGCGCGCAACTGCGGCTCGGTCCCGAGGAACACGTTGCGGTCGAGGTTGCCGTCGACGCCGCGCTGCCAGAAGGTCGGTCGGTCCCACCCGGCGGGGAGCGGTCCCATCGGCCCATCGTGGTCGTAGAGCCACAGCGGATTGGTGGACCCGAACGAGCTGTCGGCGCCGAGGCACCGGTCCCACATGTCCGCCCGGACGTAGATGACCGGGGCCCGGCCGGTCGTTGCCCGATAGGTGTCGGAGAAATCCCGAACCCACCTGGCGACTTGACTCGGGTTGAGGCCGTGACACGGATCGCCGGTCGTCGCGGCTTCGAGGTCCAGTGCGCCGGGCAGGGTCCGTCCGTCGCTAGTCCAGCCGCCGCCGTAGGTGAGGAAGTGCCGGGCCTGCGCAGCGCCGGACGACGCCGCCGGTCTGGCGTAGTGATAGCCACCCACGAGCATTCCAACGCCGAGGGCGCCGCTGCGTTGGGCGGCATACGTGGGGCTGACGTGAGTGGTCCCCTCGGTGGCCTTGACCCACGCGAACCGGTGGCCGGTGGCCCACAGCCCGGCCCAGTCGACGGTCGGCTGGTAGCGCGACACGTCCACCCCCGCGACGGTCGCCGCGGTCGACGGTATGCCGCTCGCCCCCGGGCTCGGAGGCGGCGTCGACGGGCGACCGGACGGGCTCTGGCTCGGGCTCGGGTCAGCGGCCGTGGACCCGGTTGCGGCCGACGTCGTTCCGCGGGTCGTCGGATGGGTCGGCAGGTCGGGCAGACAACCCGACAGTGTCACCACGCCCGCGCAGAGGACGGCGAGGATCGCCTCAGGTCGCGCGGGCCGCGGCATACGGGCGAGGAAGCGGCTCAGATGCCCAGGGGGGTGTCGGCAAAGGCGGCCACGGCGTCGTCCGGGCCGGAAATCTTCACCTGGGCGGCGCTCTTGCGGCCATAGGAGTAGAGGACGACGTCAGTGAGCGAGCCACGGACGATGGCCGATCCGACGGCGTCCGGGCGCTTGGCGACCTGGCGACCGACCCCGTCAGCGACGAGGATCACGCCGACAGGGGAGCGGCGATAGAGCAGACCGGCGCCCCGGGCGAAGCTGGCCCACATCGCCTTGGCAACGTCGCGGTCCAGCACCCGGGGCTCAGCGTCCGGGTCAGCGCGCAGGACGTCCTCGTGGTGGACGAAGAACTCCATCCGGTTGGCGGCCTCGTCGATGGCGGGGACGGCCATGGCCGACCAGCGCGGTGGACCGGTGCGGACCCGGTTGACCAGGTCCTCGAAGTCACTCGCGGCCAGGGCCGCCTGCTCGCGCTCCAGACGGGCCGCGAGCGGCTTGACGAACATGCCCGCCGCAAGGTCGAGCCGGGTGTCCCGAATGACCAGGTGAGCGGCCAGATCCCGCACCCGCCACGGGTCGCACAGAGTGGGAGCGTCGGGACCGACCTTGATCATCGTGTCGGCGAGGTCATGGCGTTCAAGCTGCGCGTAGCGGATCACACACAGATGGTTTCACACTCGGTGCTCGTCCTAGGGTGGCGGGATGGTCGAACTGATCCGACCCGACGTCACGCTGCACCGGGAATGGCTGGACTTCCTCGCCGACTACGACCAGCCCGGGCTCGACGGTGGGAGTGTGTCCGATGAGCTGTTGCCGGTCATGGGCGACCCGGAGGTCTTCCGGACCTGGGTCGAGCAGGTGCACGCCCGCGAACACGGGCGCGAGCTTCCCGAGGGCCGTGTCTCCAGCACGAGCCGGTGGGCGCTGCGGGACGGCGAGATCGTCGGGGTCATCGACCTTCGCCACGAGCTCACCGACCTGCTCCTCGCCTGGGGCGGACACATCGGGTATGCCGTGCGCGTCTGCGCCCGCCGTCAGGGAGTGGCCTCCGAGATGCTGCGACAGACGCTTGCCGTGGCCACCCGGTTGGGGATCAACCCGGTCCTCGTCACCTGCGATGAGGACAACGTCGGGTCGCGGCGCACCATCGAGGGCGCCGGTGGCGTCTATGACGGGTCCGTGGAGGGCAAACGCCGCTACTGGATCACGGCGGCCGACACCCCCATCGGGTATGCCGCCCGCCCCCTCGGTCTGGACCCCTTACGTGGTCGCCTGGTCGAGCTGCGGCTGATGAGCAATGACGAGGTGCGGGCTTTGCACTCGGGCGAGCGGCGGCCGGACTGGGCGTCGGACTTCCCTCGGCCGGACGACCTCGATGGCGCACCGCTGCGCGATGTGGAGGGTCTGCCGGGCCGCGAGTGGAGCAGTCGACTGGTGATCCGGCGCAGTGACCACCTCGTCGTCGGGACGCTGGGGTTCTATGGCCCCCCGGATCCGGCCGACCCGGCTCGGACCGTCGAGATCGGTTACGGCCTGGTCGAATCGGCCCGAGGACAGGGGCTCATCACCGACGCCCTGCGGTTGGCGGTGCCCGCTGCGCGGGCGAGTGGAGCGACGGTGACGGCGCACACGGCATACGAAAACATCGCGAGCCGACGCGCCCTGGAACGGGCCGGGTTCACCGCGACGGGGGAACGCAATGCCGAAAACGACCTGCGGTATGTCCGGGCCCGCAGTTAGGGTGCGCCGGTGAGCATCCTTGAGGCGCACGATCTGCGTCGGACCTTCACGACCACGACCGGCGTCCTGCGACGCAACCGTAAGGAGGTCGAGGCGGTCCGTGGGGTGTCCTTCGCGATCGAGCCGGGGGAGTTGTTCGGGCTGCTCGGGCCTAACGGCGCCGGCAAGACGACGACGATCAAGATGCTCATCACGCTGCTGCTGCCCACGTCGGGGTCGGCGACCATCCTCGGGCTGGATGTCGTGCGCGACGCCCGCGAGGTGCGTCGGCAGATCGGCTATGTCTTCGGTGGCGACCGCGGGCTCTACGAGCGACTGTCCGCGCTGGACAACCTGCGCTACTTCGCCGAGCTGTATGCCGTGCCCGCCCGCGACCAGCGCGCCCGGATCGGCGAGCTGCTCGAGCTCGTCGGACTGACCGGACGCGAGAAGGAACGGGTCGAGGGGTTCTCCCGAGGCATGCGGCAACGGCTGCACATCGCTCGGGGGCTGCTGCACGACCCCGCCCTGTTGTTCCTCGATGAGCCGTCGATCGGGATCGACCCGGTCGGCGCTCGTGAGCTGCGCCAGACGATCGCCGGGCTGCGCGACCAGGGCAAGACGATCCTGTTGACGACGCACTACATGTTCGAGGCCGACGAGTTGTGTGACCGGATCGCCGTCATTCGCACAGGCGAGCTCGTCGCGCAGGGGACTCCCGCCCAGCTCAAAGCCCGGGTGACCGCGGGGTCGGTCGTCGAGGTCGAGACGTTCAGCGGGGTGGGGGAGACTGACGTCCGCGGGCGGGTGGGGGTCGTCGGCGCCCTAGCTGGCGTCCGGTCGGTCGTGGTCGACGACGGGGCCGTGGGGGAGACCCTGGTCGTCCAAGTGGAGCCTGGCGCAGATGTGACGGCCGCGGTGCTCGGTGCGTTGCGCGGCATACGGGTCGGGCGGGTGGTCACCCGGGAGCCGACACTTGAGGATGCCTACGTCCAACTGGTCTCCTCGTGAGCGGGCTGGCCCGGGCGGTCCGCGTGCTCGCCGTGGGCTGGGTCTTGCAACTGAAGATCCTTGCGGTGTCCGCCTTTGACGGGATCCTCAACATCGTCTACCCGCTGTTCTTCGCGACGTGCGCGCTGCTGATGTTCCGCCAGAACGGCGACCCGCAGACACTGGTGTATGCCGGTCTCGGTGCCGCCGTCATGGGCACCTGGTCGGCGATGGCGACCTCGGCGAGCGGCGCCCTGCAGGGGCAGCGCTGGCAGGGCACGCTTGAGTTGCTCGTCACCGCGCCGACCCGGGTCGCCCTCGCCGTGCTGCCCATCACCGCGGCCTTGGCCACGGTGGCGCTCTATTCGCTCGTGGCCACCCTCATCTGGGGACGGGTGCTGTTCGGGATCGAGGTGGCGATCGTCAGCCCGGTTGGGTTCGCCGTGGCGCTGCTCGTGACGTTGGTGTCGCTGGCGACCTTCGGCTTCCTGCTGTCGGTGACCGTCGTGCGCTATCGGACCGGCTGGGCGCTGGGCAACCTGCTGGAGTATCCGGGCTGGCTGCTGTGCGGGTTCCTCGTGCCGCTGGACCTCTTCCCGGAGTGGGTGCGGTGGATCGCCCGAGCGTTGCCACCGACGTGGGGGATGGACGCCATCCGCGCCGCCGCCGCGGGGCGCGACCCGTGGTTCGACACCGCAGTGTGCGCCGGGTTGGGCATCGGGTATGCCGCCCTCGGCGCCTTCCTGTCCGAGCGGCTCATCGACTCGGCCCGTCGTCATGCGACGTTGGCGCTGACATGACCGGGCGGCACGAGGTCGGGGCGCGGCAGGGCGGCATACCAGCCGCGCGGAGGGGCGGCATACGGGCCGCGTGGCGGGTGCTCACCGTTGGTGGGGTGATCTCCTTCCGCGGGTTGTTCAACTGGCTCAACCCCTACATCTACGTGCCGACGATGCTCGTGTCGCCGATCTTCCAGATCCTGCTGTTCGTCTACATCGGGCGAAGCGCCGGGGTGGGGTCGGACTCGTTCTACCTCATCGGCAACGCCGTCCAATATGCCTCGATCCCATGCCTGTTCGCGATGGCCAACACCATTGCGGGCGAGCGGTGGATGCAGACGCTCGGGATCGTCCTGTCCACGCCGGCCAACCGGGTCGCGCTGTTCATCGGCCGCTCGCTGCCGGTCATCGCCAACGGATGGTTCGTCGCAACGTTCAGTCTCTTTGCCGGGGCCCGGGTGCTCGGGGTCGACCTGCCGGTGAGCGCTTGGCCAGGTATTGCGCTGACCATCGCGATCGCATCCGCGTCCTGCACCGGCCTGGGCCTGTTGCAGGCGGCGCTGGCGTTGCGGGTGCGCAGCACGGCCGTGTTGTCCAACGTGGTGTTCGGAGTGCTGCTCGTCTTCACCGGGACCAATGTCGCGCTCGACACGGTCCCTGAGTGGATGGCGTCGGCCGGTCGACTCATGCCGCTCACCCACGCGATCGAGGCGTGCCGCGAGATCGTGGCCGGCGCGAGCCTGTCGGCGGTCGCGCCGTTGTTGTTGCGTGAGGCGGGGCTCGGGGCGGTCTTCGCTGTGCTGGGTTTGGCCGCGTTGCGGTGGGTGGAAGCGCAAAGTCGCCGCCACGCCACCCTTGAGCTGCAGTAGCCGGGTCGCGGCCCGTCGGATCGCCCCGGCCTGGCCGACCGGGCAACTGCCAGTGTCATCTCCCCGCGGTCATCTCCCCGCGGTCATCTCCCCGTGGTCATCTCCCGGTGGCCAGCCGCTGCTCGATCGAGGCAGGCAGACGGATACCGCGCGCGGCCGCTTCCGCGGTCGGCGCCGGGGTGCCGAGCACGGTCCGCACCGGCAGCACCCCCGTCCACACCGACGGGTCGTCGTCCTCCAGCACACTCGCCGGGCCGGTGCGGGCCTTGGCCAGCCACTGACCGTCGACGATCGGCAGGCGAAGGACGATCGTCGCGGCGAGCTCCTTGGCAGTGTTGGCGCGGACCTCGGCAGCCCGGCCGGGCATGACGTGCTCCGAGAGGCCGGCGAGGGCAGCCTCGGCCTCGTTGTCAGCGAGCCGCTCGCACACGCCGTGGACCACCGCCGAGCGGTAGTTGGCGCTGGACTCGAACAGGGACGCGGCATACACGAAGCCGTCGAGGTGAGCGACGCAGAAGGCGACCGGGGAACCCGCCGCCGCCGCGCGCAAGGTGCCCGCGCCGGTCGAACCGTGGACGATGACCGCGTCGCCGACCCGCCCGTAGAGGACCGGGACCACCTGCGGGAGACCGTCAACGCTGACCGACAGCGTGCCGACCCAGCCGGCGTCGAGGATGTCATCGAGGTCGTCGCGGGCGGTGCGGGCACGTTCGGCGAGGCGGTGGATACGCATCCCCTGATCCTGCCTGGTTGCAGCGAGCGCTCGCACTCGTGTTTCACGCCGACGTGGCAGCATCGGCATGTGCCCCGTCGCCCAGAGCCGTCTGCGTCTTTTGGGGGACCGCTGGGCGGGCTGGACCGGCGCGAGGTCGCCGGGGCGCTGGCCGACCTCGGGGTGTTGGTGCCGATCGTCGTCGCCCTGATCCTGGTCAATGGACTGTCGGCCAGTGCGGTGTTGTTGCCGGCCGGGCTGCTCTATCTGGCGGCGGGCGCCTTCTATCGGGTGCCGATCCCGGTGCAACCGCTCAAGGCGTTCGGGGCGATCGCGATCGCGCAGGGGCTGGGCGCGGATGTCATTGCGGCCGGGTCGCTGCTGATGGCTGCGGTCTTCATCCCGCTGGGGGTCAGTGGGCTGCTCGACCGGGCGGCGGCGGTGTTCCCCAAGCCGCTCGTGCGAGGGGTGCAGCTGTCGGTGGGGATCCTGTTGGTGCGGTTGGCCTGGGGGCTGGTCGTCGAGTCGCCCAAGCAGTTCGCCGACGCGGGAACAGCTCCGGTCGTGTTGGTGGGCGCTGCGGTGGCGGCGGGGGTGGCGGCATACCTGTGGCGGTCGCGTGGGATCACCGTGGCGCTCGTGGGCGTGGCGCTGGTGTGGGTGGTGGCGCGAGGGGGCGGGCCGGTCGCGTGGGGGCCGTCGGAGTTGCGGCTGCATGTGCCGTCGGCCGCGGACTTCGCCACGGCCGCCGTGGTGCTCGTGCTGCCGCAACTGCCGCTGACGTTCGCCAACTCGTGCATCGCGACTGCGGACGCGGCGCGGGGCTACTTCGGAGCGGCGGCCTCGCGGGTGAGCGCCGGTCGGCTGGCCGTGACGCTCGGCCTGGGAAACGTCGTGGCTGGGGTGCTCGGCGGTATGCCGGTCTGTCACGGCGCCGGCGGTCTCACCGCACACCGGTCGTTCGGCGCGCGCACCGGCCGGGCCCCGATGCTGATGGGTGGGGTGCTCGTGGTGCTGGCGTTGGTCGGCGGGGTGGCGACGGCTCGCGCGCTGACCGGGTTCCCGGTGTGGATCCTGGCGGCGTTGTTGGGCGTGGCCGGCGTGCTGCACATCCAGTTGCTGCGCGACCTGCGTGGGCGAACCGAGTGGGGGTTCGCCATCGGCGTGGGCGTGGTGGGTGCGTTGGTCAACCTGGCCGTCGCCCTCGGGCTCGGTCTGGTCGCGTGGTGGGTGGTGGCGTTGATCGCTCGACGGCGGGCAGGGCTCGCCCGCGGTCCCGAGGAACTCGACGCTGGCTGACTCGTCGGGCCGGCAATCCCTTCGGGGGTCGAGCACCTCGCTCGGTTGCGCTGGCGACTCGCGGAGTCTCGGGTCAACCGAGTGCTGGACGGTGTGCGATCGGCGGGGTGATCGCGCCCTCGCGCGCACACCGTCACGCACTCAAAGCAGGCACGCGCCCTCGCGCGCACTCTCGCACGCACGCACACGCGCTGGGCCAGGGACCCCGGGTCCGTCCGACCCTGGCCAGCGGGCCATTACGACCCGCGGAGGTCCTCGACGACGGCTCGGGCTCGGCGCAGCTCGCGTTGGGTGGCGGCCTGGGCGCTGTCGGCCTCGCCCAACGCGTCGGCGGTCTTGTCCCGGTGAGCCCGAGCCCGGGCCAACTCGGCCTGCAGTTGGGCGACCCGGTTCTCGGCCAGCTCGAGTTCCGCCGCCAACACCCCGTGGCGAGCGGTCGCCGCGGTCGCCGCTGCCATGGCGTCGTGCAGCGCAGCCTCCGCGGCCGTCAGCGCGGGGTCGCGTGCATCCTCGTCGCCCGTCGCGGGATCCCCCGCCGTCCGCTCGCTCAGTGGGGGCGTCCCCGCCGACGCAGCAGTCGAGCGACCCGGCCGAAGCGTCCCCGCCGACGCAGCAGCCGAGGCACGCTCGTCCGGCCGGACCAGCCGAAGTGGCCGCGCGGTCGCCTCGGTGAGGTCGATCTCGCCGAAACCGGCATACTCGATGGCCCTGGTGAGCCGACCGGAGGTGACGGCGGCGGTGGCTTCCGAGGAGGCGAGGGCCGCGACGAACGTCGTGCCGACGTCGCGGGCCATCGCCGACGTGAACCGGGCCCCGGCCTGCGCGACCACCTCAGCCGTCGCGCCGACCAAAGTGTCGACCAGCGCCGTCCGCTCCCGCCCGAGGTCGAGCAGGGCTGCGCCGTCCAGCCGCTCTTGGGCGCGGCGCAACCGAGCGGCCAGGTCGGTGAGGCGGTCCACCTCATCGGGACGCTCTCGGACCAGCAGGTTGACGGCCCAGGCGGCGATGGTCGGCTTGCGCAGCGCCGTGATCGCGCGGGCCATCTCGGCGTCGCCGCCCGCCTTGGCCACCGCGGCCAACTGGGCCCGGCGGGGCAGGAAGCCGTCGCCGGGCAGCCCGTAGAGCTCGTCGACCGCAGCATCCAGCCGCTCGTCCACGCTCGGGTCGGCGTCCATGCCGGTCATCGTGCCACGGCTACCCTTGCCGGCATGAGCACGATCAAGGTCGCCGTCATCGGGTCGCGGGGTCGGATGGGAGCGACGGTATGCCGTGCCGTCCAGTCCGCGCCCGACCTGGAGTTCGTCGGTGGTTTCGACCTCGGTGACGACCTCGGCGACCTCGGCGGCGCGGATGTCGTCGTCGAGTTCTCGGTGCCGGCTGCGTCGCTGGCCAACGTCACCGCGTGCGTCCGCCGGGGCGTGCACGTCGTCGTCGGCACGACCGGCTGGGATGAGGCCAAGCTCATCGAGCTCCGCCAACAGTTGGGGGCTGCGCCTCCCTCGCACTCGGGCGCTCCGGTCGGCGTGCTCATCGCGCCCAACTTCGCGCTCGGGGCGATCCTCATGATGTCGTTCGCGGCGACAGCGGCGCGGTTCTTCGAGTCGGTCGAGATCGTCGAACTGCACCACCCCAACAAGGTCGACGCGCCCTCAGGGACGGCGGCCCGGACTGCCGACCTGGTGGGGGCAGCCCGAGAGGCTGCCGGGGTCGGGCCGGTGCCTGACGCGACAACGACGGACCCGGACGGGGCACGCGGGGCGCGGGTGCACGGCATACCGGTGCACTCGGTGCGGGTGCGCGGTCTGGTGGCGCATCAGGAAGTGATCCTCGGCAACGTGGGGGAGACGCTGACGATCCGGCACGACTCGTTGGACCGCGAGTCCTTCATGGCGGGGGTGCTCGCCGGGGTGCGCGGTGTCGCGGACCACCCGGGTGTGACGGTGGGGTTGGAGCACTACCTCGGCCTTGACTGACGTGGTGCTGCCCTCGGTCCGCCAGCTCAGACCCGACGAGGTCGGGTGGGCCGCACACCTGCTCGACCAGCGCCGTCGCCCTCTGGCAGCGTGGGCCCGGGTGTATTGGCGGCCGGCTGCGGACGCTGTGGAACGGCATACCGAGTTCATCCGAGCGCACCTGGACGGGACCATTCCGTGACTGAGCGACCCGCTCAAGGTGGAGGGAAACCCACCCTGGGCCTGGGTTTCCCTCCACCGTGACCACGGCTTCTTCGACGGGCGTGACGAGCGGCTGGAGTCCCATCGAATGCCTACGTGCGCTTCATGGTGGCTTCACACGGGCCGCGAAGACTGACGGATACGTCGATCTCTATGCAAAGGAAGCCGTCATGAAGCGCCGCGCCGTCATCCTCACGTCTGCCCTCACCCTGGCGGTGCTGGGCGGTTGCTCGAGCACCACGTCGGCCACCACTCCGGTCGCGTCCGCGGCGACCATGGCCACTTCCCCTGCGATTGGGCGTCCGGGGGCTGGCGGACCGCCGTCCGACCGTGGCCCCGGCGCAGGCATGGGCGCCGGGATGGGCGCCGGGAGTGGGACGGCCGCCCCGGGTGGCACGGTCACGGCCGCCCCGCCTGCCGGAACGGTCGCCGCCGCCTGGGAGGCGCTCATGGGACCGGACGGCGAGTATGCCGCTGCCGCCTCATACCAGGCGGTCATCGCGAAGTTCGGCGCCGTCGAACCCTACGTCAGCATCGAGGCCATGGAGCAGAACCACATCCAGGCACTGACCCGTCAATTGAGTCGGTTCGGCTACGTGCCGCCGGCCAACCCGTTTGCCGGACAGATCGCCGCTCCCGCTGACCTCGTGACGGCTGCACAAGCGTGGGCGGAGGGCGAGCGCAAGAACGTCGCGATGTATGACCGACTCGCGGCGGCGGCGACCAGCGACGCGGGTCTCAACCGGGTCTTCAGCAACCTGCGCCGGTCGTCGCTCGACGCGCACCTGCCGTTGTTCGAGGCCGCGGCCAAGGCGGGCGGCTCGCTCACCGAGCCGCAGATGGCCGAGCTCGGGTTCGTCAAGCACTGAGGGTGGGGGTAGCGCGGCGCAAGTGTGGACTTGAGTCGGCCACCGGAACTGGTCAGCTCCAGCCCAGCGCTCGCAGCCCGGCGGCCACGGCCGCCCCGACGACGACCACGACGATGAACGGGGCACGCAGCACCAGTGCGAGAACGGCGGCGCCCAGCCCGAAGACCCGAGCATCGACGCTGAGCCCTCCGCCGGACGCCGCGAAGGTCTGCACGACCACCAGTGAGGTGAGCAAAGCGACCGGCAGCAGTCCGGTGACTCGGCGCATCCTGCGGCCCTCAAGCTTGGCGGCCGGCACCAGGTGACCGGCGAGCTTGGTCAGATAGGCCAGCGCGCACCCCGCGAGGACCGCCACCCACAGGGTCATCTCGGGTGCTCCTCATCGGCGGACGCCTCGGCGTTGGGCCGTTCCTCCGGCTCCATCGGGGTGGCCCTTCCGCGAGATTGACGTTGCGACCCGAACGCTCGGCGTGTCGTGCGCGCAACGTCAATCTCGGCGGGGGGAAAGGAGGGGGAGGGGGCGGGGGAGGGGGAAGGAGTGGGAGGGAGGAGGCCGACGGCCACGGCGGCGAGGGCGGCCACCAGCACTGGTATGCCGGCCGGTGCCCACGGCGCGACGACCACCGTGAGCACGACGGCCGCAGCCGCCGTCGCCGCTGCGTCCCGTGAACGCAGCCGCGGCCAGAGCAGCGCCACGAAGGCCGCCGCAGCCGCCGCATCCAGACCCCACCGGCGCGGGTCACCCAACGCGTTGCCGAGCAGCGCCCCGGCCAGCGTGAAGAGGTTCCAGAAGATGAAGACCGCGATCCCGGTCTGCCAGAAGCCGACCTGCGAGGCTCGCACCGTCGGTTGAGCAATGCCGACGGCCGTCGACTCGTCGATGGTCAGGTGAGCGGCCACCCCGCGCTGCCAGCCGCGGTCGTGGAGGAACTCCGACACCTGCAGCCCGTAGAGCCCGTTTCGGACGCCGAGCAGGGTCGCCGTCGCAATCGCCGCAACCCCGGTGCCCCCGGCCCCGATCACCCCGACGAACGCGAACTGCGACCCGCCGGTGAACATCAGCAGCGACAGCGCGCAGGTCTGCCACACGTCCAGCCCCGACGCGACCCCCAGCGCCCCGAACGAGATCCCGTAGGCCCCCGTCGCGATCCCCACCGACCAGGCCTGGCGCAACACCGCGGTCCGGGTGCGGGCGTCCAGGCCGCCCGTCGCTGCCCCTCCCGCCTCACCAGCCGCTGGTTGCATCTGCCGATGGTGACAGACCCGCCGGCCCGCGTGTTTGGATGGTCCGGTGGGTGACCGTATGCCGCGTGCTCGAGCCCCGCTGAGCGGTCGACTCCCGCGACCGCGCGGCCGCATCGCGCTGCGTGTCCGGGCCGTCGTGCTCGCTGTCGGATTGGCCGGGGTGATCGGCGTGGGCGGGTTGACCGCGTGCTCGTCCCCGTCGCCTGGGGCGGACACTCCGGAGGCAGCGGTCACGACGTTCTACCGGGCCCTCGGCGCCAAGGACACCGGCGCGGCGTGTGCGCTGGTGGCCTACAACGGCATACCGCTCTCCGGCGACGACATCACCCTGTGTCGGTCGGGTTTCGACGCGATTGTCACGGACATCGCCACGCCGGAGGAGCTCGCCGCCTTGGGCTCGACGTCGGCCACCGGCTCGACCGTCACCGGCGACACCGCCACCGTCCGCGCAGACCAGCTGACCGGCGTGCCCGCGGCATACCGCGAAGACGTGAGCCTCGTGCGCGTGGCCGGACGGTGGTACATCCTCAGCCCGCTCTGACGCACTGTCGGAAGGGTCACCCTTCGGGGTCATGCATCGAGGGGGCCGCGGCACCATACTGGGCACATGTACGGCAACGACTTCGCCGAGCCCGACGACCCGGGGGCCGGCCCCCTCAACGCAGCGGACGGAGGAGCGGTCGAAGCGGCCGCCGCCCACGTCGACACCAAGGCGCAACAGGGCCTGGAGACCTTCGACGCGATCATCGCCGCCGACCAACGGATCGAGCCGCGGGATGCGATGCCCGAGGAATACCGCCAGACCCTGATCCGTCAGATCGCCCAACATGCTCACTCCGAGATCATCGGGATGCAGCCGGAGGGCAACTGGATCACCCGGGCACCGTCGTTGCGGCGCAAGGCGATCCTTATCGCCAAGGTTCAGGACGAGGCGGGCCATGGGCTCTACCTCTACTCCGCGGCCGAGACGCTCGGCATCGATCGAGAGGAGTTGCTCGACCGGCTGCACACCGGCAAGCAGAAGTACTCCTCGATCTTCAACTACCCGACGCTGACCTGGGCCGACTGCGGCGCCATCGGGTGGCTTGTCGACGGCGCGGCGATCATGAACCAGGTGCCGCTGTGCCGGTGCTCCTACGGGCCCTACGCCCGCGCGATGATCCGCACCTGCAAGGAGGAGTCCTTCCACCAGCGGCAGGGCTTCGAGTTGCTCTGGGAGCTCATGCGCGGCACGCCCGAGCAGCAGGCGATGGCGCAGGATGCGACCAACCGGTGGTGGTGGCCCGCGCTGGCGATGTTCGGTCCGCGCGACACCGGCGAGCACGCGGTGACCGGAGGCCACACCGAGCAGTCGATGGCCTGGGGCATCAAGCGCTTCAGCAATGACGACCTGCGGCAAAAGTTCGTCGACATGACCGTCCCGCAGGCGCAGCGGTTGGGCGTCACACTGCCCGACCCCGACCTGAAGTGGAACGCCGAACGCGGCCACTACGACTTCGGCGAGATCGACTGGGACGAGTTCTGGCGGGTCATCAAGGGCGACGGCGCCTGCAACGCCGCTCGCATCGAGCGCCGGGTCACCTCGCACCAGCAAGGCGCGTGGGTGCGCGAGGCAGCAGCGGCGTATGCCGCCAAACAACGTCAGCGGGCAGGCGCGGGTGCGCAGGCCGGTGCCGCCGAAGGTGAAGGGAGTGCAGCATGAGCGAGGGAACCCTCCCGCTCTTCGAGGTCTTCGTGCGGGCCAAGCGGGGCCTGTCGCACGTCCACGTCGGGTCGGTGCACGCGCCCGACGCGACGATGGCGGTCCGCAACGCCCGCGACCTCTACACCCGCCGGCAAGAGGGCGTGTCGATCTGGGTCGTCGCCGCGAGCGACATCGTCGCCAGCAGCCCCGACGAGAAGGACTCCTTCTTCGACCCGGCCGGCGACAAGATCTACCGGCACCCGACCTTCTACGACGTGCCCGAGGATGTCGAATACCTGTGAGCGAGAAGGTGACTGGCACGGCATACAGTGGCTATGTCCTGGGGTTGGCTGACGATGCGCTGATCTATTCCCATCGACTCGGGGAGTGGCTCACCTGGGCGCCGCAGCTCGAGGAGGATATGGCGCTGGCCAACGTTTCCCTTGACCTCATCGGTCAGGCTCGCGCGCTGCTCACCCATGTGGGGAGCCTGGACGGCACCGGCCGGTCCGAGGACGACCTGGCTTATCTGCGTGACGAGCGCGACTTCCGCAACGTGCACCTCGTGGAGCAGCGCCGCGGCGACTTCGCGCAGGAGATGGCGCGGATGCTGTGGTTCTCGGCCTACCAGAAGGCCCTGTATGCCGCCCTCGCCGGTTCCGCCGACGAGCAGCTGCGGGCGATCGCGGCCAAGGCGCACAAGGAGGTCCGCTACCACCACGACCACGCGGCCCAGTGGGTCATCCGGCTTGGTGACGGCACGCAGGAGTCGCATGACCGAATGCAGGCGGCGTTGACCTGGGTGGCCCCCTATCTCGACGAGTTGTTCGACGACTCGGCGGCGGGAGTGGCCGAGGCGGTCGAGGCTGGGGTGGGCGTGCTTCCGTCGACGTTGCGGTCTGCTGCCATTGGGGCCGTCGAGGCAGTGGTCGCGGAGGCGACCCTGACCATGCCGGCCGCGCCCAAGTGGCGCTCCCGAGGCGGGCGTGACGGGATCCACTCCGAGCCGATGGGCTACCTGCTGGCCGAGATGCAGCACCTGCCCCGCTCGGTGCCGGGAGCGCGCTGGTGACGATGACGGTCACCGCCACCCACGTCCTCGCCGCGGTCCGGGCGATCCCCGACCCGGAGATCCCGGTCGTCACCATCGAGGGTCTGGGCATCCTGCGCTCGGTCGAGGTGGACGAGGCTGCCCGGGTGGTCCAGGTGGTCATCACGCCCACCTATTCGGGTTGCCCCGCGATGCGGGCGATCGAGGACCAGATCGCGCGGGTATGCCGTGCCCACGGTTTGCGGACCGCCGTCACCACTGCGCTGTCCCCGGCCTGGTCAACCGACTGGATTTCTGAGGATGCCCGAGAAGCGTTGCGACGCTTCGGGATTGCTCCGCCAGGACCGGCTGCGGCTGGTGATGGTGGGGGGGCACCTGGGCCGGTGTCGGTGATGATCGGGGGCGGACGGCATACCGTCGCGTGCCCCCGGTGCGGCAGTGCGGCGACGTCCGTGCTCTCGGCGTTCGGCTCCACCGCGTGCAAAGCACTGCGCCGCTGCGACAGCTGCGGCGACCCCTTCGATGAGTTCAAGGCGCTCTAGATGACCGGACTGCTCACCCCCGCAGGCTCGACGACGCGGCGGACCACCTTTCACCCGTTGACCGTCGCCCACGTGGAGCGGCTCACCGAGGAAGCGACGGCGATCACGTTCTCCGTGCCAGAGGAGCTGGCCGAGGCGTTCCGGTTCCTGCCGGGGCAGCATCTGACGTTGCGGCGCGTCGGCGACGGGGGCGAGGTCCGCAACTCCTACTCGATCTGCCAGTCGGCGCACGGCGGGCGGCCGGGCACGCTGCGGGTCGCGGCGGCGAAGGTCGCGGGTGGGCGGATGTCGCCATGGCTGGTCGACGAGGTGGCGGTCGGCGATGTGGTGGACGTGATGACGCCGATGGGGACCTTCACGTGTCCTGCACAGCCCGACGCGGCGCGGCACCATGTGGCCATTGCCGCGGGGTCGGGGATCACGCCGATCCTGTCGTTGGTGACGACGGCGCTTGAGGAGGAGCCCGGATCGCGGGTGACGCTGCTATTCGGCAACCGGCGCACCTCGACGGTGATGTTCCTCGAAGAGCTGGAGGACCTCAAGGACCGGTATGGCGCGCGGCTGCACCTCATCCATGTGCTGTCCCGCGAGGCGCCAGACGTCGAGCTGTTCCACGGCCGGATCGACCGCGACCGGCTGGGGCGGATCTTCGATGCGCTCGTGCCCGTCGAGGGGATCGACGAGGTCTATCTGTGTGGGCCGTTCGGGATGGTCCAGGATGCGCAGGCACTGTTGGCCGAGCGAGGCTTCGACCACCGGCACGTCCACCACGAGATCTTCCACGTCGACGAGTCGGGGGCGCCGAAACCGGCTCCGGTTGTCGTCGACACCTCGGCGCCACCGGCGGCCGTCGTGACGGTGGCGCTCGACGGGCGCACGACGGTCATTCCCATGCCGACTCGCGAGGAAACCATCCTCGACGCCACCCTGCGGGCGCGCCCCGATGCGCCCTACTCGTGCACCGGCGGCGTGTGCGGCACGTGTCGGGCTCGGGTGGTGTCTGGTGAAGTCCGGATGGACCGCAACTATGCGCTGGAGCCGGAGGAAGTCGCTGCGGGCATCGTGCTCGCCTGTCAGGCGCACCCGGTGAGCGACACCGTCGAGCTCGACTACGACGCCTAACCCCCCTCCTCCCCGGGAGTAACCGCTTCAGCGTTGGCGATTCTGCGTCCAACCGGGTTCGGAGTGCTGAAAGGGCCACCGAGTGTTGGCTTCTTGACGAGCGGAATTGACGCGCGCCTGACCCTTGACAAATGAGAGCGCTCTCATTCACAGTAGAGCCACGGAACTGAGAGCGCTCCCACAGAGCGGTTTCCGGTCGGCTCAGCCCAGTTGCTTGTCCACGACGAAGGAGTCCATCCATGCGCACGTCCCTCCCCATGGCTTCGCTGGCCACCGCCGCCAGCCTGGCCCTCGTCCTCACGGGGTGCTCGTCCGGCACCTC
>WBZS01000495.1_pt1 | contig 49209 bp, 43 predicted proteins | sample 5204201 | NCBI WGS metagenome assembly WBZS01 (sample SAMN12344357, study PRJNA552823) | activated sludge metagenome | biome: Activated sludge suspended growth; feature: Nitrification reactor; material: Wastewater; isolation source: activated sludge from nitrification reactor of wastewater...
GCCGAACAGGACGTTCTCGACTTCGGCGGGATAGACGTTCTCACCGCCGCTGATGACCATGTCCTTGACCCGGTCGACGATCGAGACGATGCCGTCTTCGTCGTACTGCCCGACATCTCCGGTGTGGAACCAGCCGGCTTCGTCGAAGGCGGCGGCCGTGGCCTCGGGACGGTTCCAATAGCCCTGGGTGACGTTCGGCCCGCGCATGCACACCTCGCCGCGCACCCCGGGCTCGGTCACCGTGACTCCGTTCGATCCGATGAGCTTGGTCTCGATGTAGAGCGGCGGCTGGCCGGCGGCGCCGAGCTTGGACAGGGCATATTCGGCGACGAGGAAGATCGCGGCCGGTGCCGTCTCGGTGAGCCCGTAACCCTGCAGCACCCCGATCCCCCGGTCGGCGAAGGTCTGCAGCAACGGCTCGGGAGCCGGGGCCCCGCCGCAGACCGCCATCCGCACTGTCGTGAGGTCCGCGTCGGCGAAGCCGGGCAGCTGGCTGATGGCGATGAACATCGCCGGCACCCCGAACAGGGTGTTGACCCGGTGCCGGGCGATGTCATCGAGGGTGCGCTGGGCGTCGAAGGACCGGTGCAGGATCACCTCGCCGCCGCGCATCCAGGTGATGCCGATCATGAAGTTGAGCCCGGCGATGTGGAACAGCGGCGAGAAGGCCAGGGTGACGTCGTCGGCGTGGATGTCGATCATGCTCATCAGTGCGATGTCGCTCCACCAGAGGTTGGCGTGGCTGAGCATGACGCCCTTGGGGGTGCCGGTCGTCCCGGAGGTGTACATGATGATCGACAGTTCCTCAGGGCGAACGGCGTCGGCTGCGCTAAGCGGGGCCGTGTCGGTCACCGCCTGCTCATAGGACTCCCATCCCGCCGGTATGCCGTCCGCTTCCGTCACGAGGTAGCGGCGGACTCCCAGCTCGGGCCGGATCGCCTCGATGCCGGGCTGCTGCTCCGCGCCGGCGATGAGGGTGTGCACGCCGGCGTCCTGGACGATGAAGGCCAGCTCCGGCCCGGCGAGCCGGAAGTTGAGCGGGACGTAGATGGCCCCGAGCCGCGAGCAAGCGAACCAGGTCTCCAGGGCGGCGGGCTGGTTGAACCCGATGAACGAGACCCGGTCGCCGTGCTTCACCCCGCCGGCGCGAAGGACGGCGGCGAGGCGGTCGATCCGGTCGGCAAGCTCGGCGAACGTCCAGCTGGCGCCCTCGAAGGTCAGCGCACGTCGTTTGGGCGAGCGGGCGGCGCGGGCGGCGAACCAGGCACCGACGGTGATGTCGGGCATCGACATTGGGGGCACTCCTTCGGGCGGGGGGTTGCGGGGGGTCGGAACGGGAACGATCGGTCGAGTGTCAGATTTCCATTGCTTGTTATAACTGTCAACCTTTTGACAATCACCCCACGAGAGCCGGGCCGCCTGGCAGCGGGGTCGCCAGCCGTTCCAGCAGGTTGCGCAGGGATCGACGCTCGGCCGGGGAGAGGACCGACACCCATCTGGCGTCCAGGTGATGCTGGGCGCGGAACTCTTGCTCCACGGTCCGTCGGCCGTCTTCGGTGAGGCGCACGGCAATGAGCCGTCGGTCGCCGCCCTCGTCGCGCTCGCGGCATACCAGGCCCGCGGTCTCGAGCGACCCCAAGGCGGCCGACGTGGTCTGCCGACTCATCCCCAACAGCCGGGCCAGATCGCGCGCCTTGAGTTGGTCGTAGAGCCAGACCATATAGAGCACGCTGAAGGCCCGCAGGTGTCGACCGTGCTGGTCGTGGGCGCGCTGCTCGAACAGGCCGCGGTGCCGCCCCACCGCCCGCAAGAGGGCGACGACCAACGCGGTCGTGTCGGGGTCGGCTCCCTCGGCGCGGCGCGCGGTGAGGTCGACGACGATGTCGACGAAGTCGCTGGCCGCGGGGTTGCGCCCACGTGGGGCCACAGACGATGGCATCCCGGACACCTGCCTAGCTCGACCCACCGGCAGCGCTCGGCGGGACGGCGGCCAACCGGGCCCGTCCGGGGGCCGGACGGTTCGGGGTCCGCTTGCCGGGGCGACCGGCCGCGGAGGTCTGGTCCGCCCGGCCCGTCGTCGCGGCGGCGGCAGCGACCGTCTCGGCGAGCGCGTCGGTCATGTAGCCGATGATCGGGCGCAGGTCACCCACCTGCTCGGGCGCCCCCATGAAGCCGAAGCAGATCCGGTCGGTGTAGCTCTGCAGGGTGATGTTGATCCCGCCGCCAACCGACAGGAACGAGGCCGGCCAGTAGCCCAAGACCTTGACCCCGTCCATGTATGCCGCAGTGCTGGGTCCGCGCACGTTGGAGACGACGACGTTCCACGGGCCTTTGGACAGCGAGTCGGGCAGTTTGACCATGGCGCGGACCATGACGTTGAAGATCGCGGAGGGGATGAACCTGCTGGCCTCGCGGATGAGACTGGTCGGCATCGCGTCGAAGTTGCCTTTGGCGGACTTGACGGCGGTGCTCGCAGCCTTGACCCGCGCGAGCGGGTCGTCCAGGTGCGTGGGTATCGGGGCGAAGATCATGTGGACGTAGTTGGCCCACTTCGTCTTCTCGTGCCCGGTGCGGATCGACACTGGGACGCAGACGATGAGCGGTTCGTCGGCAGGGATGTGGTTCTCGATGAGGTAGCGCCGCAGGGCGCCGGCGCAGACTCCGAGGACGACGTCGTTGATGGTGCCGCCCAGCGCTTTCCCGGTGTCACGGAACTGGGCCAGGGGCAGGTCGGCGAAGACGAAGGTGCGTTGAGCGGTGACCCGGTTGTTGAAGGGCGTCTTCGGGGCCTGCAAGGTCGGGATGTAGGGCTGGATCTCGGGGATGCCACGTTCGCGCAGCGCCGGGTTGAGCAGGGCCTGCGCGGGTCTGGCCAGACCACCAGGCAGAGCTATCCGCAACGGCAGAGCCGCCGGCGCCAGCGGCCCGGACTCCTTGGTCTGCGCGGCAATCCAGGCGAGGAACTTGGCCTGGAAGGCGGCGAACTGTGCCGGTTTGGCCAGGACGCCGCCGAGCTCGCGGACAAGCATCTCGCCCGTGCCGTAGCGCGGCTCGGGGTGCGAGCTGTCGGCAAGCTTCTCCAGGGGTTGGGTGGGCTCGTCGGAGAGGGCGTCCCAGAGCGTGGGCATCGACCCGCCGTCGATGACCAGATGATGGATCCGCAGGAGGTGGGCGACGCTGCCGTCCTCCATGCCTTCGATGACGGTGAAGTCCCATAGCGGCCGACCGGTGGGCAGCGATGTGCTCATGATCCGCGACACCTCGGCGGCGAGCTGGTCGCGGGTCCCCGGCGCGGGCAGGGTGATCGAGCGGATGTGCTCAAGCAGGTCGATCCGGTCCGGTTGACCGAGATAGTCGTGGTCGATGCCGATCGGCACCTTGACCAGTTCTCGATGCAACGGGGGCAGGTAGGGCAGCCGCTCGGCGAAACGCTGCCGCATGAAGGCTGCGTCGGCGGCCTTGCGACCATCGGTCGGCGGCTCGTGCAGGACGAGCCCCCCAAGCACTCCGTTGGTCGTCTCGGTGTCCAGCGAGGAGAACATCACATCGAGGGCGGTGAGCTGCTGCACGGAACCTCCGGACGTAGGGCGAACGGGGACGAGCTGCGACCTGACAGCAGTTGGTGATCCCAACGAGTCATCACCTTAACTGTCAGTGATTTGACATCTTAGATGGCACACCGTCCGCAGGCGTGCGGTTGCAGCAGGAATTCCACGGTGCGGCACGGGGTTGGCCGCGCCAGGCTCGGGCAGTCAGCCCCCGACGGTCCCTTCGGCGGGCTGGTCGATGCGAGCCAGCACCCGTTCGAGCATCTCGAGCAACTGCTTCTGTTCGGCCGCTGAAAGCACCGAGAACCAGTCGCTCTCCAGCGCGTTCTGGGCTCCGATCGCCTCGTCAACGGCGGCTCGTCCCTTGGCCGTGAGCCGCACCGACACCAACCGGCGATCGGTGGTGGAGGTCTGCTTGCGGACCACCAACTTCGCCGCCTCGAGGGTCGAGAGAACTGTCGACGTAGTCTGGCGGCTGACCCCGGCGAACCTGGCCAGGTCGCGCGCCTCGACCGGCTCCGAGAGCCAGATCATGTAGAGGACCCGGAACCCGCTGTAACTCCAGCCACGCTCCCGATGGACCACCCGCTCGGATTGGTATTGATGGGTGGCGGCGATGCGGGCCAAGGTGAGGCTCAGGGCGATCGCCCGCGGATCGACGTCCGGTCGGCGCTCTTTCGTCGTGAGCACGGCGCGCGACCGGAACTCCGACCCCGGCGCGGTCGTGGCGTCAGCCACTGAGGGAGCCGATTCGGCAGCCCCTGCCGTCGCTTCGGCCGGAGCGGTCAACTCCGGCACTCTCGACGCCCGTTTCCCCATGATGAGCCTCGTTCTGCTGTGAAGAGTGGCTGACCAGTCACCCTATCGACCGGACCCGCACCATCCGACCACTCGGGGTCAGGCGCTCGGGTCGGTTGCGTCAGGGTCCGGGAGGACGGCATACGGGGGCGACTGGTCGAGCCGACGGCTGGTGAACTTGGTCGCCAGGACGACCAGCCCGACGAGCGCGATAGCCGCGAGCACCCACAGCCAGGGCTTCTCCCCCACCCAGGCCCCGAAGACCGCGAAACCGATCGTGGAATAGATCCCGGCCCACATCATCGCCCCGACCACGGCGCCGACCTCGTAACGCCACAGCGGCATCCGCAGCACACCGGCCGCGAAGTTGAGCGCCGTCTGGACCCCAACGGTGAGGAAAGACAACGCCACCGCGGGCGCCCCGAACCGGGCGATCACCGTCTCGGCCCTGCGCACGACCGGGCTGTCCAGCCGGCGACCGGCCCGGGTGTTCTCGCCGCCCGCGCGCGCGCCACGTCCCAGCCAATAGGTCGCGTTGGCTCGGATCATCGCCCCGACGAAGAAGACCGCATACACCAGCGGGTAGGGCAGGTTGTCGAACACCCGACTCACCGCATGGGTATGCCGCGGCGCGACTCGCGCACGCGGCATACCTGCTGGGCAACAGTCATGAGACGCACAGAGTAGCCCGTCGCGCGGAGGGCGCCGAACGCGTCACCGGGCGGAACCCATGGCCCAGTTCCTCGCCACTTCCTCGTCCCTCGGGCGCGCCATCGTCACCGGGCGGCTGACCCCTCGGTGTAGTCGCTGTCCGTCTCCTTGATCCAGCTCATCAGCTTGCGCAGATCGCGGCCGGTCGCCTCGATCGGGTGCTGAGCACCCTTCTCGCGCAACGCCTTGAACTCCGGTGCGCCCGCGTCCTGGTCAGCGATGAACCGGCGCGCGAACGCCCCGCTCTGGATGTCGGCCAGCACCGCACGCATGTTGTCCTTGACCCGGGGGTCGATGACCCGCGGGCCCGACACGTAGTCGCCGTACTCGGCCGTGTCCGAGACCGACCAGCGCTGCTTGGCGATGCCGCCCTCGACCATGAGGTCAACGATGAGCTTGAGCTCGTGCAGGCACTCGAAGTAGGCGACCTCGGGCTGGTAACCGGCCTCGACGAGGGTCTCGAAGCCATACATGACCAGCTGCGAGGCGCCACCGCAGAGCACCGACTGCTCACCGAACAGGTCGGTCTCGCACTCCTCGGTGAAGGTCGTCTTGATGCCACCCGCCCGCAGGCCACCGATGGCCTTCGCGTAGGACTTGGCGATGTCCCACGCTCGCCCGGATGCGTCCTGCTCGACACAGACGAGCACCGGCACCCCGCGCCCGTCGTTGAACTCGCGGCGCACCAGGTGGCCTGGGCCCTTCGGAGCCACCATGACGACGTCCGAACCCGGCTCGGGCTGGATGTAGCCGAACCGGATGTTGAAGCCGTGCCCGAACAGCAGCCCGGCGCCTTCCTTGAGGTTGGGCTTGATGTCGCCCGCGTAGACGTGCCGCTGCACCTGGTCAGGGGTGAGGATGACGACGAGGTCAGCCTCCTTGACCGCCTCGGCGACCGTCTTGACTGGCAACCCCTCGGCCTGCGCCTTCGGGCGGCTCTTGCTGCCCTCGGCGAGACCGACGCGCACGTCGACACCCGAGTCGCGCAGGTTGAGCGCGTGGGCGTGCCCCTGGCTGCCGTAGCCGATGACAGCCACCTTCATCCCCTGGATGATGCTCAGGTCCGCGTCGTCGTCGTAGATCATCTCGGCCATCGGGGGCCACTCCTTAGCTGGGTTCGTTCGGTGGATTCGTGCGGTCAGTGGGTGGTGCAGTTGGGACAGAGGGTATGCCGTGTGCTCACCGCAGCGGGCCGTGCGGTCAGCGGGTGGTCAGCTCAGTGACGGCGGATCGCAGTGCGCTCGCCCGCAGCAGGTCACGCGCTGCGCAAGGCCCGGTCGGTGATCGAGCGAGGTCCCCGGCCAACGGCGACCACGCCGGACTGGACCAGCTCGCGGATGCCGAACGGCTCGAGGACGCCGAGCAGCGCCTGGATCTTCTCGACCTTGCCGGTCGCCTCGATGGTGAGGCTGTCCGAGGCGACATCGACGACCGTGGCCCGGAACAGCTCGGCCGTCTCGACGATATGCGATCGGTTGGAGGCATCGGCGCGGACCTTGACCAGGACGATCTGGCGCTGCACCGACGACGGCGGCTCGAGCTCTACGATCTTGAGCACCTCGACGAGCTTGTTGAGCTGCTTGGTGACCTGTTCGAGGGGCAGCTCGTCGACGTCGACGACGACGGTCATCCGAGACACGTCCGAGTGCTCGGTCGGGCCGACCGCGAGGCTGTCAATGTTGAAGCCGCGCCGGGAGAACAGGGCCGCGATCCGGGCCAGGACGCCGGGTTTGTTCTCGACCAGCACGGACAGGGTGTGCTTGGGCATGTCGTTAACGCTCTCTCTGGGATCTCTGAAGTTTCTCTGGGGCTCGCCGCTGTCGGGGTGTCACCGACGGCAGCTCAGTCCTCGCGCTCCCACAACGGGGCGCCGCCGCGGGCGATCTGGATCTTGTCGTTGCTCACGCCAGCCGGGACCATCGGCCACACCATCGCGTCACGGTGGACGACGAAGTCGATGACGACCGGACGGTCGTTGATGCCCAGTGCCTGGGTGATCGCCGCATCGACGTCCTCAGCGCGATCGACCCGCCAACCGGCGCAACCGTAGGCGTCGGCGAGCTTGACGAAGTCGGGGATCCGCTCCTGGTTGTGGCTCGTGTGCAGATCGGTGTTGGAGTAGCGCTCGTTGTAGAACAGCGTCTGCCACTGCCGGACCATGCCCAGGCTGGAGTTGTTGATGATCGCGACCTTGATGGGAATGTCGTTGATGACACAGGTCGCCAGCTCCTGGTTGGTCATCTGGAAGCACCCGTCACCGTCGATCGCCCACACAGTGCGAGCCGGCTCAGCCACCTTGGCGCCCATGGCAGCTGGGACCGCAAAACCCATCGTGCCCAGTCCCCCGGAGTTGATCCACGAGTTGGGCCGGGCGTATTCGACAAACTGCGCGGCCCACATCTGGTGCTGGCCGACCCCCGCGACGTAGGTCGCCTCGGGGCCGGACAGGGCGCCAATCCGCTCGATGACGTACTGCGGTGACAGGCTGTCCGGCTGGGTGGTGTAGCCGACCGGGTAGGTCTGCTTCCACTCGGCGACCGTTGCCTGCCAGGCCTCGTACTCCGCCGCACCGTTCGCGGCCTGGTCGGCGGCGATGACCTCGATGAGGTCGGTGATGACGTCCTTGCAGTCACCGACGATCGGCACGTCGGCCACCCGATTCTTGGAGATCTCGGCCGGGTCGATGTCGGCGTGGATGACTTTGGCGTGCGGCGCAAACGACGACAGCTGGCCGGTCACGCGGTCATCGAACCGGGCGCCCAGCGCGATGATGAGGTCAGACTTCTGCAGGCCGGTGACGGCCGCCACGGAGCCGTGCATGCCCGGCATACCCAAGTGCAGGGGGTGACCGTCCGGGACGGCGCCGCGGGCCATGAGGGTCGTCACGACGGGGATCTGGGTGAGGTCGACCAGCTTGCGCAGCGCATCGGCAGCGCGGGCGCGGATCACGCCGCCGCCGATGTAGAAGATCGGCCGACGAGCCGCAGCGATGAGCCGCGCGGCCTCACGGATCTGCTTGCTATGCGGACGGGCGACCGGACGATAGCCCGGCAGATCGACTGTTGGCGGCCAGGCGAAGGTCGTCTGGCCGACCAGGGCGTCCTTGCTGATGTCGACCAGGACCGGACCGGGACGGCCGGTGCCAGCGATGTGGAACGCCTCGGCGATGGCTCGCGGGATGTCGTCCGGGTTGGTCACCAGGTAGTTGTGCTTGGTGATCGGCATGGTGATGCCGCGGATGTCCGCCTCCTGGAAGGCGTCCGTGCCGATCGAGCCGCTGGGCACCTGGCCGGTGATCGCGACGATCGGCACCGAGTCCATGTAGGCATCGGCGATGGGGGTGACGAGGTTGGTCGCACCCGGCCCAGAGGTCGCCATGCACACGCCCACGCGACCGGTGGCGACGGCATACCCCTCGGCGGCGTGCCCCGCGCCCTGCTCGTGGCGGACGAGGATGTGGCGCACCTTCGTCGAGTCCATCAGCGGGTCGTATGCCGGGAGGATGGCCCCACCCGGCAAGCCGAAGACGGTGTCGACGCCGATCGCCTCCAGGGACTTGACCAGCGACTGGGCCCCGGTGCATCGCTCGGGGACGACCGGTGCGGCGGGCACGGCCGGCGCACTCGGGCGCGGCCGACTCTGGGCGGCGAGGTCGGCCGGGGACGCCTTGGTGGACGTCTGGCTGTCGGTCACGGTGGTCACCACTTCTTCGTTGCGTCGGACGGGTGCTCGGTGCCGGTGTGAGGTCCCCACCTCACGAAAAAGCCCTTCAGTCCACCGGCGGGACGGAAGGGCGCGCGCGTGACAGCAGGGGCGTCACACGCGCCTGGGGAGTACGAGGACCTGGGTCACGGGACCACGGTGCTCGGCAGGGGTATGCCGTGTCAACCGCAGGCCGTGCGTGTCTCACCATCCGGGCCTGTGAGGTCGACCACCGGGACGGTTACGCCCTCGTGGCCAGGTCAGCCACGGAGCCGGACCGAGAGGCACGTGACACACCCTTCGAGCTTCTCGAACTCACTGATGTCGACGGCCACCACGCGCCAGCCGAGCCCGGTGAGCAGGTCGGCGGTCTGCGCGGCGGAGGCGGCGAGCAGGAGGACGTCGCCACCGAGAAGCACCACATGTGCCCCCGAGTCCTCGGGGACCCGCAGCAGGGATGCCGGTGGCGTCGCAGCTCGCGACCCCGACGCCCACCCCGGCCAGTGGGCGATTTCATCGTGCAGGCTCGGACCGGCCAGGATCCGACCGTCGGGTAGGGCCGTGACCGCGGACTTGAGGTGCAGGACACCCTTGAGCGGGACAGTGGCGACCTGGGCACCCAATGGCGCGAGCAGCGCCGCGAGTTGGGCGATGCCCTCGGCGTTGGACCGACCCTCGGGCCCGGCGTCCCCCACCCAAACCCGCCCGTCGTGCTTGAGGACGTCACCACCGTCGAGGGTGCCGGGACCTTCGATCCGAGCCACGCGATAGCCCAGGCCCGACAGCAACTCCCCCAAGCCCTCCTGTTCGGATCGTCGTTGGGGAGCACCACTGCGGCACATGACCGCGAGGTCGCTGTAGACGACGACCTGGTCTTCGATGAAGACCCCGTCCGGGCAGAAGGGCACCGGTGGCGCCTCGACGATGCCCCAGCCGTTGGCTTCCAGAGCGATGCGGTAGTCCTCCCACTGCCGGCGCGCCAGGCTGAGGTCCACCTCGGACCGGGACACGTGCGTGACGATGCCCTCAGCCAGTCGGGGCGATGGCGGGCGGATCAGGGCCAGTCGTCGGAGCATCCCCGCATTCTGCCCTGGAACCCGAGCGACCGGTCAGCTCGGTCGCAACAAACCGAGGACCTCGTCGAGCTTGCCCTCGACCACATCGAGCTTGCCCTCGACCACATCGAGCTTGCCCTCGACCACATCGAAGCGGGCGTCGACGGCATCGAAGCGGGCATCGTGCTCAAGCAGTTTGGCGTCCACGGCGTCCAATCGGGCATCGTGCTCGACCAGCTTGGCTGTGATGCCATCGAAGCGGGCGTCGTGCTCGTGCAACTTGCGGTCGACCTCGTCGATCCGATGGGCCTGGCGCTGCTGACCGGCCTGGATCGAGGTCAACATCGAGTAGATGTCGGTCACGTCGTTGTCCAGCTGTCGCACCTTGCGCTGGATCTCCGTGGCGGGTGTGCTCGTCATGGGTCCTCCCCTGAGAGAAGTGACTGAAGGTCTGACACCGACGATAGACGCCCGGCCAACGACACGCCCGACGCGCCAACGCAGCTGTGGACAAGCCGCCGCGGCTGTGGATAACTCGCCGGGGCAGCGAAGGTCAGGGCACTCTGCGTGCGGCGCCCTTGTCGGCGGACTGGGCGAACATCGCGAACAGCCGCAGGGCTGCGGAGACCTCACGCTCACGCGCCACCGGTCGCCACCCGACGACGTCCTGCTCGGCGCGGCGGCGGGCCAACTCGTCGTCCGGGACGTGGAGGGTGACCCGCCGGTCGGGGATGGAGAACTCGATCTGGTCACCGTCCCGCACCAGCCCGATCGTCCCGCCGGACGCGGCCTCGGGTGACACATGGCCGACTGACAGTCCCGACGAGCCGCCAGAGAACCGGCCGTCCGTGATGAGGGCGCACTTCGGGCCTAGGCCCACGCCCTTGAGGTAGGAGGTGGGATAGAGCATCTCTTGCATCCCGGGTCCGCCCTTAGGCCCCTCGTAACGGACGACGACGACGTCACCGGCCACGACTCGACCGGCGAGGATCATCTCGACGGCCTCCTCCTGGCTCTCGGCCACCTTCGCCGGGCCGCGGAAGCTCCACTGGTGCTCGGGCACCCCCGCGGTCTTGACGATGCACCCGTCCGGGGCGAGGTTGCCGGTGAGGACGGCCAGGCCCCCGTCGGCGGTGTAGGCGTGCTCCACCGAGCGGATGCAACCCCCCTCCGCGTCGGTGTCAAGGCTGGCCCAGCGGTTGGTCGAGGAAAACGCCTCGGTCGTGCGGACTCCGCCGGGGGCCGCGTGGAAGAGCTCGTATGCCGCGTCGCTCGCCTTCCCCCCGCGGATGTCCCACTCGTCCAGCCAGGCCTGCAGGCTCGGGGCGTGGACGGCGTGCACGGAGTCGTCGAGCATCCCGGCCCTGGCCAGTTCGCCCATGATGGCCACGATCCCCCCGGCCCGGTGGACATCCTCCATGTAGTAGCGGTTGGTGTTGGGGGCCACCTTGCACAGGCACGGCGTCACCCGGGACAGGGCGTCAATGTCGTGCTGATCGAAGTCGACGTCCGCCTCCTGAGCCGCGGCGAGCAGGTGCAGGATCGTGTTGGTCGAGCCGCCCATCGCGATGTCGACCCGCATGGCGTTGGCCAGCGCCTCGCGGGTGACGATCGAGCGCGGCAGGACGCTGGCGTCTTCGGTGCCGTCGGCGGCATACCAGCGAGTGGCCAACTCGACGATGAGGCGACCGGCCGCCTCGAACAGGCCCTTGCGGGCGGCGGCGGTGGCCAGCGTCGAGCCGTTGCCGGGGAGGGCCAGGCCGACGACCTCAAGCAGACAGTTCATCGAGTTGGCGGTGAACATGCCTGAGCAGGATCCGCAGGTTGGGCAGGCCGATCGTTCGATGGTGGCGATGTCGGCGTCGGAGACGTGGTTATCGACGGCCTTGATCATGGCGTCGATGAGATCCAAGCGTTGAGCGGATGTCCCGGCTGTGCCGTCTGGGCCGATGACGGCGTTTCCGGCTTCCATCGGCCCGCCGCTGACGAAGACGGTGGGGATGTTGAGCCGCAGCGCCGCGAGCAGCATGCCGGGGGTGATCTTGTCACAGTTGCTGATGCACACGAGGGCGTCTGCCGCGTGGGCGTTGACCATGTACTCGACGGAGTCGGCGATGATCTCGCGGCTGGGCAGGCTGTAGAGCATCCCGTGATGGCCCATGGCAATGCCGTCGTCGACCGCGATGGTGTTGAACTCGCGGGCCACTCCCCCGGCCTCGCGGACGGCTCCGGCAACCAGGTCGCCGAGGTCCTTGAGGTGGACGTGGCCGGGGACGAACTGGGTATAGCTGTTAGCGATGGCCACCATCGGCTTGCCGAAGTCGTCGTCGGTGAGACCGGTCGCGCGCCACAGGGCCCGGGCCCCGGCCATGTTGCGACCGTGGGTGGTGGTTCGGGAACGCAGCTGCGGCATGGCTCGACCTCTCGTACACGAGTGCTCAACGTCCTGGGTGCTGGTCCCAGGCTAGTGCGGTGTCAGACCGTGAACAGTGACACGAGCGCCACCGCCGCGGTCGCGACGATCTCCGCGATCCCGACCTGCTTGGGCGTCCACCCCAGCCGGGGGACCCACCAGGCCCGGACCGTCAACACGACAAAAACCCCCGCGACCCAGGGGGCCAGCACTGCCAGGAGCAGCGCCGAAGCGGCGTGGAAACCGATGGAGGTCCACAAGAAGCGGGGGTTGTCGCGCTCGCGGATCATCGACTTGACGTAGAAGACGGTCCCGGCGAAGTAGAGGAACTGTCCGGCCGCGAGGATGGCGGCGCGGCGCAGGTCGGTGCCACCGCCGGCGTCATACGCCACGACGGTCATCAACGCCGAACCGACCACCGTCGTCACCCCCGCCAGCAGATCGCGCTCGCGCCGACGGGCCGCCGCCCACATCCCTACGCCCAGCGGGATCAGGAACCACGGCGCCCACCGCACGAGGGCGGGACCCAGGGCAGCGGTGAGCAGCCCCAGGGCGGCGGCGAGGACGGCATACACCTGGACCGGGCGCGCGAAGCGGGACTTGCGACCGGACTTGAGCCACAGGCTCGCAGCGTTGAAAGCGAAATACCCGGCAAACCAGAAGGCCGCCAACGGCAGATGGATCCACGCCAGCCCAGCGGCGAGTGCACCCAGCAGGAGCGGGCTGGCGAGCATCGCCCAGGCACCATGCTGGTTGGGGACCCAGCCAGGTGCTCGGCGGCGCCTGGCGGGCCGGGTGGTCGAGGTGGCCGGGCTTCGGGCGCTCATCGACTCACTCGTCACTCAGGGCCAGCCCGGAGGCGGCCGCCACGCCGTCGAGATAGCCCCTGGCCCGCTCTAGCCGCGGATAGGCCGCCAGCAAGGCCCAGAAATCCGGACCGTGCCCGGCGACGAGCAGGTGGGACAGTTCGTGCAGGATGACGTAGTCGAGCACGTAGCCAGGCATCCCCTGGACGCGTGACGAGATCCGGATCGAGCGGTCCGACGGCGTGCACGATCCCCACCGACCGCGTTGGTTGGCCACCCAGCGGATCGACGCAGGAGTGGCGCGGCCACCCAGGAACCGCGTCGACAACTCGTCGGCCCGCTGCGCCAGGTCGGCATCGCTCGGACGACGTTTGGCTTCACTGGCCGCCAGCCGCTCCAGCATCGTCTGCACCCAGCGGCGCTCCTCCGCCCGGGAGAACCTGGCCGGCACGAGAACGATGACCCGATCACCCTCTCGGTAGGCACTCACCGTGCGACGGCGACGGGCGCTACGCCTGACCTCGACGGCGGGCTCGGCGCGGCCTTCCGGGTCTCGTGGACCATCGGAGCGAGACCGAGTCGCCACCGGGCCATCGGGGAGGACAACGTCAGTCTCGAAGGGCAGCGCCACGTCGAGATCCATGCGATCAAGCCTATGTGGCCCCGGTGACAGAGGTGATTGGCCCGCCCTCAAGCCGCCCTCAAGCCGCCCTCAAACCGCCCCTCGACCAGCCCTCCACGGCGCCGGCGTCCGGCCGGTCGGGCACGACTGGCCGACGGCCGGGTGAGCGTCAATTCGCGCCAGAACGCCGGTGCTGGTCTAGGGTTGTCGCGACGCCACCCGCCTACCGGCGGGGCCACGAGCACCAACCAATCCCTACCAGGAGGATCAGACATGGCCAAGGACGAGACCTACGCGGGCGAGTTCTACTGCGTGAAGTGCAAGGAGAAGAAGACCGCCGAAGGCAAGGTCGTCGTCAGCGAGAACGGCCGTCGGATGGCCAAGGCGACGTGCCCGACCTGTGGCACCAACCTCAACCGGATCCTCGGCAAGGCCTGATCCGGAACTGACCCGACGGAGGGTGGCCCGCATCGCGGGTCACCCTCCTTGCCGTTGGCAGCCCGGTCGGGAGCCTGTGGATGACGTCAGCGGGCGCGGCCGTCGTTGTGGCAGATTCGCCGGTATGCCGCACGCCCACGCTCGCCTCGATCCCCGGGTCCGCGCAAACCAGCCTCGACTGCACCCGCGTCGACCACCACTGCGTCGCGCCGCCGACGAGGTCCAGTTGGGCATGGGTTCGGATGCGCTGGTGCTTCGCGGACTGTCGCCCGGGCAGGTGGCGATCCTCGAACGACTCGATGGGTCACGCTCGCGCCGCCAACTCGACGAGTTGGCTGCCCGCTTCGGCGACCCGCCGCACGTCGTCGAGGAGTTGCTCACCGTCCTAGTCCGGGCGGGCGTGATGGCCGACCCGGGGGCCGAACGGGTCGACCGCTTGCCACGGCTGCGGTCGGTCGAACGGCGGATCCTCGTCGGAGGCCCTGACCTGCTCACCGAGCGACTGGCTCGGGCGTTGCGCCTTGCCGACGTCGACAGCGTGCTGGTCGGATCGGCAGCGCTCGACCACGCCGAGCTGGCCCTCCGGGATCACGATGGGGCATCGACCAGCCGCTCAGTCCCACCCGATCTGGTCGTCCTCAGCGCCTCCGACGCGCTCGACCCCGCGGACGCGGCGCCCTGGATGCGGCACGGCGTCCCGCATCTGGCCTTCATCACCGAAGGCGACCGAGCGATCATCGGACCCCTGGTCGTTCCGTTCCCCAGGGGTGACACGACGTGTCTGGCGTGCGTGGAGCTGCATCGGTGTGACCGCGACAGCGGCCGGGCGTCCGTGTTGGCCCAGGCCGCACGGCCCGCTCGCGACGTCCGCCTCAGGCACCAGCCGCTCGGCCTCACCGGGATCATTGGTCCGGGTGGCCCCGTCCGACCAGGGCCCACCGAACCAGCCCTCCTCGCCGCCGCAGCATCAGTGGCGGCACTGGTCGTGGCGGCATACCTCTGCGGGAACTGGCTGCCCGATGGGGTGACCGTCGAGCTGACGTCCCCGTGGCCCCGCTTGGATCATCGCCGGTGGTCGCGCCACCCACACTGCCCCCACCATGGGCAGCCCGGTACAGCCGACCCCCGCACCTCCCCGGCGGTCATCGGCCGACCGGAGATGGGGGGAGAATGACCAGGTGAGCGACCTCCCCAAAGCCGCCGTGACGCGCGCCGCCAAGCTCGCGACGCTGCCGCTGGGGTATGCCGGTCGCGCGGCACTCGGTCTCGGCAAGCGGGTCGGGGGCAAGCCGGCCGAAGCGGTCGCCGCCGAGATGCAGGCGCGTGCCGCGGCCCAGTTGTTCACCATTCTCGGTGAGCTCAAGGGCGGCGCGATGAAGTTCGGTCAGGCGTTGTCGATCTTCGAGGCCGCCTGGCCCGAGGAGGCGGCAGCGCCCTACCGCGCGATGCTCACCAAGTTGCAGGACAGCGCGCCGGCCCTTCCCCCGGCCAGGGTCAACGAGGTCATGGCCGCCGAGCTGGGTCCTCGCTGGCGCAGCCGGTTCACCTCCTTCGACGACACGGCGATTGCGGCCGCCTCGATCGGGCAGGTGCACCGCGCCACCTGGCGCGACGGGCGCGAGGTTGCCGTAAAGATCCAATACCCAGGAGCCGGAAAGGCTCTGCTCTCGGACCTGGCCAACGTCTCCAAGGTGGCGCGGGTCGCGACGGCCTGGATCCCGGGCATCGACATCGGTCCCATCCTGGCAGAGCTGCGGGGGCGGATGGCTGAGGAGCTGGACTACCGGCTGGAGGCTTCGTCGCAGAAGGCGTTCGCCAAGGGCTTCGAGGACGACCCGAACGTCGCCGTCCCCAAGGTCGTGGCCGGCAGCGAACGGGTGCTGGTCACTGAGTGGATGGACGGCATACCCCTCTCGGCGATCATCGCGGACGGCACCCAACAGCAGCGCGATCTGGCCGGCACCCACTACATCGAGTTCCTGCTCGACGCCCCCAGCCGCTGCGGCCTCCTGCACGCCGACCCGCACCCAGGCAACTTCCGGCTGCTGCTCGACGGGCGCCTGGGCGTGCTCGACTTCGGGGCCGTCAAGCACCTCCCAGGCGGTCTGCCCGATGACATGGGGCGACTGCTCACCCTCGCGCTCGCCGCTGATGCCGAGGCGACTCTGGCGGGGTTGCGCGAGATCGGCTTCGTCCGCGACGGGATCGACGTCGACGCGCAGCGGCTGTTGGACTACCTCGAGCCGTTCATCGACCCGCTGCGCACCGACGAGTTCCACTTCAGCCGGGACTGGATCCGAGGGGTCTTCGAGCACATCAACGACCCCCGCAAGCCCAACTACTCAGTCGGGATGCGCCTGAACCTTCCCGCGGAGTATCTCCTCATCCACCGGGTCTGGCTGGGTGGCATCGGTGTGCTGTGTCAGCTCGGCGCCACGGTGCCCGGTCGCGCGACGGTCGCTGCGCACATCCCGGGTGCGGACCTGCCGCCGGTCGGCTGAGCGCCGCCCTCCCGCCGCCGTCGGCGCTCACCACCACTGCGAGTCGAGCTTCCCTTCGATGCTGCGCAGGTAGCGGCGGCTGCAGTCCGGGCAGGTCCACACCGGACGCCCCCGCTCGACGCCCCGCACCCAGTCCAACCGCGCAGCGCCCTCGGCGCCGTCGGGCGGCCTACTCCCGCAGCTGCCGCAGACCATCCGCTCCTCACCCACGGTGTCCCACCCCTTGCGTCGTTGGTATGCCGTTCGCCCACGTGAATCCGTCTTGGCCGGCTGGCTCGGTCAGGCCTGCTTCTCCCAGGCATGGGTGTGCCGCCCTGTGCGCACACACGAGCAGCAGGACGGCACACCGTGGCAACAAACACCGAGCTTTACTCGGTCAGGTAGGGGTGATCGATGGCAACTCCTCGCGAGCGCAACCGATGCGCTCCTCGACGTCAGGGTGACCGCGTCGGACGCGGTGTGACACGAGCTCATGTCACGGTGGCACGGTCCCGTCTGCAGCACTGACGGCGACGGCGAGCCGTGCGACGATCGTTGACCTTCGGCATGTGCCATCGGATGGGGCGGTCCGCGCCGCGGAGCGTCGTGCACCACAAGGATCGCGCGGAATGAGGCGATCCCGGCAACCGCCGACGAGGGCGCCCTCACCAGGCGGATCGGCACGATAGCGCGGGGCATGTGGCGAGTGAACTGGGCCCGCACCCGCGCGATGATCGCGAACGTCCGGGCCTCACCGCGCTGCAACCAGACTGCGAGCAGCACCCCTGCGGCAATGTGCACGCCGGTCATGGCCAGGTCCGGGGCCTGGGCCACCCAGCTCGGCCGGAGAAGGCCGGCGACCGGACCAGCCAGCAAACCATCGGGCTCCGGGGTCCCCAGCAGCGCCGCCGCCAACGCGTCGGCCCCCTGGTGGTGGCCGACTCCCTTCAGGGGAACCGAGTGCGACATGCCCAGGGCCAGATGGCCCAGCCCCTGGGCAGCGAGCATCGACACGGCGGTGACCCGGAGCGACCTCGGTCCCACGGGCAAGGCAGCTCGCCAGGCAGTCGCGGCGACCAGGAGCGCGCTCAGGACCACGAGAGAGGGCAGACCGCCGCCGACGACCAGGTGACCGGCCGCAGTCACGAAGGTCGCGGCCAACCCAAAGACGAGTGGTTGCAGGCCTTGGGCGACCCAGGCAGCCGCCAAGGCATCGTCTGTCGTGGCGCGCATGCCGACGACCCGAGCTTTTTCGGGTCGATTGCGGACGCGCCGGTCATTCACGCGAACAGGGTATCTGTCCAGATGCAGTGGAGACCTCACGTCGCACTTGCCGTTGCCGTTCCATCCCGTCGCTGTGACGGTCCCCCGCGGATCAGGCCGACCGTGTGAGCGCGGCCCGTGTTCCCCCTACGGAGTGGCGTCGAACCGCCGCCACGAACCACACAGGCCCGGAGGATGAGTCACGTTCCGATGATGCCAGCCTGTGGGTCAGGCGTCCTCCCCCGGAACCATTGCCGTCGCGCCCACGAGCAGCGGGTATGTGAAGTGGGAGGACTTTGCCCAAGATTGGCTGCGTCTCGACAGTATCCCGACCCTCAACCGTGTCGGCCTGGGATCAGCGTCTCAGGAGCGCGAACCCAGCCCCAACATCGCCGCGAGACCGAGGGCGCTGCGCGCAGAGTATGCCGCGGTCCACAGCCCGCCGTGGGCCGCCTGGTGGGCTTCGTCGCGCCAGGGGTGGCCGAGCGTGGGAGTGCCGGTGCGCAGATCGTGGACGAGCACAGCCGCCATGAGGGTGTTGGCCGTCGACGGGTCGAACACCTCCAACCCGAACCGGTGGGCACCGGCATACGCGGCGGCCAGGGCACGGTTCTTGACGACCGAGCGGGTCCGCGTGGGCGGGGCGACGGTGAGCGACACGGTGGCTCCTTCGGAGCGGGCCGACGTCGCCCGCCACCGTTGGATCCGTTTGGCGAGAAGGTAGTTGGGGCCTTGCTGCGACACGATGGCATCGGCGATGCCCGGCCCAGAGGTGGCCGCGTAGTTGCGGTGGAGCAGCTTCCCACCGGACAGAGCGCGCAACGGTCCCCGCAGCGCCTTGCTCACCGTGGCATTGTCGTATGCCGCGTTCGCCCGCTCCACATCGGCCTCTGGGACCGCGAAGACATCCGTCGGAGTGGCCAGGAACGCCAGCGCCGTGTCGGGGCGGTGATAGCGCAGAAACTCGGTCAACGCATCCACGGCCACGCTGACCCGCACGTTGTCCGCGCCGTCTGCGTAGACGTAGTTGCCGATGACGAGCGTGCCAGGCAGCTGCTCCAACCACTGCGTGACGTTCGGCCACTCGGTGACCAGGTCGACGCCGGCTCGCTCAGCGATCGGCGCGTTGCCCGGGGCGGCCGGGACCCGCATCGACCCGGCATACCGGCGGGTGTCAGCGAGCAGCCCGCGCCAGAGATCGGGCCGGGGCAGATCGACGGCGACCAGATCGGCACCCCAGCGCAGCAAGGACCGCAGCGGTCCCATCTCAGACCCCGCTCCCAACACCACGAAGGTGAGGTCGGACAGGTCCAACCACTCGGGGTGGGCAGCGACCTGACGGACTGCGTCGGCACACGACGGCTCGATGATGCCGCGCCGGACCCAGGCATAGAGCTGGTCGGCCAGGTCCGACCCGGCCAGTCGCCGCCCCTGGAAGGGCAGGGTGAGCGACGACTCCGGCAGGCCGATGCCTTCGATGAGCTCGGTGTGCAGGGGCCTGGCCTCGTCGGCCCGCGCGTCCCGCAAGGGGACATCGGAGCCGTCGGCGTGACCCCAGCGCATCCGCGTGTGAACCGCGGACAGGCCGCAGTCGGCGATCTCGACCGCCGCGGGCGCCGAGTCCAGGCCCGCCTCGACGAGCCGCCGGAAGTGCATCGGGTATCCCGCGCGCCAGGTCGTCTCGGCCAGCGCCGCCCGGGCGCCGATCGGATCAACCGGCTCGAGGGCCTCAGCAACGATCGCCTGGCCGGTGGCCGTGGTGCTGCGCCGATCGCCGTCGAGCGGGAAAACCACTCCAACAGAGGGCATTTCGGTCACCGACCGGCCTCTTTGGCGGCCGCCTTCGCGGCCTGTTTGAAAGCCCGCACTTTGGCCAGTGACTCGGCGTCGACGACATCGGCGACCGAGCGGAAGGTGCCTGGCGCGGCATACGGGCCAATCGCCTCACGCCACCCCCGGGGACGGACGCCGAGCTGCTTGCCCAGCAGCGCGGCGAAGATGCGCGCCTTCTGCTCGCCGAAGCCGGGCAGCGCCACCAGGCGCGCCAGCAGCTCGGGAGTGGTCTTCGCCGTCGTCCAGATCGACTCGGCGTCACCGTCATAGTGCTCCAGGACGTGGGCGGCCACTTGTTGGATCCGACCGGCCATCGACCGGCCGTAGCGGTGGATCGCCGGCGGGGTGGCGGCCAGGTCGGCGAACTCTTCAGGATCGGCGGCAGCGATCCGCGCCGGGTCCAGGGTGCCGAAACGCTCAAGCAGCTTGGCCGGGCCGGCGAAAGCTCGCTCCATCGGGAACTGCTGGTCCAGCAGCATCCCGCAGAGCAGGGCGAAGGGGTCGGACGAGAGGACGGCGTCGGCCTGCGGGTCCTGGGCGATGGTCAGGTGGGCCTGCACGCAGGTCACTGTATGCCGGTCGCCCACCCCTCGGGCAGGCCTTCCGGCCCGATCGGTGGACCGACGGACCGGCCAAGCGCCGCAAGGGCGGGGCGACCGGTGAACGGTCGCCCCGCCCTCGTGGGTCGGTGCAGGTCGGGCCTGACGTTCAGGTCAGGCGTGGTGGCCGGCGCGGCGGTCAGGCGTGTCCAGCCTGGCGCCGGCGCCGGATGTGCAGGGAGATGAGCCGGGCACTGCGCCGAATTCCGGCGTGGTCGGCCTGGGCCTGGCGCTCGACATGTCGGGCTCGCGCCAGGTGCTCGTGAACGGGCTGATACATGGTGATGGTGTCCTTCCAGGACGTGGTCTGCGAATGGTGCGAAAGGTGGTCTGGAGCGACCTGAACGATCCGAACGGACCGGACGGGTCACTCCGTCAGGCGAGGTGGCGACGAGGCGGAACGTGCGGGCGCTCCCGGGACTGACTCGGGAGCGCCCGCCCCCTGCCTCACGCCGCGACGTCGTTCTTACGCGGACGGCCCCGCGGACGCTTGCGGGCGACGATGGTGCCCTGGACGAGCAACTGCCCGCCCCAGACGCCCCACGGCTCGGACCGTTCGAGGGCACCGGCAAGGCACGCGGCGCGCGCGGGGCAGGTGCCGCACAGCGACTTGGCGAACTCGACGTCCTCCGGTCGCTCGGCGAACCACAATTCCGCGTCGTAGTCGCGGCACGGGATGCCGACTCCGACCGACATCGCTGCCGTCTGGGTGTCGATCAACGTGCTCAGCTGCATCGGTGTCACCTCCTTCTCCTGTCGGCCGCCCGCGGTGGCGGGGGCCGTCCTGTCCTGTCGTCCCGGCGGACCCTGGTGAGGGTGTCGGGCGGTCCTGTCGTCGTGCTGTCGTGCGGTCTGCGGCGATCTGACGGTGTTCATCTCGGTGGCCTTCGGGGTGTCGGCTCCCGTGACAAACACGAAGGCCGCGGATCCCTTGTCGGGTTCCGCGGCCTGGAGGTGAGACCGGTCTAGGCGGGCTAGACGGGCGGGCTCCCGGTGGCGGAACGGTGGACGTTGGTCGGCGTGGCGTAGTCGGCGACGAAGCCGGCGTTGGGCACAATGCGCCCCTTGGCGACCGAGCCGGACTCAAGGAGCCCAGCGACGGGCAGGGTGCGCCCCTTGGCGGTCGCCATGACGGGCAGCACGAGGTGGTCAGACGCAGTGCAGGTGTGACCGACTCGCGCACGCATGCGCGTCATCGTCGAGGTGATCTCCATCAGCGCCGACCCTCCTTCCCTGCTGTCGTGGTCCCGCTCGAGCCGCCGAGGCCCTGCGAGTTGTGCGCTCACGAGGGTAACCCCCGCGCCGGGCGCGCCACAAACGAATTAACGAAGAAAGTTCGCGCCGTGTCTTGCCAGGCGTCAGGTCTGCTCGGAAACGATTGCTGCAGTGGTCTTTTCGGCAACAACATGAGCGTCGGCCCCACCAAGAACCTCCAAGACCGCTCCCCCGTAGCGGTCCAGTTTCATCGCCCCGACCCCTGGCACCGCCGCCACCCCCCGTAGCTCGGTCGGCGCAGACTCGGCCAGTGCCGTGAGGGTCGCGTCGGTGAAGACGACGTATGCCGGCACCTTCAGCGCCCGGGCCACCTCACCGCGCCAAACGCGCAGAGACTCGAACACGGCCGGGTCGTAAGTCGGCGGGCAGTCGTCGCACCGGCCGATCTTGCGCATCGCCGCGGTGGTCAACTCGGTGCGGCAGGAACGGCATACGGACGGCAGACGGGGGGCCCGCGGGGCGGACGACGCGTCGGCGCCAGCTGTCCGGCGAGATGGGGAGCGCGCCCCCTCCCCAAGGATCCCGGCGGTCGCGTCGAGGAACCGCGACGGGCGCCGCGTGGCCCGCGCGCCGGGAGTCCGTGCCCCTGCCCAGCTGAGGTGCAGCTCGCGCCGGGCCCGGGTCAACCCGACATAGAGCAGCCGACGCTCCTCCTCGATGGCCACTTCACCCTCTGCCATGACGATCGGCAGGAACCCGTCGGAACACCCGATGATGAAGACGGTGTCCCACTCCAGGCCCTTGGCGGCGTGCAGCGACGCCAACGTCACCCCGGCAACCGCAGGCGCGTGCTGCGAGGCCGCTCGCTCGTCAAGCTCGCGGATGAGCTCGCCCATCCGGGCCGACGGAGTCGCGGCCACGAGGTCGTCGGCCAGGGCCGCCAGCGCCATGAGCGACTCCCACCGCTCGCGTTGCGCCCCACCCGAGGTCGGGGGCGTGGGCGCCCAGCCGACCCCGGTGAGGACGTCCCGGACCAGCTCGGGCAACGGCCGCGACCCGTCGTCCCCCCGGACGGCACCGCGCAGCAGCACGATCGCGCCGCGGACCTCCTGACGGGCAAAGAACCGCTCGCCGCCGCGGACGAGATAGGGCACGTCCAGCGCCGCCAGCGCCGCCTCGACCGCCTCGGACTGGGCGTTGGTCCGGAACAGCACCGCGATCTCTCCCGCCGCCCGCCCGCCCACGACCAGCGCCTTGATCGCAGCCGCCACGCCCGCTGCTTCGGCCGGATCGTCCGGGTATGCCGTGAGCCTGGGTTGCGGTCCCGGCTCACCTTGAGCCTGCAACTCGACATGTTCGGGCACTCCCCGAACCGCGGCGACACCCCCGGGTCCTCGGCGCAACGTCGGCCGGGCCGACCGGACGACGAGGTTGGCCAACGAGAGGATCTGCGGGGTGCTGCGGTAGTTGCGCACCAGCCGGACCAGCCGGGCCTGTGGGTAACGGGTGCGGAAGCCAAGCAGGTGCTCAGGGGTCGCACCGGTGAAGGTGTAGATCGTCTGGGCCGGGTCGCCGACGACACATACCTCGTCGCGCCCGCCAAGCCACAGATCCAACAGTCGCTGTTGCAGGGCGTTGACGTCCTGGTATTCGTCGACGACGAAGTGCCGATACTGCTCGCGCACCGCCCGGGCGATGTCAAGCCGCTCGTCGAGAATGCCGGCCATGAGCAGCAGGACGTCCTCGAAGTCGATGACCCCGCGCTCGGTCTTGCGCTCCTCGTAGCTCTCCCAGACCCGGGCCATCGCCGTGTGGTCGATCCCGGGCGCCTCCCGCCCAGCGCGACGGGCGCCCGCGGCATACGACTGGGGGGTGAGCAGCGAGACCTTGCCCCACTCGATCTCCGCTGCCAGGTCGCGGATGGCGGTCCGGTCGAACTGCATCCGCAGCCGCCCGACCGCCTCCGCTACGACGGGAGCCTTGCTCGCCAGGACCTCCGGAGCCGCGCCGCCGACCGCCTGGGGCCAGAAGAAGTGCAGCTGTCGCAACGCCGCCGCGTGGAAGGTCCGCGCCGGGACCCCGCCGACCCCGAGCTCGCGCAGCCGGGTGCGCATCTCCCCCGCGGCCCGCGCGGTGAAGGTGACCGCAAGGACGCGTTGCGGCACATAGGCCCCCGAGTGGACCCCATAGGCGATCCGGTGGGTGATCGCCCGGGTCTTCCCGGTCCCCGCGCCGGCCAGGACGCACATCGGGCCCAAGGGAGTGGCCGCAACCTCACGCTGCTCGGGATCGAGGGCGGCCAGCACGGCATCCGCTCGTGAGGTCGCCTCACTCACGGTGCGCCCTCCCTGCTCTCGCCGGTATGCCGGCCGCCCGGCTCTCGCGCTCGATCCTAGGTCGGGGCGGGGACAGCAGCCGACCCCGAGGGGGCACGCGGGCCGGGCGGGCGGCATACCGAGGAATTCTCTGCCGCGATGTATCAGGGGGTCCGCAGCGCGTTCTTCTCCTGCGTACGGCGGCGGGAAGGAACCTGGCCACATGATGCGCGCCGCGTCGGCCGGGTTCGCGCCCGATCGATCGGCGGCGCCTGGGGCGCGGAGCGGTCCCGAGTCAAGGGGTCTCGGGACCGTCTCTGCCCGCCCGCGCTAGAGCGCTCCGCCCAGCGTCACGCCACCGTCGACGACGAGGGTCTGCCCGGTCAGCCACCCCGCGTCCCGGGAGAGCAGGAAGCTCACCGCGCCCGCGATGTCTTCGGGGACCCCGAGTCGCTTCATCGGGTATGCCGCCGCCACCGCCTCTTCGCGTCCGGCGTAGAGCGCCTGGGCGAACTGGGTCTTGACGACCGCAGGCGCGACGGCGTTGACCCGGATGGCGGGGCCGAGCTGGTGGCCAAGCTCCATCGTCAGGTGGACCAGGGCGGCCTTGGACACGCCGTACCAACCGATCGCCCCGCTGGCCCGCAGGCCGGCGATGGAAGCGATGTTGACCACTGATCCCGGATGTTCCGTGCTGCCCAAGCCAGCCGCCACCGCCTTGCGGACCCAGGAGAAGGCCGCGACGACGTTGACGTCGAGGATTTTGCGGGCGATATCGGGGTCGACGTCCAGCATCGGCCCGTAGACCGGGTTGATCCCCGTGTTGTTGACCAGGTAGTCCAGCCCACCGAACCGGCTGCGCGCCAAGGCGATCGCGTCGTCCTGGTGCTGTGGGTCGGCGGCGTTGCCGGCCAGCCCAGCGGCATACGCGTCGCCGCCCAACGCCGCCACCGCCTCGGCGAGGGGCTCGGGTTTGCGCGCCGTGATGACGACGCGCGCGCCCTCCTGGACCAGACGTTGGGCGATGCCCAACCCGATGCCCCGGCTCGCGCCGGTAACAATGGCAACCGCTCCGCTGTGTGCTCCCATGCCCCGAAACTACCCGTTGGAGCGGCAGCCGCCTGCGCGGGGGTTGATGACTAGAAGCCGAGCTCCCGGCCGATGAGCTCCTTCATGATCTCGTTGGAGCCGGCCCAGATCTTGGTCACGCGGGCGTCGCGCCAGGCGCGCGCAGCGCGGTATTCGTTCATGAACCCGTAGCCACCGTGCAGCTGGACGCACTCGTCGAGGACCTCGCTCTGCACCTGAGCGGTCCACCACTTGGCCTTGGCGGCGTCGATCGGCGACAACTGGTGCTTCGCGTGCGCGGCGACGCAGTCGTCGACGTAGGCCTGGGCGACCTCAAGCTTGGTGACCATCTCGGCGAGCTTGAACTTGTTGTGCTGGAACATCCCGATGGACTGGCCGAAGGCCTTGCGCTCCTTGGCGTAGACGACCGTCTCGCGGAAAATCTGGAAGGCATGGGCGATGTTGGAGACCGCCGCGCCGACCCGCTCCTGGGGCAGCCGCTGCATCATCGCGATGAACCCGCCGCCCTCGGGGCCTAGCCGGTTGGTGTCGGGGACCCGGACGTTCTCGAAGAAGAGCTCAGCGGTGTCGGACTCGTCCTGGCCGACCTTGTCGAGCTTGCGGCCGTTGACGAAGCCGTCCATGCCGCGCTCGACCATAAACAGGGTGATGCCCTTGGGGCCCTTGCTCGGGTCGGTCCGGGCGGCCACGATGACCAGGTCGCACTGGTAGCCGTTGGTGATGAACGTCTTGGACCCGTTGATGATCCAGTCGCCGGACCCGTCGTCGACCTTGACCGCGGTGGTCTTGAGGGCAGCGAGGTCCGAGCCGCCGGAGGGCTCGGTCATGCCAATGGCGATGATCTTCTCGCCGGAGGCGATGCCCGGCAGCCAGCGCTGCTTCTGCTCCTCGGTGCCCAGGTCGACGATGTAGGGCGGGCAGACGTCAGCGTGAATGCCGAAGCAGGCGGCGGTGGCGGCGTTGAAGTGGCCCCACTCCTCCGCCAGGACCGCGTTGAACCGGTAGTCGCCAGCCCCGGCGCCACCGAACTCCTCAGGGATATCCATGCCGAGGAAGCCCTGCTTGCCGGCCTCGAGCCAGATGTCCCGGGGGATCGACTTGAGCGAGATCATCTCCTCGACACGGGGCTTGAGCGAGCGCTCGACGAACTCACGGACACTGGCCCGGAAGTCCTCGTGCTCCTCGGCGTACAGGTTGCGCGGCATGGTGACCTCCAGGTGCGGGCACGGCAATGTGACATAAGCAAGCGCTTGCTTAGCATGTCATAGGTGGGGCATGCTGTCCACCGTGCCGACCACCCCAGCGGCCGTGACCCCCGCCACCGCAGCGAGTCCACCACCCACCGCCGCCGAGTCCGCGGCGGGTCCGAGTGAGACGGTCCTGCGTCTCTTCTCAGCGGCAGCAGAATCCTTTGCGGACAAAGGTTTTCACGCCACCACAACCCGTGACATCGCGTCTCGGGCGGGCCTGTCCCCAGCGGGCGTCTACGTCCACTTCGCCTCCAAGGAGGATCTCCTCTTCCACCTCTCGCGGGACGGTCATGAGGAAGCTCTGGCGCTGGTTTCGGGGGCCGTGCAGGGGGCCGCCTCTCCACCGCAGGCCCTTGCTGCTCTGATGGCCAGGTTCAGCGCCTGGCACGCGGAGAACTACGCGATCGCCCGCGTGGTCCAGCATGAGTTCCCCCATCTGTCCGAGGCCCACCGCGCCGAGGTCCTGGCCCTGCGCAAGCGGATCGACCACACGGTCCGCGAAGTGCTGCAGTCAGGGAAGGCTTCCGGTGACTTCGTCCTCGACGACATCCCCGACACCGCGTTGGCGCTGCTGTCGATCGTCGTCGACGTGGCCCGATGGTACACACCTGCACTGCACCGCACCCCTGCGCAGATCGGGGAGACCAACGCCGCACTGGGCCTTCGGCTGGTCGGCTGCCACGGGCCGGCGCACCGAGCAGCACTGAGCAGCACCGAGCCGCGCGAGGCAAACCCTTCCCTCGCCGCTGGGCGTCCCTAGAATCGGACCTCACCTGTTCGACGGGGAAGGGGCTGCGATGACTGGCACGCGCGACGAGCGGGTGCGCGAGATCGTCACTCGGTATGCCGCCCACCGCGGCCCGCTGTTGCCCGCCCTCCACGCGGTGCAGGAGGACCTGGGATGGATCGACCGGGACGATGCCGCCGTTATCGCCGACGTCCTCAACCTGTCGAAGGCCGACGTCCACGGAGTCGTCACTTTCTACGCGGACTTCCGTGACGCGGCGGCGACGCGGCATACCGTCTCCGTATGCCGCGGGGAAGCCTGCCAGGCGGTGGGCGGACAGGAGCTCTACGAGCGGTCGGTGAGCCGCTTCGCGACTATTGACGACGTCACCGTGACCGAGGTGTTCTGCCTGGGCAACTGCGCGCTGGGGCCGTCCGCCCAGCTCGATGGCCGGCTACACGGGCGGTTGTCCGACGATCGCGTCAGCGCGCTCACACAGGGGTGGTCATGACGGCCGGGCGGACCACGGTCTACGTGCCAGGAGATGCGGCCGCCGTGTCGGTCGGTGCAGACGACGTCGCCGCCGCCCTCGGGCGCCATCCCGAGTTGGACCTCGTGCGCACAGGCTCGCGGGGCATGCTTTGGCTGGAGCCGCTCGTCGAGGTGGATTCGGAACGTGGCCGGATCGGCCTTTCGGCGTTCGCGCCCGACGGGACGATGCTCTCAGCCGAGACCCTGCTGTCCATCGGCTCGGCGGCAGCCACGGCGCCAGCGGTCGGCGAGCACGCGGCATACAGCCTCGGGGTCGGGCGGGTCGAGGACCATCCGTTCCTCGCCCGCCAGACCCGGGTGACCTGCGCCCGGCTGGGGATCGTCGACCCGACTTCGGAGCAGGACTACGCCGCCCACGGCGGATGGGTCGGGCTGCGACGGGCCCTGACGATGGCACCCGCCGCGGTCGTCGAGGAGGTCGTGTCGTCGGGCCTGCGCGGACGTGGCGGCGCGGGCTTCCCCACCGGCCTGAAGTGGCGCACCGTCGCAGGCGCCGAGCCGGGCCTGAGGTTTGTCTGCGCCAACGCCGACGAGGGCGACTCGGGCACCTTCGCCGACCGGATGCTCATGGAGGGCGACCCCTTCGCGCTGCTGGAAGGCATGGCGATCTGCGCCTGGGCGGTCGGCGCGACCGAAGGTTTCATCTACGTCCGGTCGGAGTATCCGCACGCAATCGCCGCGATGCGCAAGGCGATTGCCGCCGCCCGGGCTGCGGGATGGTTGGGCACGCACGTCCACGGCTCCGCGCTCTCCTTCGATGTCGAGGTCCGGGTCGGTGCCGGTGCCTACATCTGCGGCGAGGAGACCTCGATGCTCGAGAGCCTGGAAGGTCGCCGCGGCGAGGTGCGCGCCAAGCCACCGATCCCGGCGCTTTCGGGCCTGTTCGGTCGACCGACGGTCGTCAACAACGTGCTCACCTTGGCGACCGTCCCCGCGATCCTCGCCGACGGTGGGGAGCGGTATGCCGCCCACGGCACCGACCGCTCCCGCGGCACCCAGGCCTTCCAGCTCGGGGGGAACGTCCGGCACGGCGGGCTGGTCGAGCTCGACTTCGGCATCACCGTGCGCGAACTTGTCGAGGACATCGGCGGGGGCACCCGATCCGGGCGGCCGATCCGTGCTGTGCAGGTCGGTGGGCCGCTCGGTGCCTATCTCCCTGCCAAGCTCCTGGATGTCCCGCTGACCTACGAAGCCATGGCCGAGGCAGGCTTCATGCTCGGCCACGGTGGGGTCGTCGTCTTCGACGACACCGTCGACCTGGGGCGGATGGCCCGGTTCGCGATGGAGTTCTGTGCCAAGGAGTCGTGCGGCAAGTGCACACCTTGTCGGATCGGTTCGCAGCGTGGCGTCGAGACTCTCGACCGGATCCTCGCCGACCGAGCGCACCCAGGCCCGGCGCACGCCGCGGGCCTGAGCCTGCTGACCGACCTCTGCACCACGATGGAGCGCGGTTCGCTCTGTGCGATGGGCGGACTCACACCGATGCCGGTCCGCAGCGCGCTCACCCACTTCCCGGAGGATTTCGGTCTGGATTCTGCGGCGACACCAGGAGGTCGGCCATGATCCTCGCGCCCGAGCCCGACCTCGGCACTCCGGCCGTCCCTGGTGACCCGACGCTCAGCGTCACCGTCGACGGACAGCCGGTCCATGTCGCCCCCGGGACGTCGGTGTTGCGCGCGGCCGGGTTGGCGGGCGTGCCGATCCCCCGGTTGTGCGCCACCGATTCCCTGGCCGCGTTCGGCTCCTGCCGGCTCTGCCTCGTCGAGATCGACGGGGTCAAGGGGACTCCGGCCTCGTGCACGACGCCCTGCGTCGACGGCATGTCCGTCGCGACCCGGACCCCCCAGGTCGATGCGCTGCGCCGCGGCGTGATGGAGCTCTACCTGTCCGACCACCCGCAGGACTGCCCCGGGTGTGCCCGCGGCAGTTGTGAGGTGCAGCGGTTGGCCGCCGAGGTCGGTGTCGCCGAGGTCCGCTACGGGCTCGGGGGGGCCAGCCATGTCGATGACGCCGGAGACCAGACCAACCCCTACTTCGCCTACGACCCGGCGGCCTGCATCGTCTGTTCCCGGTGTGTGCGCGCCTGCGGCGAGGTCCAGGGCACCTTCGCCCTCACCGTCGCTGGCCGCGGGTTCGACTCGCGGATCACCCCCGGAGGCACCAACTTCCTGTCCTCCGAGTGCGTGTCGTGTGGCGCGTGTGTGCAGGCGTGCCCGACCTCCGCACTGGAGGAGAAGGCGGTCATCGAGCTCGGGATGCCTACCCGGGCCGTGGTCACCACGTGCGCCTACTGCGGCGTTGGGTGCTCGTTCCGCGCCGAGGTGCAGGGCGAGGGTGCCGACACCCAGGTGGTGCGGATGGTGCCGTGGAAAGAAGGCCGCGCGAACGAGGGTCACTCGTGCGTCAAGGGCCGGTTCGCCTTCGGGTATGCCGCCCACCCAGACCGACAGCGTCACCCCATGGTCCGCGACCGGATCGACGAGCCGTGGCGCCGGGTGAGTTGGGACGAGGCGATCGCCCGGGTCGCAGCGGGCTTCCGGGACATCCAAGCCCGCCACGGTGTCGGTGCCATCGGCGGGATCTCCTCGTCACGGTGCACCAACGAAGACGTCTACGTCGTCCAGAAGATGGTCCGAGCCGCCTTCGGCAACAACAACATCGACACCTGTGCGCGGGTCTGCCACTCCCCCACCGGCTATGGCCTCAACCAGGCCTTCGGGACCTCGGCGGGCACCCAGGACTTCGAGTCGGCCGACCACGCCGACGTCTTTCTCGTCATCGGTGCCAACCCCACCGACGCCCATCCAGTTTTCGGCTCCCGGCTCAAGCGCCGGGTGCGGGCCGGGGCGCAGCTCATCGTCGCCGACCCCCGCCGGATCGACCTCGTCCGCTCGGCGCATGTCGAGGCGGCATACCATCTGCCCGTCCGGCCCGGCACGAACGTCGCGTTCGTCAACGCGCTGGCCCACGTCGTCGTCACCGAAGGATTGATCGACCGCGCGTTCCTGGCCGCGCGGTGCGAGAACGTCGAGCCCTACCTGCAGTTCATCGCCGGACCGGAACACTCGCCCGAGGCGACGGAGCAAATCACGGGGATCCCCGCCAGCGACGTGCGAGCGGCCGCCCGCCTGTATGCCGCGGGCCCGGCCTCCGCGATCTACTACGGCTTGGGAGTCACCGAGCACAGCCAGGGCTCCACGATGGTGATGGGCATGGCCAACCTGGCCATGCTGTGCGGGATGCTCGGCAGGCCGGGAGTGGGCGTCAACCCACTGCGCGGGCAGAACAACGTGCAGGGCTCGTGCGACATGGGGTCCTTCCCCCACGAGCTTCCCGGCTATCGCCACGTGTCCATCCCCGAGGTCCGCCACCTCTATGAGGACCTCTGGGGCGTCACCCTGCAGGCCGAGCCGGGTCTGCGCATCCCCAACATGTTCGACTCGGCGATCAGCGGGTCCTTCCGTGGGCTGTTCGTCCAAGGGGAGGACATCGCCCAGTCCGACCCCAACACCCAGCACGTCCACGCCGCGTTGGAGGCCATGGAGCTGGTCGTCGTCCAAGACCTCTTCCTCAACGAGACCGCACGGTTCGCGCACGTCTTCCTGCCGGGGACGACGTTCCTGGAAAAGGACGGGACATTCACCAACGCCGAGCGCCGACTCGGGCGGGTGCGTCCAGTGTTCCCGAGTGTCGTCGGCAAGGACGAGTGGCAGGTCGCGTGCGAGATCGCGACGGCGATGGGCTACCCGATGAGCTACGCCCATCCCCGGGAGATCATGGCTGAGATCGCGGCGACCACCCCGACCTTTGCTGGGGTGAGCCTCGATCGCCTCGACGCTCAGGGCTCGATGCAGTGGCCCGTGCGTGACGACAGCTCGATGGGCACGCCGATCATGCACGTCGACGAGTTCGTCCGGGGCAGAGGCAAGTTGACCGAGACCGTCTACGTGCCGACGACCGAGCGGACGACGCGGCGGTTCCCGCTCATCCTCACGACCGGGCGAATCCTGTCGCAGTACAACGTCGGAGCCCAAACCCGCCGCACCCCGAACTCGACCTGGCACCCGGCCGACGTCCTGGAGATCCACGCGTCCGACGCCGAGGTGCGCGGCGTGCACTCGGGCGATGTCGTCGAGCTCACCTCCCGAGTCGGGTCCACGACGTTGCGGGCGGTCATCTCCGAACGGATGCCTCCCGGCGTGGTCTACACGACCTTCCACCACCCGGTGACCGGCGCCAACGTCGTGACGACGGACAACTCCGACTGGGCGACCAACTGCCCGGAATACAAGGTGACGGCCGTCCAGGTCACCGTCGCCACGGCCCTGGAACACACCCGGGGCGTCGAAGCGCGGGCCGCGGCGGTGGTGGCCCCGTGACCGGGGTCGCTCCGGTCGTGCGACTGTCCGGCGACGTGGCGCGGCAGTTCGCCCACCTGCCCGTCGAGCAGGCCGTCGAGGCCGTCGCGACCCATTTGTCGAGGTTCTGGGAGCCCCGAATGCTTCGTGACCTGGTCAGCCGCGTGCAGGCTGACGAGCCCGGGATCGACCCCCTCGTAGGGCGAACCGTTCGCGAGCGACTCGCGGCCGATCCCGGGCCAACCGACCGCCGCGCGTAGGTGCCAAAGGGGTCACGCCCCCGAGCTCACCGACCAGCCGGACGGATGGGTCCGACCTGACGGACCACATCGGCCACCGCATCGTATGCCCCCGGCACGAAGTCGTTGGCCATTCCCAAAATGACGTGGTCGGTCCCGATCTCAGCGAGCCGACCGAGCTTCTCGACCGCCTCCGCAACTGACACGGTCGGCATACCCGAAAGATCGGGTGAGCCGTCACCGAGGGTGAGCCGGGTGAGCACCGTCTTCTCGATCTCGCGGTAGTCGCGACCGACGGCATCGCAATGTCCGCGCAGCACGTCGTACTTCGCCGAGATCGCGGCCGGACCCATGTCGAAGATGTTGCAGGCATCGGCATACTGCGCGACGAGCCGAAGGGTCTTCTTCTCTCCGCCGCCACCGACGAGGATCGGCGGATGCGGCCGCCGCAGCGCCTGGGGGACGTTGAGCGGACGAGCGAGGTGGTAGTGGCGACCGGCATACGGGGTCTGCTCTCCCCGCCACATCTGCAAGGCGACCTGCAGCGTCTCCTCCAGTCGCTCGAACCGCTCGGCGGTCGGTGGGTAAGGGATGCCGAGGCCGGCGTGCTCCTCTTCGTTCCACGCGGCGCCGATGCCGAGCCAGGCTCGGCCGCCGGAGAGGACGTCGAGGGTCGTCACGGTCTTGATGAGGGCGCCGGGATGCCGGTAGGTCACGCCGGTCACCATGGTGCCCAACTCGATCCGTTTCGTCTGACCCGCGGCGAACGCCAAGGCGGTGTAGCCCTCGAGCATGTCCAACTCGGGCGGGCCGATCATGGAGATCTGGAAGAAGTGGTCCATCACCCAGAGGGAGTCCAGTCCGGCTGCATCAGCGTCACGGGCGATCCGGCCGAAGGTGGGGCCGATCGACGCCGGAGCGTCAGGCCACGTGAAGTAGGCGATCTGGATACCAAGGCGCATGGGCTCAGTCTGCGCCCTTCAAGGGCCGGGCGCGCTTGAATGGGTTTGCTCTCTTGACCGCCCGGGCACTGGGATGAGGTCATGAGCCCTTTTGTCCCGCCGCGACGCTCGGTCCGATTCGGTTCGGCCGAGACCGAGGTCTACGACGCATGGGATGCCACGGGCCAGACGCGTGAGCGGTCCGGGGTGACCGTTGTCCTGATCCACGGAGGTCTGTGGCAGGCGGCATACGACCGGACCCACCTTCGACCGCTGGGAGCCGCCCTCGCACGCGAAGGGTGGCCGGTTGCGTCGATCGAATACGCCCGCGTCGGTATGCCGTCCGGCGGCTGGCCGGGAACCGGCAACTCGGTTCTCGCGGCCCTCGCTGCGGTCGCCGCCGACCCGATGCTGCCGGATCGGCTTGTCGCCGTTGGCCATTCGGCCGGAGGGCACCTAGCGGTGTGGGCGGCAAGCAACGGGCGGTGCCCGGCTGTGCGAGGGGTCGTGTCGCTCGCCGGTGTCCTGGATCTGCGGTTGGCCGACACCGATGACCTGGGCTCCGGGTCGGTGCGTGCCCTGCTGGGCGGTGGGCCGACGGAGGTCCCAGAGCACTGGTCGGACGCCGATCCGGTGCGGGGTCGGCTCGACGTCCCCGCCGTGCTCCTGCACGGTGCCGACGACGACCTCGTGCCGCCGGAGGTGTCGACGTCGTATCTGCGCTCGCGACGTATGTCCGACGCGGAGTGCCGGTTGGAGGTGGTGCCCGGCTGCGACCACTTCGCGATGATCGACCCCGGGCACGCGGCATACCGGCGGGTGGTGGCCGCCATCGACGAAGTAGTGGCGTCGGCGAGCGGCCAAGCGAGTGCGGGAACCCCCACGTGAGCGATGGCACGCCGGAGGGGAGCCAGCCGGGCCACAGTGTCCTCGTCGTGCCGATCCGGGCCTTCGAACCCCTGGTGCGGGCCAGGCATGAGCACTACGACCGGGACTACGTGTCCGGCGACCCGACCTTCGCGCACGCCCACATCACCCTGCTCGGACCGTGGCTTCAGGTGAATGAGATCACGCCGAGGGCACTGGAGATGGTCCGCGAGATCGCCTCGGACACAGCCCCGTTCGAGGTGCGCTTCGCCAGGGTGGCCACCTTCCCGAATGGCATCATTCACCTCGTCCCAGAGCCGGAGGAGCCCTTCGCGACCCTGACCGAGAAGATTTGGGGCGCGTTTCCGGCATACCCCCCGTATGCCGGTCAGTTCGGCGCGGTGCGCCCCCACCTCACGATCGACGCCACAGGTCCGGGCGTGACCGAGGAGACCGTCCGGGGCTGGGTGGCCCCGCTCGTGCCGGTTGCAGAAACGGTCGACCGGATCCAGGTGTCGTGGTATGAGCCCGGAGCCTGCCGAACCCTGGCCAGTCTGCCGCTCGGCGAATGACCGAGGACCAAACAGGGGCGCGCGCCGATCGTCAGTCGCGGGTGAGCTTGCGGTAGGTCACCCGATGCGGCCGGGTGGCCTCTTCGCCTAGCCGTTCGACCTTGTTCTTCTCGTAGGCCTCGAAGTTGCCCTCGAACCAATACCACTTGGCCGGGTCGTCGTCGTCGCCCTCATAGGCGAGGATGTGGGTCGCGACCCGGTCGAGGAACCATCGATCGTGGCTGATGACGACGGCGCAGCCGGGGAAGTCCAGCAGAGCATTCTCCAACGACCCCAGGGTCTCGACATCGAGGTCATTGGACGGCTCGTCGAGTAGCAGCAGGTTGCCACCCTGCTTGAGGGTGAGGGCCAGGTTGAGGCGATTGCGTTCGCCGCCGGAGAGCACGCCGGCCGGTTTCTGCTGATCGGGGCCCTTGAAACCGAACTGCGACACGTAGGCGCGGGAGGGGATCTCGACCTGACCGACCTTCATGTAGTCCAGCCCGTCAGACACGACTTCCCACAGTGTCTTGGCCGGGTCGAGCCCGGCCCGGGCCTGGTCGACATAGGAGATCTTGACGGTGTCGCCGATCTTGACCTCGCCCGCGTCGGGCTCCTCCAACCCGACGATCGTTTTGAACAACGTCGTCTTGCCCACCCCGTTGGGGCCGATAACGCCGACAATCCCGTTGCGTGGCAACGTGAATGACAGGTTGTCGATGAGCACCCGGTCGCCGAAACCCTTGCGCAGTTTGCGGACCTCGATGACCTGCGAGCCCAGCCGGGGACCCGGCGGGATCGCGATCTCCTCGAAGTCAAGCTTGCGGGTCCGATCGGCTTCAGCCGCCATCTCCTCGTAACGGGCCAGGCGGGCCTTGCTCTTGGCCTGACGCCCCTTGGCATTGGAGCGCACCCAGTCCAACTCGTCCTTGAGTCGCTTGGCGAGCTTGGCGTCCTTGCGGCCCTGGATCTGCAGCCGCTCGGACTTCTTCTCCAGGTAGGTCGAATAGTTGCCTTCGTAGGGGTAGAGCCGTCCGCGGTCCACCTCGGCGATCCACTGGGCGACGTTGTCGAGGAAGTAGCGGTCGTGGGTGACCGCGAGCACCGCCCCGGGGTACTGCGCGAGGTGCTGCTCCAACCACTGCACCGACTCAGCGTCCAAGTGGTTGGTGGGCTCGTCGAGCAGCAACAGGTCCGGCTTCTGCAGCAGGAGCTTGCACAGGGCCACCCGGCGCCGCTCACCACCGGAGAGCACCGTCACGTCAGCATCACCGGGTGGGCAGCGCAACGCGTCCATCGCCTGCTCGAGCTGGCTGTCCAGATCCCACGCGTTGGCGTGGTCGATCTCGTCCTGCAGTTTGGCCATCTCGTCGCCGAGCTTTTCGTAGTCGGCGTCCGGCTCGCCCATCTCAAGGGCAATGGCGTTGTAGCGGTCGAGTTTGGCCTTGATCTCCCCGGCGCCCTCTTCGACGTTGCCCAGCACGGTCTTTGACTCGTTGAGCGGCGGCTCCTGCAGGAGGATCCCAACGGTGTAGCCCGGCGAAAGCCGCGCCTCACCGTTGGAGGGCTGGTCGAGCCCGGCCATGATCCGCAGGATCGTCGACTTGCCCGCGCCGTTGGGTCCGACGACGCCAATCTTGGCGGTCGGGTAGAACGCCATCGTCACGTCGTCGAGGATGAGCTTGTCGCCCACCGCCTTGCGCGCCTTGGTCATGGTGTAGATGAACTCGGCCATGCGCGCAGGCTATCCGTCGGGCCGGTGCGTCACCCAATCGCCGGTCGGGTCGCGGAGGGGTGGATCGAGCGTGGTTGTCACGACCCGACCGGCAGTCTTGGGGAGCCGGTATGCCGTCAGCTCGCTTTGGCGACGACGTAGGCGTCGGTTTCGGGGTCCGGGCCAGACCACGACAGCCCCGTTCCCACAGCCGATCCGGACTCGGCTGCCAAGGTGGCAGGCAGTTCGTCGGTCAACGGCGCCCAGGTCGACTCGTTGTCCTCGTGGTCCTCGAGGTCCTTCATGCCCTTGAGGTCCTCGATGTCCTCGAAGTCCTCGGGCTCCTCCCGCTCATCCAGCTCCCCTGAGGCCACGGCTAACGCGTGCTGGATCTCCGGTGACGCAAGCCGGTCGGTCGTGTCGAACTGTGCCCGGGCGGCCTTGGTGAAGTGAGACTGGCCCCGAGTGAGGTCGTGGCCCACGTGGTAGGCGTCGATCTCGACCGAGGTCGAGTTCTTCCCCTCTGCGGTGCTCCACGTGTTGACCCGCAGCCGGCCGTAGACGATGGCCGGCTGACCCTTGGCCAAGCTCGCCACGACGTTCGCGGCCAGGGCGTTGAAGGTCACGACGGAGACGAAGTTGGTCCCGCCGTCGACGTAGGCCTGCTCACGGCCGTCCCAACGCCGCGGCGTGGAGGCCATCCGGAAGGTCGCGAAGGGCTTGCCGTTCTTGGTGGTGCGCAGCACCGGGTCGGCGGTGAGGTTGCCGATCACGGTCACGTAGCTCTCGTTCATGTGGGTGTCCTCTACCTGAGGGGTATGCCGTCCCGTCCCCAGCGGACGGGCTGGACCCAGGATTGCCAGGACGGTGCGCGAACGGCATACGGCGTCCTGTGCCTGTGGACGGTGGGACAACGGGCCAGGGGGATGTGGACGACCCGCCCCGGCGGCGGCCCCGAGGGCCGGACCGAACGGGCAATCAGCGCCGCGAGGCTCGGTCGAGCAGCTCGCGCACCCGAGCATGTCGGGCGAGCACCGCGGCCACCGGGGTGACGATCCGGTCGCCGGCCACCGATGAGATCGCCTCCCGAAGTCGCTTCCCCGCCTTCGTAGCGCGCCGTCTGGCTCCTACCCGAGCAGCACCACGAGCCACGCCCGCGCTGAGCAACCCGAGGATCAACCCACCGGCCAACAAGAGGAACGGCCACGGGAGCACGCCGACGGTCGGCGTCGGCAACTCGGGCAACTGCAGCCAGGCCACGACTGACAACGCAGCCAGCCAGAGCACCCCAGCGATCACCGCCGCACCGAAGACCCACTGCAGTATGCCGGCAATGGTCCACCACCTAGGGGTCCGGGCCCGAAGCGGGGTGTGCAGGATCGCCTGGTCAAGAGCGTCGCCAAGCGCATCATCGCCCGGCGCAGCCGCGTCGGCGACGGCATGGGCCCACCGCACCGGCAGACCGATAGCCGCCCGATCCGCGAGTTGCCGGGTGGCCAAGGAGACGGCGGCGCGAGCGGCGGGCGAAGGCGGGGGGATCGACGACCGCCCGAGGACGGCCCGGACGTCGGCCTCGCCGACGGATTTCATCGACACCACGGTCTTGTCCAATCGCAATCTGGACAAGGGGTCGGCCTTGAACGAGGACACCCATCGGGTGAACAGCCAACCGCCCGCCTGGCGGGATTCGCGCCGGTAGTCAGCGGCGACGGCGTCGAGGACGATCGGCACACCGGCGGCTCGCGACAGGGCCTCGATCAGCCCGGTGTCGGCTCCCGCGTCCACCTTCGGCTCCGAGTCAGCCACCCCAGCGCGCAGTTTGCCTGCCACCGAGATGATGTCCGCCGACAACCGGTGGCGGGTGGCGTTAGCGCCCGCGACGGCGTTGGCCAGCTGCTGGGTCAACTCAGGAATCCCGGCGCCGGTGCGCGCGGACGTCGCGAAGACGCGAGCGTCCGCCAGCCCGTCGGCGGCCAGCAACCGCCGCAGGTCCTCCCGACAGGCGGTGACGGCCTCCGGGGCAAGCCGGTCGACCTGGTTGAGCACGACGATCGTCACCGCGTCGTGCGTGGCCAACGCGCGCACATAGTCCTCATGCAGCAAGGCATCGGCGTATTTCTGCGGGTCGGTGATCCAGACAAAGATGTCAACCAATTCCAGGACCCGCTGAGCTTCGATCCGGTGAGCGTCGACCCGTGAGTCAAAGTCAGGAAGGTCAAGCAGGACGAGCCCGTCCAGGCTGCCCACTCGCGTGACGGGCACGCCACCAAGAGCATCTGGGTCGGTTGGGTCGGTTGGGTCGGCCGCGTCAGCCGCGTCAGCCGCGTCAGCCGCGTCAGCCGCGTCGGCCGGGTCGGCTGGGTCGGCCGCGTCGGCCGAGGAGTCACGCCGCTCGAAGTCGGCCTCCTGAACCGGACCGACCTGATGACGGGCGGACACCGACAGCCAGTCGAGCAACTCGGTCGCAGACGAGTTCCCCCACACGGCTGCGGAAGGCAGCGCCGTCGTCGGACGGCGCGCACCGATCTTGGCGACCTGCGCTCCGACGATGGCATTGAACAACGACGACTTTCCGCTGCCCGTGGCTCCGGCCAACGCCACAACCGTGTGCCCACCGGCGATGGAGGTCCGCTCCCGGACCTTGTCGACCAGGTTGACGGCTTGGTCGACCACGGCCGGTTCGAGCTCGCGGGCCCCCTCGGCGCACGCCTCGGACAGGGCCGCGGCCCGATCAGCCAACTCCGCTGCCGTGACGACCGGGACCTGGGCGCTGCCCATCCGCAGGGGGCTCATCGGGCCGCCCTGACACCCATGGCGGCCGCCGACAGTTTCCGGCCCTGGTCGCGCGCCACCGACACGCCGTCGATGGCCGTGTGGTAGCGGCCTGCTTCGACGGCATACAGCTCTTCCACGCGCTCCAGCAGCGCCCCGCGAGCCTTGGCCGCCAACGACCGCACCGCTTGGTCGCCGAAGATCGCCTCGAGCAGCTTCTGGCCCAAGACCGCCGTGCCCCCCGCGATCCCGGCCTCGGCGCCGGTGAGTCCAGCGGTGTGCGCGAACGTCACCAACATCAGCACCACGCCCAGACCGTTGACCCCGTATGCCGCGACCTTGGCCGTGGTGCGCCGATCGCGGCCCTCGTTGCGGACCAGGTCCAGGACGTCGTCCTGCCACTCACGGACCAGGGTCTCGACCTGGGTGGTCAGGTCGCGAGACGGCGCGGCCAACGTTGGTGCGCCGTCGAGCAGCAGCTGACCACCCGGCATACCACGCCAGGACCGAGCCACCTGCGACGCCGCCGCGGCTGCCTCGGCGGTGACCAGCGCGGCGACCCCCGAATGCAGCGCTTCGCCCAGTTGCTGGCCCGGCGGGGGCTGACCCTTGACGGCAGCCGTGATCCGGTCGCGCACGCGGGACACCGCGGACTCCACCTGCTTGAAGAACTCCCCGGTCCCGACGAACTCCTGCCACCGCGAGAGAACCTCACCGCGAAGGAGCGTGCCGTCGAGCATCCCCTTGCGGACGCCATCGGATGCCTCCGCGTATGCCGCATCCGCGACTCGGCTCAACGCGTTGGTGGCCGCCTGCTGCTCACCGGTCGCCTCCGCTAGCACGGCGATCCGCGAGTCGATCGAGTCCAAGGCGCCGCTGAGGGTATGCCGCACCACCAGCGCCCGCGCCCGCGCATCGTTGGCCAGCGCAGTGAGCCAACCTTTGAGCCGCCCGATCTCGTCCTCACCGAGCAAACCCTCGGGGCCAAGCGCAACCTCCGGGATGGGGAAGAGCGGGGCCAATGCCAAGCCCTGCTCCTTGAGCATCGAGGTGAGGTGGTCCCGGATCTCGCCGATCGCCTCCGGGGGCACCCGGTCGAGGATGATCGCAACCGACGTGCCCCGTTCGGATGCTTGACGGAGCAGGGACCACGGGACGGCATCGGCATACCGGGCTGCAGTGGTGACGAACAACCAGAGATCGGCTGCCGACAGGAGCTGGGCGGCGAGGTCGCGGTTTGACGCGACCACCGAGTCGATATCGGGTGCGTCGAGCAGTGCGAGCCCGGCTGGCAGCGTGTCGGTCGAAACGAGGCGCACCGCGGACGGGTCCTCAGTCAGGTCCGCACCGCGCACCCGCGCCAGCCCCGGCAGGACGCGGGTATCCACGAACCAATGCTCATCAGAAGGGTGGTGGACGAGGACCGGTGACCTCGTCGTCGGGCGCAACACGCCCGGTTTGGTGACCCGCTGCCCGACCAAAGAGTTGACCAGCGTCGACTTCCCGGCACCCGTCGACCCACCCACCACCGCCAACAGCGGCGCATCCAACGAACTCAACCGCGGGATCACGTAGTCGTCGAGCTGCTGGAGCAGCTCCACCCGGACCTTGGATGCCGACAGCGCATCCGGTAGCGCCAACGGGAGGCGAGACGCCTCAACCTGGTCGCGCAGCCCGCTGACCGCGGCGAGCAGCATTGACAGCTCACCGGGCGCTGGGCTCGCTCCGGTCACAGGCGCATCCTTCCAAGTCCCTCGGTCCGGCTCAACACATGCGGCCCCGACACGCCCCAGACCGGGTGTGTCGCATGGATCATCAACCCTTTAAGCCCCCCAAAACCCTTCTGCCGTGGGCGCTGGCGCGCCCCCGTCGGGGCTCTCACTGACGTTCGAGCCCCTGTTGCCTTCTGCCGTGGGCGCTGGCGCGCCCCCGTCGGGGCTCTCACTGACGTTCGAGCCCCTGTTGCCTTCTGCCGTGGGCGCTGGCGCGCCCCCGGCAGGACTCGAACCTGCAACCTGCGGATTAGAAGGCCGCTGCACTATCCGTTGTGCTACGAGGGCAGTTGGGCCGACGGAGCACCCGACGGTCCGGCGCCCCAGTGTATGCCGCGCCCTTGCCCGACCGGCGGTCCGACGAACACCGCCCGATGTGCGGTGACCGCCTCGAGCAACTGTCGCTCCTGCGCGGTGGCAGTCGGTCCGGCTGAGCCCCGGATGATCCGAGCCCGCAGCAGGGCCAGTGCGCTCGCACTGTCCTGGAAGGCCCGCATCGACTGCAACGCCGCCCGGCCGCCGTGGCTCCGAGCCCAGGTCCGGGCGGAGCGGCGAGCCGACAGGGACGACACCATGCCGACCTCGGCGCGCGTGAGCCACCCGGCGTCGGCGTATTCACTCAGGTGGCGCCGGATGACGCTCTGCTCCCGCTGGCGCAACACGACCAACATCACGAGGAACACCGCGAACACCGGCATCTGGAAGGCGAAGTAGACCTCAAGGTAGGTCCCGAGGGCGGCGCTGAGGTTCCAGATCCCGTGCAACACCATGGCGCACGCCAGTCCGACGAGGCCGAAGGCGACCCGCCCCAACGCCGACCGTGCGACCGTGACGGCTAGCCCGATCCCGATCCCGGTGCAGGCCGTGAACAACGGGTGCGCGAACGGGCCCATGAGGCAGCGCAGGAAGAAGACCTCGGTCAGCCCCGATGCGCCAGCCTCGCCGAACGCTCGCCCGAGATAGAGGATGTTCTCGCTGAAGGCGAACCCGGCACCGGCCATACCGGCATACACAATCCCGTCGATGACGCCGTCGAACTCGCGCCGGCGACGCCAAGCGATGAGCACGATGGCCGCCCCTTTGAGCGTCTCCTCGACGAGTGGCGCGCTGATGACCGAACTCACCTCGTCGGCGTGGGCCGCGTGGGCCGCGGTGAGCAGCACGTGGATCCCGGTGTTGAGCAGGATCGCCCCGACCGCCGCACACAGCGCACCCCAAAGGAACGCGAACACGAGGTAGCGAACAGGCTCGGCCTCCATCCGGTCCACCCAGAGGTAGACCGGCACGACGATGAGCACCGGGACCGCAGCGACCGTCGCGGCGACCAGAGTGCTCTCGAGGCCCAGATCGACGCTGAAGAAGACCGAGAGGGCGGCCATGGCGATGAGGAAGACCGCGATGATGACCCCGGTCGTGAGCAGATTGCGCCGCCCGGGGCGGCCCGTCGGGTTGGGTGCGGTCGAGCCCACCACAGGGTATGCCGCCGTCCCCGGCGGCCAACCGCCGCTGTCCCCGCGCGGACCGTCCTGCCAGCTCGGCTGCACCGAGCCCCCTGTCGACATGGGCGCCAGACTAGTGCAGCGCCGAACACCCGCCCCGGCCCCCTACGCTGGTGCGGTGAGCGTCACCACCAACTCGACAACCCCAGCCGCCAGCCCTGCCAACAGCGCGAACGGCGCTGACCGATCACTCGTGGACCGGATCGTGTGGATCGACTGCGAGATGACTGGGCTGTCGTTGCAGGCCGATGCCCTTGTGGAGGTCGCGGCCCTGGTCACCGACTATGAGCTGACCGTGCTGGGTGAGGGCGTCGATGTGGTCATCGCCCCACCACCTGAGGCGTTGGCCCAGATGGATCCCTTCGTCGTCGACATGCACACAACCTCGGGGTTGCTGGCCGAGTTGGCGGGTGGAATCACCCTGCGCGAGGCCGAAGAACGGGTGCTCGCCTACATCCGCGAATGGGTGCCGGAGCCGCGCAAGGCCGTCCTGGCCGGCAACACCGTGGGCACCGACCGCACATTCCTCGCCCGGGACATGCCCGAGCTCGAGGCGTGGCTGCACTACCGGGTCATCGATGTCTCGTCCATCAAGGAGCTGTCCCGCCGCTGGTATCCCCGGGCCTACCACAACGCGCCCACCAAATCGGGGGGCCACCGGGCCCTGGCCGACATCCGGGAGTCGATCGCCGAACTGCGCTACTACCGCGAAGCCGTTTTCGTCGCCCCGCCCGGTCCCGACTCGGCAACGGCACGCGCCCTCGGCGAACGCCATGTCGTCGTCCACCCGCCGGTCAACACCACCACCGCGGACCCGGTACGATAGGCGGCTGTGCGTGGCTCCCAAGGCCAGGCCATGGTGGGTGTAGCTCAGCTGGTAGAGCACCGGGTTGTGGTCCCGGGTGTCGCGGGTTCAAGTCCCGTCACTCACCCCATGTAAGTCGGTTGGTTGTGGGCGAAGGGCGACCCCAATGACGTTTCGACGTCTGGTGTTCGGTGCGACCGTCGGTGTCGCACTCACTGTGGCGGGCCTCGGCGCACCTCCCGTCGCGCTTGCTGCCCCTCCCAGCGCTCTGACGACGCCCTTTCCGTATGCCGTGTCCCTGGCTCCCGCGCACAGCGCCCTGGTGAGCGTGGTGCCCGCCGACGGCGCGACCCTCGATGCCGGGCCAACGGAGCTGGTCCTCACCTTCAACGAGGACATCAACCCAAAGTTCACCCAGCTGGCCCTGACTCGAGCGGGCACGGTCATCGCGCTGAGTTCCCCCATCGTGGCGGGGCCAGTCCTGCGCGCGACCCTCGCCGACCCGGGCCCGGGTGCCTATCGGATCGCCTACCGCGTGGTCAGCGCTGACGGACATCCCATCTCGGGCGAGACACGTTTCACGGTCCGCGGTCAGGCGACCCCGACGCCGACGACGTCCACCAGTCCCAGCGTCGCCGTTCCGAGTGGTTCACCCGCGTCGGCATCGCCCACAGCGTCGACCGCCGCCCCCGCCACGCCACCGGCGTCGTCGCCTCCCGCATCAGCGGCCGCCGTTGCCTCGGGGTCGCAGTCCCAGGAGGGCATGACCTGGCTCTACCTCGGTGGCGGCCTCTTGGCCCTAGCGGCCCTCACCGGAGTGTGGGAAGCGCGCCGCAAGCGCCGGTGAGGCCCTCGTGGCAACCGATTTCCACCGCGCCCGACCCACCGTGTAGAGTTTCGGCTCGGCCCGCACCGCTAGCTCAATGGCAGAGCAAGTGACTCTTAATCACTGGGTTCGGGGTTCGAATCCCTGGCGGTGCACCAAGAGTGCCCCTGACCTGCACAGATACCCAACGGGTAGCAGGTCGGGGGCACTGTCATTCCCCATACCGTTCCCTGTCGTGCCTTCGTTAGCGTGCTCAGAGCACCTTCGCCAGCGCAGGGCGACCCGTCATCTGATCGCGTCCTAGGTAGACGGAGGCCGTCATGGTGGGATCGGCATGGCCGAGTTGGTCAGCGATGTGCACGAGGGGTACGCCCGCCTCGTGCAGCAGGGTTGCCACAGTGCGCCGGAAGGTATGGGGCACGGCCCACGATGCACCCGCGTAGTCGAGTGCGGCGCGAACAGCCTTTCCCGAGTTGGTTCGATCCCACGCGATCTGCCCGGGTGGCTCGGTGTGCGGACTGAAGAACACGAGCCCGGACCGACCCACCTCTGCCCGGCGTGCTCGCAGCCGCTCCACCAGCCACGCCGGTAAGGCGACCTGCCGCAAAGCCGCCGCTGACTTCGTGCCGGGTATGTTGGCCGTGGCCTTGGTCAGGCTGACGTGCTCCCAGCGCAATCGCCGGGCCTCGTCTATTCGGCACCCGGTTCCGGCCATGAAAGCGACAAGGTCGGCTGTCGTGCGGCGGGTATTCCTCGTCCTGGGGAGGGCTGGCAGCCCGGCACGCTCGTAGAGGGCTTCCAGCACTTCGTCACGCTCAGCCCGGGTGAACGCCCGCTGGTGGTCCCGAGCATTGTCGCGAGCCTTGGCGCTGTCCTGCCGCACGGCCCGAATCCCCAGCAGCGGGTTCGCTGCAAGCACCCCGTCTGTCATGGCTAGGTTCAGCACCCCGGACAGCACCGACTTGACCATCTTCGCCGTTCCGGTGCCATGTCCGTCCGCCACTCCTTGCAGGAACGCCCGCAGGTTGGCAGTGGTCAACTGGCCTAAGGTCAACTGCCCAATGGCGCTGCCCTCGGTTCGGACGTATCGGTCAAGAGCCCCACGGTATGCCGTGAGGGTGGCAGTCGACAGGTTCGAGTCGGCGCGCTCGATCTCTCGCAGCCAGACCGAGCCCGCGTCTGCCACCGCCATACCCCGACTGAGGTGATCCGCCGTCGCCTCGGAGGTCGTGAAGAACTCCTCGATAGCCAGCGCGGCGGCTACCTTCGTCGCAGCGAACCGGCAGACCTCGCCCGGTTCACCGTTGGCGCGGCGGAAGTAGCACCGAGCCCTGACCCGATCCCCTTGGCGATAGCGGTCGACCGTGACCCAACGCCCGGTCTCCTTGCTTCTCCGCTGCACAGTGAACTCCACCGAACCCCGCTCGCCCGGCTCCAGCCGTCGCCCTCGCGCCATACAGAGACACTAACACAGGGAACGGTTATAGGGGTTCGATCGCGCCCGCGCTGCCCCCTGGCGACAGATCCGATAACCCGCGGGCGTTGGCCCGCCCCAACGCCCGATTGAGCGGCCGGGGTAGGCCGTAGACCGCGCTTTAGCCGAGCCGGGCCGAGCGGGTAGGGGTGATTCCTGGGGCGCGTTCAGGCGGCACCCCGGGAGTGTCTCCCCTGGGCTTCTGTGCCCGAGAATGAGCCTATGGATTGCACATGTCCAACACCCGCGATTGTGGACGTGGCTCGTTGGGTTGGCCTCGTGATCACCGTCTTGGGTGCGCTCAGTGTCTCGCCAAGCGGCACTCGTGCAGCGTTCACCACGGCTTGGCAGCACACAACCGAGGCTGCCAAGCGTGCTTGGCGCTTGCTGCCTTGGGTTCGGCCCGCCGGAGGGAAGACCACTCACGCCGTTGGCGCCACGATAACCATCCGCTCACACGCGACCGCTAGCGCGTTGGTCGGCTGGGCAGAGGAAGCGGACGTGAGCCACAAACTAGACATTCTCGATCAGCGGACCCGACAGCATGACGAAGAAATAGGAACCTTGCAAAGAGACCTACGCCAACTAAGGACCGACACCGAGTCATTGGTTCAGGCGGTCGGGGCGGATTGCGAGGCGAAGACGGGAGAGGTACATCAGCGTCTTGACGAAATGACCCTCAAGGCCACCGAACTTGATGCGCGTGCACTACCCGTTATCTTGCTGGGCATCGCGTTCAGCGGGCTCGGGCCTGACTTCGTCAGGCTCTCCGTTCCGGTTGGCGGAGTGATCTTGTCTGTTGGGCTCGCTTGGGCGATTGTTGCTTGCGCGCTCATCTGGCATAGTCCGGTGTCTTCGGCATAGGCCGAGCCCTTGGCGCCTCAAATTTTTCTCGCTGGGCTGGGGGTGGGGGGTGACCCCCTATGGCCCCGCCAACTCTCCACCGGATCGTCATAGCGGCTCGGGTTCGGGGACGGTTCTAGGGTCGAAATACCCCCTAGGGTATGCCGGTCAGCGAGGCCACGTCAGCCGCCCGGGTGAAGCGCCGAATGGCCCCGGGGCACGAGGACCCAGGGCCATTCGGTAGGGCCGCTAGGGCTGTGTGGTTTGCCCGGCACGGCAGCCCTAGCGGAGTCTCTATCAGCGGCTCACGACGCGAAGGGTCCCCCGGTAGATTCGAGGGCTCATGTCGCCTCGCACCACTGAGCCGGACGTCTTCACCGATCCGCCCTGCGGCGTATGAGCCACCTCGGTCACCACGCCGACCTGTTCGATTAGCCGACCGACGAGGGCGCGGCCGAGGCTGGGAAGAAGCGCCGCAAGTTCGCTCGAATCCATGCCAGCGGCAGACGTCGGTGAGACTACAACCTCGGTTGCAAACGTAACCAAGCGCTGGCCCTCCTGGGCCGTCTCACCGGTCCGCTTCACGTCCACCCGATGGATCATCGCATTCGGGCGAGGCCCTGCCGTGGTGGCGTAGACGTCGGTCACTTGGCCCGGGTCCGTCACCCCCGTATAGGCCGTCGCCCATTCCACCGCTGCACCGTGGAATGCCCGATGAACGGCGCGCTCGACATCAGCCACGGGCCGGGGGTCGACCAGCGGCAAAGACGAATAGGCGAAGCCTTGGCGGGGTGCAGCCAGCACGCGAATGCCACCCGACTGTTCAGATATGTCAACCCGCCAGCCGACCGACCGAAGGGCGGATTCGACTTCCTTCGCCGAGATGACTCGGTGCAGGTCAGTCTTGTGATATCGAATGAATGCCTCCCCGTCGATCGTGCCCGTAATGGCGTTCTCGGTCGGCTCCGACCTCGGCTCCACGGTGAGAATCGGCCAATCTTGGGGGTCGGGGTTTGGCTGGCCCCTGGTCACGACCACCGATGGCACAGGGAAGCCCGCTCGGTCGAGCGCGGCGGCGAGAGCATCCGCAAACGTCGTCGCCAGCGGCAAGGCCGCCCGCGCGCGGGCAAGGGCCGACTCGGCGGCGATCGACAGCAGGCCGGTTCGCTCGACCTCGGCATCCGCCTTGCCCAGCATGGCGGCAGTCACCTTGTCATCGCCCGAGCGCAGCCGGGAGCGCAACTCGTCCACGGCAGTCTCGGCGGCAAGGTGTTCGTCCTGGCGTTGAGCCAAAAGGTCAACGGCTTTCGCGTAGTCCTCCTGGGGACTGGTTTGGGTAGTGGGCATATTGGTAAGGGGTCTCCCTCGCTTGATTCTTCCGGCCAGGCCGATTGGCCTAGGTCGGTTACTGCTACAAACGGGCCTTCGGCCCCAGCCGGGCCTAGTCGGGCGGCATGAAGTCCACGAGCCCGCACAGTGCGTCGCCGCAGTAGTCCGGGTGCTGGCATGACCCGGCTGAAGGGGTATCTGTAGGGGTTCTTGAAGGGGTCAGGTCAGGGGTAGATGAAGGGGTTGTGTCGCTGTCTACGACACCCCCTGTACCGTCCTGCGACACCCCTGTCACCCCAGAGGACATCTCCTGCCGTGCCGGAGGGCACCCCCTGTCCAGGCCCGCTGGCACCGTTAGCCGGTACACGGATGGTTTGCCGTCCGCGCTCCGATCCTGAACCCGCTCCAGCCAGCCCAGCGCGACCGCGTCGGCAACATGCCGCGACAGGGCCGACCGACTGAGGCCGGTCCTTGCAGCCACTCGCGCCAGACTCGGACGCACGTCGCCGCCGCTCTCCGTGGTCGCGTAGGTGGCCATGATTGACATGGCACCCCGCAGCGACAGGCTCACGCCGCGCGCGTTGGCCAGTGCGTCCCGCCACTCGAAGTAGCCAGCTGCGCGGGAGGTCACCTAGCCGCCCGCCGCTCACGACGAGCGGACAACCGGCATGCCCTGCAAACCGTCCCACGCCGATCCCTGCGAGGTTGGCGCCAACAGAACTCGACCTCGGGCCTCGTATCCCCGCAGCGCTCGCACAGTCGCGGGGCCATGTCGGTGAGTGGGAGGGTCATGCGGCCAACTCCCGAGCGCCGTCCACGGGCACGGCGTTCCACCGGGCCAGATTGGATTCGCTCGCCTTCGCACCGGACAGGCCCGAGCGCCAGGCCCCATCGCCGGACTTTGTGAAGACCACTGGTCTACCGCTCACGGTGGACGTGACGACGGCCCCAGCCGGGGCAGCCCGCAGTTGCACGCGACTCAACCCCGCCAAACGGCCAAAATCCATACCGGGTCCGGCCACGGATGCGCCCTGGGAGGTGGTCGAGTACTTGGGTGACCCCTCCGTCTCGGGATGCGCTTCCAGCGCGACCCCGGGATGGTTGATCGTGTCCAGGCGCGCGGCCAGTCGGTGGCGCTCAGCGTCGGTTCGGCTCAGGCGATAGGCCGGGGTGCCGTGGCCGTTGTCGTCCGCGTCGAAGATCGGCGCACCGTTGGCAGTTGTGACCGTGGCCGGGTCTAGGCATCGCCCCTGCCCGGTCGTCCACGACCGGTGCCGATCGAACGCCCGGATGCCGACGAACAGCCGCCGGCATCCGGTGCAGCACCCGACCCGGTCGGAGTGGGTGCGGGTTGAGCCGCAGTTTGAGCAGGCGGTCATGCGGCACGCCCGGTGCGTTGGGCATCCATCCAGGCCAGCACCCCGGCCCGGGGGTAGCGCACGACCCCACCTTCAAGCTTCACGTAGCGCGGCCCTTTCCCGAGGGCACGCCAGTTGTTGAGGGTCCCCGGAGCCAGGGACAGCAGTCGACCCACTTGCGCCCCCGTCATCCAGCCGTCGTCGTCGTTACTGGTCATCGGAGAGATACCGCCTCTCGGGTTAGGGGCGCGGACCGCTGGGCCGTTGCCGTCGCTGTTTAGTTGCCCGGCTTGCGGCCCGGATGCCGTTGTGGTAGCGTTCGTCTTGTCGGACTTGACATTGTTTTTTGCTGCTCGAAAGCACTTCTTCCAACGTAGCACCGACCAGGACACGGCGTCAAGCGCCGTGCCCCTTGGTGCTCGCGCGGGATCTACGCGAGGTAATC
>WBZS01000496.1_pt1 | contig 49163 bp, 47 predicted proteins | sample 5204201 | NCBI WGS metagenome assembly WBZS01 (sample SAMN12344357, study PRJNA552823) | activated sludge metagenome | biome: Activated sludge suspended growth; feature: Nitrification reactor; material: Wastewater; isolation source: activated sludge from nitrification reactor of wastewater...
AGGCGAAGCGCACCGAGACCCGCGCCGCCGCCGACCTCCTCATCACCCGCGCCGCCGACGAGCAGCGCGACCTCACCGCGGACGAGAACCGCGACTACCAGGAGCGCGTCGCCGAGCTGCGCGACCTCGACGACCGGGTCGAGGACCTCCTCGTCGGACAGGTCCGCGAGCTGCGCGCCGCGACCGCCCACACCTCCCCGGCGACCGAGAACCGCGGCGGGGAGCTGCTCGCGACCGAGATCCGCGCCCTCACGACCGGCGCCCCGGCGTCCTTCTCGCCCGGCGAGTACGCCTCGTTCTTCATCGACAAGCTGTCCGCCCAGTCGGTCGCCCTGCGCGCCGGTATCCGCGTCGTCCGCACGACCCGCGACTCGCTCGTCATCCCCCGTTGGACCGACGACACCTCGGCCGGCTGGACGGCCGAGGGCGACGCGATCGTCTCCGTCGACGCCGCCGCGGACAGCATCACCGCCACGGTCCGCAAGCTCGCCGCCCTGCAGGCCGTCAGCAACGAGGCGATCTCGGACTCGAACCCGTCGCTCCTGGACGCCGTGAGCGCGGGTCTCGTCCGGTCGGTCGGTCTCAAGTTCGACCTCGGCGTCTTCGAGGGCTCCGGCGTCGCCCCCGAGATCCGCGGCCTCAAGAGCGTGGTCGGGATCACCCTCGACAGCACCCTCGGCGCGGACGGCTCCGTCCCCGCGAACCTCGACACGATCGCCGGTGCGATCGGGACGCTCCTCTCGGCCAACGCCGGCGACCCCGTCATCGTCATGCACCCGCGCACCTGGGGGACGCTGCTCAAGGTGAAGGAGGCCGCCGGGAGCACCAAGCACCTCCTGTCGGACGCCACGGCGTCCGCGCCGCGACAGATCCTCGGCCGCCCGGTGTTCCTGTCCTCGCAGCTCTCGATCACCGAGACCAAGGGCGCGAACGCCGACTGCTCCTCGATCTACGTCTTCGACCCCGCGTCGGTCGTCGCCGTGATCCGCGAGGACGTCCGCGTCGAGATCGACCGCAGCCGGCTGTTCAACACCGATCAGTCCGAGCTGCGCGCGATCCTGCGGGCCGACGTCGTCGCCGCCCACGCGGCCGGCATCGTCCGCATTCAGGGCGTCCGGGCCTGATCCGATGGGCTTCCTGAGCCGCTTGTTCGGTGGCGAGGAGCGCAGCTTCGAGGCTGCGTTCCTCGCCACCGGCGCGCCCACCGCGGCCGGCGTCACCGTGAACGCCGATCAGGCCATGCGCCTGTCGGCCGTCTGGGCCTGCGTCCGGCTGCTCGCCGACACGGTCTCGACCCTCCCTCTCGACGTCTACCGCGACGGGAAGCAGATCGCGACCCCGCCGCTCCTCGTCGAGCCTGCGGCCGGCCAGCCGCGCCACGACTTCGTCTACCAGGTCATGACGTCGCTGTTGCTGCGCGGCAACGCCTACGGCCTGATCACGGCCCGGAGCGGCGCGACGCTGCTCCCCTCGCAGGTCGAGCTGCTCGACCCCGACAAGGTCTCGATCGAACGCCGCGACGGCGTCACCCCCTTCCGCGTCGGTGGCCAGCCCTTCCCCGCCGAGGACGTCTGGCACGTCCGCGCGTACCCCGTCCCGGGCCTGCCTGCGGGCCTGTCCCCGGTCGAGTACGCCCGGCAGGCGATCGGCCTCGGGATCGCCGCGGAGCGGTTCGGCGCCCAGTTCTTCGGCTCCGGCGCCACCCCGTCCGGGGTGCTGCAGGCCGACGTCAACCTCAGCGCCACGGACGCCGAGGCGATCGGCTCCCGCTGGCGCGCCATGCACGAGGGGAGGCACAAGGTTGCCGTCCTGTCAAAGGGCCTGTCCTTCGTGCCGATCTCGGTCGCGCCCGAGGAGTCGCAGTTCATCGAGACCCAGCGGTTCACCGTGTCGCAGGTCGCCCGGATCTTCGGCGTCCCCCCGGAGATGATCGGCGGGGAGTCCGGAGGATCGCTCACCTACGCCAACGTCGAGCAACGCGCCGCCGACTTCCTGCGCTACTCGGTGCAGCCGTGGCTCGTCCGCCTGGAGACCAGCCTGTCGCGGCTGCTGCCCCGTCAGCAGACCGTGCGGTTCAACGCGAACGGCCTGCTGCGCGCCACCACGTCCGAACGCTACGCCGCCCACAAGGTCGCCCTCGACGCCGGCTTCCTCACGATCGACGAGGTCCGCGCGCTCGAAGACCTCCCACCCCTCGAACGGAAGCTGTCCAATGACTGAGACCCGCGTCTTCACCGGCCTGGAGATCCGCGAGGACGGCCGGACCCTCGTCGGCGTCGTCGTCCCCTACGGCACCGAGACCCGGATCGGCCGGTACCGCGAGCGGTTCGCCCCCGGCGCCTTCGCCGGCACGGACGCCGAGGCCGTCCCCCTGCTCGCCGCGCACGCTCACGCCGACCTCCCGATCGGCCGCACGCTGTCCCTCGTCGAGGAGGAGCGCGGCCTCGTCGGGACCTTCCTCGTCGCCGACAGCGTCAAGGGGCAGGAGGTCCTCGCCCTCGCCCGCGACGGCGTCCCCCTCGGCCTCAGCGTTGGCTTCGTGCCCACCGAGGACCGCTGGAACGCCGACCGGACGCACGTCGTCCGGGTCCGCGCCCGGCTCGCCGAGGTCTCCGTCGTCGGCGTCCCCGCCTACCCCGGCGCCCGGGTCGAGGCCGTCCGTAGCCACGACGACCACCAGGCCACGAAGCCACTCCTCGCCCTCGCCCGGCGGGGGAGGGCCTGACCCGTGGCTGTCCGTCCCTGTCTGCAGCCCGGCTGCCCCATCCTCGTCCGCAACGGCTCCCGGTGCCCCGAGCACGCCGGGCCTGCCTCCCGCGGGTACGGCTGGACCGACGGCCACCGACAACGGCGCCTCGACCTCGTCGCCCAGCTGGAACGCGACGGCTACCTCGTCTGCTGGCGATGCGGCGGGACGATCACAAGCGCGAGCGACATGCACCTCGGCCACGACGACCAGGACCACTCGATCACCCGCGGCCCGGAGCATCGGCTATGCAACCTCCGCGCCTCGGCTGCCAAGACCAACGGGCGCTGAAATGGCGCTGACAAGGGGTGATTCCTTAACAGGCGACGTCACCGCGACCCCGGTAGTCAAACTGCCTGTTACATACCCCCGGGGGTATCCGTGAGGGCCGGACCGAAGGCGGCGATCACGGCCGCGCCGCTCGACCTCTCCGGCCTGCCCGAGGGTGGCGCCGCCCGGGTGATCGCCTTCTGCGAGCGCTTCCTGTTCGTCCCCAAGGGCACCGGAGCCCGTAGGCGGCTCCGGCTTCGCCCCTGGCAACGTGAGATCGTCGAGGCCCTCTTCGACGTTCCTAGGCCCCGTCAGGGCCTTCTCAGTCTGCCCCGTGGGAATGGGAAGTCCACGCTCGCCGCCGCGCTGTGTCTGTACGGCCTGTTCGCCGACGGCGTCGAAGGCGCCCAGGTCTTGTGCGTCGCCTCCGACGAACGGCAGGCCCGGATCGTCTTCAACGCGGCCCGCCGCATGGTCGAGCTCGAACCCCGGCTCCTGGAGCAGACCCAGATCTTCCAGAACCGCTTGTACGTCCCCGAGACCGACTCGACCCTCTACCCGTTGCCCGCGGAGCCCGGCGCCCTGCAGGGTTACGACCCGTCGCTCGCGATCGTCGACGAGTTGCACGTCGTGACCGAACCCGTCTGGGAGGCGATCTCGCTCGCGTCCGGGAAGCGCGACCGGTCCCTCGTCCTGGCGATCTCGACACCGGCGGGGGACGCCGATTCGATCATGTGGCGCCTCGTCGGTCACGGCCGCGACGGCTCCGACCCCGCCTTCTTCTTCCGCGAGTTCGCCGCCCCTACCGGCTGCAGCCTCGACGACGAGGAGGCTTGGGCGATCGCGAACCCGGCCCTCGACGACTTCCTGCACCGGGACGCGATCAGGGCCACCTTGAAGACCTCCCGGGACGCGAGCTTCCGTCGGTACCGACTCGGTCAGTGGGTCCAAGACGACAACGCCTGGATGCCCCGACCGGCTTGGGATGCGTGCGCCGCCCGCCGCGAGATCCCCGAAGGGACGGAGGTCGTCCTCGGCTTCGACGGCTCGTTCAACGGGGACGCGACCGCGCTCGTCGTCTGCTCGATCGGCGACCTCCCGCACCTCGACGTGGTCCGCGTGTGGGAACGTCCCGACGGCGCCCGGCCCGAGTGGCAGGTTCCGATCCTCGACGTCGAGGAGGCGATCCGGGTCGCCTGTCGCCGCTGGCAGGTCCGCGAGATCGTCTGCGACCCGTTCCGATGGGCGAGGACCTACCAGGTCCTCGAAGGCGAGGGCCTCCCGATCGTCGAGTTCCCCCAGACCCCTGCACGCATGACCCCGGCGACGACAAGGTTCTACGAGGCCGTCCAGAACGGCACCCTGACCCACTCCGGCGACGCCGACCTCGCGCGCCACGTCTGCAACGCGATGGTCAAGACCGACAGCCGCGGGACCCGCATCGTCAAGGAAACCAAGATGAGCGCCCGACGCATCGACCTCGCTGTCGCGGCCGTCATGGCACACGAGCGCGCCGCCCTCGCCGAGACCGTCTCGCCGATGATGTACCTCGTCTGAGACGCGACGACGCCCTCGACCCTCACCGGAGCCGAGGGGGTCCTCGTCGGGGCCTCAGTGGGCCTCAGGGTGGCGCCGGACGCCGCCGTCACGGTTCCGCATGACCACGCGCCCACACTGAGGGCACCGGCAACGCCGGGCGTCCTGCTCGTCCAGTTTCGGCGCCCATGCGCCTGATCCGCTGCACTCGTACCGCATGAGATCCGCTCCTCTCGATCGCGATCGCCTGCGAGTCCGCAGGTAGTCCGCAAGTTGTCCGCAAACGTCCAACGGCGTCCAACGATCGAAGAAGCTTCATTGCCTTGTCAGAGCCCTATCTAAACCCAATCACCGCCAGCCAACGCCCCGGGCTGAGTTCGAGATGTACTTCGACATGTGATCGTGTGACACAGCGCAGGGCCCCGGGGATTGCCCGGGGCCCTCGTCGTTGTTCGGGCCCGCCTGCAGGTGTCGGGGGCGGCCGACCTCAGACCGCCGTCGGGCCCGTCGGCGGGCGCGCGCCGGGCTCGGGACCCGTGGCGACGGGACGCTCGGTCGCCGCGTACTGCGACCAGGACCCGGGGTACAGGCGTCCGACGCCCAGCCCGGCGTGCTCCAGCGCGACGAGGAGGTGGCACGCGGTGACGCCGGACCCGCAGTACGCCACGACCGACGAGGCGTCCGTGATGCCGGCCTCCTCGAAGCCGGCGCGAAGTTCCTCGGGCGCTCGGAACGTGCCGTCGGCGGCGAGGTTGCCCCCGAACGGCAGGTTGATCGCGCCCGGGATGTGCCCCGGACGGCTGTCGATCGGCTCGACCTCGCCGCGGTAGCGCTCGGGGGCGCGGGCGTCCACGACCGTCGGGTGAGTGGCGGCGTCGTCGATCGTGGCCAGGGTCGATGGATCCCACATCCGGGCCTCGAACGTACCCGGCTCGCGGCGCACGGACCCCTTCTCCAGCGGCCCGCCGAACGCGGCGAGACCGCCGTCCAGCACAGCGGCCTCCACGCCCAGCAGCCGCAGCAGCCACACCAGCCGGGACGCCGTCGCGCCCCCGGCGTCGTCGTAGGCCACGACGAGGGAATCCTCGCTGATGCCGACCCGCTGCAGCCCCTCGGCGAACGCCTCGGGCTCGGGCAGCGGATGCCGCCCGGACACCGCCTCGGGCGGACCGGCCAGAACGTCGTCCAGGTCGACGAACACGGCCCCGGGCAGGTGGCCCTGGGCGTAGGCGTCCCAGCCTGACCGGCCGTCGAGGTACCACCGGACGTCCGCGACGATCGCCTCGGGGTGTCGGTCGAGCCAGGACGCCGTCACGACTGGGGGGATCATGTCGGCCACTCTAACGCCCGCGCCTGGCCCTAGGGTGTGCGCATGCAGTCATCGGGAATCCGTCGGGCGGTGGCCGTCCTGGGCCGCGGGGTCGTGCCCGCGGACGCCGCCGTCGTGGCCGCCGACGACCTCGGCCTGACGCGGGGGGACGGGTGCTTCGACGCCACCCGGCTCGTCGTGGACGCCGCTGGCGCGCGCGTCGACCACCTCGACGCCCACCTCGACCGGCTGGCCCGCTCGGCGTCCCGGCTGGCCCTGGACTGCCCGGACGCCGACGCCTGGCGTGCGCTCGTGGACGCCGCCGTGGGGGCGTGGTCCGCCGGCGGACACGGGACGGCCGCGGTCAAGCTGATGCTCACCCGCGGCAGCGAGTTCGCCCCCGACGGCGTCACCGCGCTGGTCACGGTGACCGCGTTCCCGGCCCAGCCGGCGGCGCTCGCGGTGGTCACGCTCAGCCGCGGCCACGCGGTCGACGCGTTCGCCGACGCGCCCTGGCTGCTGGGTGGCGTCAAGACCCTGTCGTACGCGGTGAACGCGGCCGCCCTGCGCCACGCCCGGGCGCGCGGCGCGCACGACGCGCTGTTCGTGTCCACGGACGGCTACGCCCTGGAGGGCACGACGTCCGCGCTGATCGTGGACGCCGGCGACCACCTGGCCAGCCCCCCGGCGGGCAGCACGGGCATCCTCGACTCGGTCACCGTCGGCCTGGTTGCGGACGCGGCCGCGGCGGCCGGCGTGCGGCTGGAGCGGCGGCAGGTGAGCGTCGCGGAGGTGCGGGACGCCCCCGCGGCGTGGCTGGCCAGCTCAATCCGCGGGGTCAAGCCGATCGCGACCCTCGACGGCGTGGCCCTGGGCCGCGACGAACGCCTGGACGCCCGGCTGGCCGAGTGGGCCGGCTTCTGAGCCGACCCGTGACGAGCCCTCAGATGGGCAGCCGCCGGAAGATCGGCGCCGGGATGTGCTTGAGCACCAGCATCACGAACTGGAACGCCGGCGGCGCCCAGACCAGCTCGCGACCCTGCCGGGCGGCGTCCACGGCCAGCTTGGCGACGTCGGCGGCGTCCACGGTGAGCGGCGCCTCCTTGACGTGTGCGGACATCCGCGTGCGCACCTGCCCCGGACGGATGACCAGCACCTTGACCCCGGACGGCGCCAGCGCCTGGCCCAGGCCGCGGTAGAAGCCGTCGAGCCCGGCCTTGGTGGAGCCGTAGACGAAGTTCGAGCGCCGGATCTTCTCCCCCGCCGCCGAACTCATCACGATGATCTGCCCGAACCCCTGCGCGGACATCCGCTGCCCCACCAGGACGCCGACGCTCACGGCGCCGGTGTAGTTCACCTGCGCGATGGTGACCGCCTGGCCCTGGTCGCGCCACAGCGCCTCGGCGTCGCCGAGCAGGCCGAACGCGACGATGGCCACGTCAACGTCGCCGCCGGACCACGCCTCGTCCATGAACGCCGAGTGGGTGTCGAACGCGGTGGCGTCGAAGTCCAGCGCGACCACCTCGCGGGCGCCGCGCGCCGTCAGGTCGGCCACGGTCGCGTCGCGGCGGTCGTCGCCGGGCTGGACGCCGAGCACCACCCGCGCCGGGGAGTGAGAGAGGTACTCCGCGACGATGGCCAGCCCGATCTCGGACGTGCCGCCGAGCAGCAGGATGGTCTGGGGGTTGCCGGTGGCGTCGATCACAGGAGTTCCAGTCGTCGGGCCAGGTCGGACGCGAACACGCCCGTCGGGTCGATGCGGCGGCGGGTGGCGATCCACTCGTCGATGCGGGGGTACATGGCGTGGAAGGTGGACGCCGTGGTCCGCGAGTCCTTCGAGGTGTACAGCCGGCCGCCGAACTGCAGGATGCGGGCGTCCAGCCCGGTCAGGAAGTCGGACAGCCCGGCCTTGATCGGGAAGTCGACGCACACGTTCCAGCCCGCCATCGGGTAGGACAGCGGCGCGCGGTTGCCCTCGCCGAACAGCTTGAACACGTTGAGGAAGGAGTAATGCCCGGACGCCTGGATGTCGCGGATGATCGCCTTGAACTCCCCCACCGCCGCGGGCGGGACGACGAACTGGTACTGCAGGAAGCCGTCCGAGCCGTAGGCGCGGTTCCACTCGCCGAACATGTCGAGCGGGTGGTAGAAGCCGGTGAGGCTCTGGATCTTGTCGTGGTACGTGCCGCTCTTGGCGTACCACACCTGCCCCAGCAGCCCGAACGTGAGCTTGTTGGCCAGGCCGTTGGGGAACACGTCGGGCAGGGTGACGAAGGTCTTGCCGGTGAACGAGAGCGGGTCGTCGGCGAGCTTGGGGGCGAGCTCACGCAGCTCGTCGAGGGTGGCCAGGGAGCCCCGGCTGATCGCGGCCCGGCCCAGCTTCGGCGGGCCGGAGATCGCGTCGAACCAGGCGCTGGAGTAGTCGTAGCGTGACTCCGAGCCGTCGGAGTGGACGGCGATCGTCTCGTCCAGGGTGCCGGTGACGACGCCGTCCGCCTTGAAGTAGGCCGTCTCGCAGCGGGTCATGGACAGCGTGGCGCGCAGGATGATGCCGGTCAGCCCGACGCCGCCGATCGTGGCCCAGAACAGCGAGGCGTCCGGGTCGTCGGGGCTGCCGCCGGGGGTCAGGGTGAGCACGCGGCCGTCGGCGACCAGCAGGTCCATCGACGTCACGTGGTCGCCGAAGCTGCCCGCGCTGTGGTGATTCTTGCCGTGCACGTCGTTGCCGATCGCGCCGCCGACGGTGACCTGCCGCGTGCCGGGCAGCACCGACACCCACAGCCCGTGCGGCAGCGCGGCCCGCATCAGCGCGTCGAGGCTGACCCCGGCGTCCACGGTGACGGTGGCCGACGCGGGGTCGATCGCGTGGATGCGATCCAGCGCCGTCATGTCCACGACGAGCCCGCCGCCGTTCTGCGCGACGTCGCCGTAGCTGCGGCCCAGCCCCCGGGCCAGGACGCCGCGGCCGCGGCCGTTAGCCCGCTCGGACGCCTCGTGCGCGACCGCGCGGACGATCTCGTCGGCGTCCGGCGTACGCAGGACGCGGGCCGTCGTGGGCGCCGTCCGCCCCCAGCCGGTGAGGTGCTGTTCTGTGGTGTTCATCGCCGTCCAGCCTAGACCCGGTCACAGCCCCCAGAAGACCCGCTCCATGACGACGCGGGCCCGGCGGCCGCGGCGCGCCCAGTCGTCCGCGAACCGCGACGACTCCCCCTTGGCGTAGCCCAGCAGCTCGGCGACGGCCGAGCGCTCGCGGCCACCGGTGGGGATCGTGTCGAACGCCCGCCCCCGCAGCAGCATCGTGGCGTTGCGGATGCGGGTGGCCATCCGCCAGGCGTCGGCGAGCGCCTCGGCGTCCGCCTGATCCACGTACCCCCCGGCCACCTCGGCGGCCAGGGCCACCAGGGTGCGCGGCGTCCGCAGGGAAGGGGCCTCGTGGCCGTACTCGAGCTGCAGCAGCTGGACGGTCCACTCGACGTCCGACAGCCCGCCCGGGCCGAGCTTGACGTGGCTTTGGGGAGTGGCGCCGCGGGGCATGCGCTCGGACTCCATGCGCGCCTTGAGCTTGCGGATCTCGGTGACCTGGCGCCCCGACAGCCCGCCGTCCGGGTAGCGCACGGGGTCGATCGCGGCCAGCACCTCGGCGGCGAGGTCGCTGTCGCCCGCTCCGGACGCCGCCCGGATCAGCGCCTGGGCCTCCCAGGTGGACGACCAGCGCTCGTAGTACGCCTTCGTGGACGCCAGCGTGCGGACCATCGGGCCGCCCTTTCCCTCGGGGCGCAGGTCGAGGTCCAGCTCGACGGCGGGGTCGGGTCCGGGCTGACGCAGCAGGTCGCGCAGGCGGGTGATCACGCGGCCGGCCGCCGCCACGGTCGACTCGCCGCCGTCGGCGCACACGACGAACGCGTCGGCGTCCGACCCGTAGGACAGCTCGCGGCCGCCCCAGCGTCCCATCGCGACGATCGCCAGCGGTCCGGCGCCGGCCCCGCGGGCCGCGACTCCGACGGCGGCGTCCATCGTGGCGCACATCAGCTCGCTGAGGCCGTCGCCGACGGCGTCGGAGTCGGCCCCGCCGAGCAGGTCGGCCATGGCGATGCGCAGCAACTCGCGGCGGCGCACGGCCCGGATGGCCGAAACGGCGTCGCGGGGGTCCTCGTGGCGTCCGGCGACGGTGGTCATCTCGGCGCGGATGTCCTCGACCGGGCGGGTCAGGTCGCCGCCCTCCTCGGCGAGAAGGTGCACGGTCTGGGGTGCGCGCAGCAGCAGGTCGACTGCGTACCGGCTGGACGCCAGTACCCGGGCCAGGTTCTCGGCCATCGCCCCCTCGTCGCGGAGGGCGCGCAGGTACCACGACGTGTTGCCCAGCGCCTCGGACACCTGCCGGAACGCGAGCAGCCCGTGGTCGGGCTGCGGGCCGTCCGCGAACCAGCCCAGCATCGCGGGCAGGAGCTGGCGCTGGATCTCGGCCTGGCGCGACATGCCCGACGACAGGGCCCCGATGTGCCGCAGCGCCGCGCGCGGGTCGTCGAACCCGAGCGCCGCCAGCCGCGTCTGGGCCGCCTCGGAGGTCAGCCGCACCTGCTCGGAGGGGATGCGCGCCACCGCCTCCAGCACCGGGGAGTAGAACAGCCGCTGGTGCAGCCGCAGCACCCGCCGGGTCGAGGCGCGCCACTGAGCGGACAGTTCGGCCGCGTCGGTCAGGCCCACCGAGCGGGCCAGGCGGCGGGCGCCGAGGTCGTCGGCGGGCATCAGGTGGGTGCGTCGCAGCTGCACCAGCTGGATGCGATGCTCGAGCACGCGCTGCAGCGCGTAGGACTCCCCCAGCGCCCGGCCGTCCGCGCGGCCGACGTAGCCACAGGCGATCAGCGCCTCCAGCGCCTCGAACGTGCCGCGCAGCCGCAGCCGCTCGTCGGCCCGCCCATGCACCAGTTGCAGCAGCTGGACGGTGAACTCGGTGTCGCGCAACCCGCCGGCGCCCAGCTTGATCTCGGCGTCGGCCTCCCGCGCCGGGATGAGAGAGATCACGCGGCGGCGCATCGCCTGGGTCTCGCCCACGAACTGGGGGTCGTCGGCGACGCTCCAGACCTGAGGGGCGACCAGCTCGACGAACTCGGCCCCCAGCGCCAGGTCGCCCGCCATCGGCCGGGCCTTGAGCAGCGCCTGGAACTCCCAGTTCTTGGCCCATTTGCCGTAGTAGGAGCGCATGGACGCCAGGGTGCGCACCAGCGGGCCGGCCTTGCCCTCCGGGCGCAGGTTGGCGTCCACCTGCCAGATCGTCCCGGCGGCGGTGTGGGCCGAACAGACCCGCGCCAGCCCGGCCGCGAGCCGGGTGCCCAGCGCGACCGCCTCGGCCGGCGACACCAGCGGCTCCCCGTCGGGACCCAGCGCGGGCTCGGCCACGTGGATGACGTCCACGTCGGAGACATAGTTGAGCTCGCGGGCGCCGCACTTGCCCATGGCCAGGACGCCCAGGCGCACCCTCTCCCAGCCCGGCACCTCGGCGCGGGTGAGGGCCAGCGCGGTCTCGATCGTCGCGTCGGCGAGGTCGGCGAGCTCGCGGGCGACGTCCGCCACGACGGCCCGCGGGTCGGCGGCGTCCAGGTCGCGGGCGGCGATGCGGAGCACGGCGCGGCGATAGGCGTGGCGCAGGTCGTCCGAACGCCCCGCCCCCGCGACCGGCGCCGGCGAGTCCGGGTCGGCGCCGACGGCGCCCAGGAGCTCGGCGCGCAGTTCGGGGGCGTCGTGCGGCCGCAGGTCGTCGCCCAGCGCGCGGCCCGCGTTCGGGTGCAGCGACAGGAACTGGTTGAGCGCCACGGACGCCCCCATCACCCGCGCCGTGCGGCGCGCCCGGTCGGGGTCGCCGAGCGTCTCGGCGAACGCGCCGGGGTGCGTGGACGCCAGCCGGGCCAGGCCGCCGAGGGCCAGGTCGGGGTCGGCGGAGTCCAGCACGTCGTCGACGAGGCGTCCGACCGCCTCGGCTTGGGCCTCGTGCGCGTCCAGCCACGCCCCGATCACCCCGGCCGCCTGGTGCGGGTCGCCGAATCCGCGGCGGGCGAGGCGTCCGGCGGGCGTCGACAGGCGGTCCATGGTCGCGATCGTAACGCCGGACGCCCGGGCCCGGCTTCGGCGGGGGGCTACATTGGGGACGATTCACGAGTGAGGAGTCCGGCCACATGAATGCCCGTACCCGAGCGCGGACGCGCTGGTCCCGGCGGCGCTGGGTGCTGGCGATCGGCGCCGTCCTCGTCGCGGTGGCGGCGGTGGCGTGGGTGGTGGTGGTCAACTCCTCCGGCAAGCCCACGAGCGCGGCCACGCAGGTGGTCCGCGTGACGCGGGGCACCCAGACCACCACGGTCACGCTGTCGGGCACGCTGGCCCCCCAACAGCAGGCCAACGTGTCGTTCGCGACCTCGGGCACGGTGCGCGAGATCCAGGCCAGGGTGGGCGACGCGGTCTCCGCGGGCCAGGCGCTGGCCGCCATCGACGACCGCGACCTGCGCAACGCCGTCACGCTGGCCGAGGCGCAGCTGACCGCGGCGCGGGCCCAGCTGCAGACCGTCCGCGACGCCGACTCCGCCACCTCGGCGCAGGTCGCGGCCGCGCAGGCGCAGGTGGCCTCAGCGCAGGCGTCCGCCGACAGCGCGCGCACCCGGCTCTCCGACGCGGTCCTGTCCTCCCCTCTCGCCGGCGTGGTGGCCGAGGTCAACCTGAAGGTCGGCGACCAGGTGAGCGGCGCGTCGGCGTCCGTCTCGGGGCTGTCGGGCTCGGGGTCCAACCCGCTCAGCGGCCTGACGGGGCTGACGTCGGGGTCCAGTTCGACGGGGGCCCAGATCGTGGTCGTCGTCCCGGACGCCTGGCAGCTCAACGCCACCATCGGCACCGCCGACCTGCCGTCGCTGAAGGTCGGCCAGGCGGCGGTGGTCACCCCGACCGGCACCTCGACCGACGTGGCCGCGGTCGTCGACACGATCGGCATCGTGGCGTCGGGGGCGTCCGGGGCGGCCGCGACCTTCCCCATCACCCTGCGGATCACCGGCGTGGGCGCCCAGCTCTTCTCGGGGGCCAACGCCGACGCCGTGGTGACGACCGCGACCCTGCCCGGCGTCCTCACGATCCCCACCGAGGCGATCACGTCGTCGGGCGACAAGGTGACCGTCCAGCGTCCGGTCGGCTCCGGCACGCAGTCCACCGAGATCACGATCGGACGCCGGTTCGGTGACCGCATCGAGGTCACGGGCGGGCTCGCCGAGGGCGACGAGATCCTCGCGCCCGTCGGGGTCGTCGTCTCGACGCCGCCGCGGCCCCAGTTCGGGCCGAACGGCCAGTTCGCCTCCCCCGACGCCTCGGCCAGCCCGAGCCGATGAGCACGCTGCTGCGGATGGTCGGCGTCCGCAAGACCTACGACACCGGGGCGATCGCCGTGGAGGCGCTCCGAGGGGTCGACCTGACCGTCGACAACGGCGACTTTGTGGCGATCATGGGGCCGTCGGGGTCGGGCAAGTCGACGCTCATGCACATCATCGGCTGCCTCGACGTCCCTTCCCAGGGCACCTATGAACTGGGCGGCGTCGATGTCAGCCACATGACCGAGGGCGAGCTGGCGGAGGTGCGCAACCGGCAGATCGGGTTCGTGTTCCAGCAGTTCAACCTGCTGCCGTCCATGACGGCGCTGCGCAACGTCGAGCTGCCGCTGGTGTACGCCGGCGTGCAGCGGGCCGAGCGGCGCGAACGGGCCCGGGACGCCCTGGCCCGGGTCGGCCTCGCGGACCGCGTCGAGCACCGCCCCGGCGAGCTGTCCGGGGGCCAGCAGCAGCGGGTTTCGGTGGCGCGGGCGCTGGTGACCGACCCGACCCTGATCCTGGCCGACGAGCCGACCGGCAACCTCGACTCGGTGTCGACGCGCGACGTGCTCGCGCTGTTCCACGAGCTGCACGTCGCCGGGCGCACGATCGTCTTGATCACCCACGAGGCCGACGTCGCCGCCGAGGCGCACCGGGTGGTCCGCATCACCGACGGGCTGCTGTCCGAGGATCGGGTGCCGGCATGAGTTGGGGTGAGACCTTCCGGACCGCGCTCGAGGCCCTGCTGGGGCGGCGGATGCGCTCGCTCCTCACCATGCTCGGCATCCTCATCGGCATCGCCGCGGTCATGCTCACCGTCGGCCTGGGCGAGGGGGCCCGGCTGCAGATCAACAAGGAGATCAACAAGCTCGGCTCGAACCTGCTCATCGTCATGCCGGGCGCGGCGACGAGCTCGGGTGTCCGTATGGCCGGCGCAGCGCTGACGCTCACGATGGAGGACGCCGCCCTGCTGTCCGACGCCACGGTCGCCCCCGACATCGCCGGCGTCGCGCCCATCATGAGCACGCGCACGTCCGTCCAGCAGGGCATCGCCAACTGGTCCACCACGATCACGGGCACCACCACCGACTGGCAACAGGTCCGCGGGCGCGCCATGATCGACGGCCGGTTCTTCAGCGCGGCCGAGCAGGCCGCGGCGGAGCAGGTGGCCGTGCTCGGGCCGGCCACCGCCGCCGAGCTGTTCGAGGGCACCCCTGCGCTCGGGCAGACCATCATCGTCGACGCCCAGTCGTTCACCGTGGTCGGGGTGCTGGAGTCGGTCGGGTCGAGCTCGCTTACCAACGACGACGACCTGGTCGTGGTGCCGATCACGACGATGGCCCAGCGGCTGGCCGCCCCCGCGCAGGCCCGCAGCCTGTCGGCCATCTACGTGGCCGCCCGCGACGACGCCTCGATCAGCTCGGCCCACCAGCAGATCACACGCGCGCTGGTCGTCAACCACCGCACCACCACCGCCGACCAGGACTTCTCGATCATGACCTTCCAGGCCCTCATGACCGCGGCCGGGTCGATGACCGCGATCCTGACCACCTTGCTCAGCGGACTGGCGGGCATCAGCCTCGTCGTCGGCGGCATCGGGGTCATGAACATCATGCTGGTGTCGGTGAGCGAGCGCGTCCGGGAGATCGGCCTGCGCAAGGCGCTCGGCGCCACGCCGGCCCTGATCCGGCGGCAGTTCCTCGTCGAGGCCGGCATCCTCGGCCTGCTGGGCGGGGCGCTCGGCGTCGCCGTCGGCATGATCGGGGCCGCGATCCTCAGCCCGCTGCTCGACATCACCGTGGCGCTGTCGGTGCCGGCCACCCTGCTGGCCCTGGCCGTCTCGCTGACCATCGGCCTGGTCGCCGGAGTCTACCCCGCCTCACGGGCGGCCAAGCTGCCCCCGATCGACGCCCTGAGGAGCGAGTGATGAAGCGCCTGAGCGGTTGGGTGGCGGGGGCGGTCGTCCTCGGGCTGGTCGTCGCCGTGCTGGCGTGGGCGCTTGGCCCCAAGCCGGCGTCCGCGGCGTACGTCGTCGCGCCGGCGTCCAGGGGCACGATCACGCAGCACCTGACGCTGGTGGGGCCCGTCGAGCGCGACGCCCAGGCGTCCCTCGACTTCGACACCCCCGGTCTGGTCACGGCCGTCCACGTGCGGCTCGGCGACCAGGTCACCGCCGGCCAGCAGCTGGCCACCGTGGACGCCGCCCCGTTCCGGCTGGCCGTCCTGCAGGCCCGCGCCGCCGTGGCCCAGTACGAGGCCCAGCTGGACGCCGACCTGACCGCCCAGGCAAGCGGCTCGAGCCAGGTGTCGTTGCCGTCCGGGTCGACGGGCACCGGTGGATCGACGTCCGGGACGGGTTCGGGGCCCGGCGGGCCGGGCACGGGGTCCGGCGGCTCGACCACGGGGTCCGGCGGCTCGACCACGCCCACCACACCGCCGGCCTACCTCACCGACATGCAAGCCGCCCTCACCGCGCTCCAGGTGGAGATCGGCAAGCAGCAGGCCGCCTGCAGCCCCGTCTTCGCGGCCCTGCAGCGGCTTCAGGATCTCCTGCCGACCGCCAGCCCCACCGCCTCGGCCGCGCCCAGTGCGTCCGCCGGCTCCAGCACGTCGGCGTCCGCCGGCTCCAGCACGTCGGCGTCCGCCGGCTCCAGCGCGTCGTCGGCCGGCGCGTCGTCCAGCTCCCCCGCCGGGCACCGCTCGTCGACCAGCGCGCTCCCCCTGCCCTCGGTGTCGTCGTCGGCGTCCGTTCCCCCGAGCACGTCCCCGACGGCGACCCCCACGTCCGGCCTGCCCGCCGACGTGTACGAACGTCTCGCCGGCATGGTGGGCCAGGTGCAGGCGTGCACGACCTCCCTCGGCGCGGTCGCCGCCGCGGAGGCCCAAGCCGCCGCCGCGATCACCGCCGCCGCGCAGGGCCTCGCGGAGGCGAACCAGCAGGCCGCGGCCGCGCTCGCCCAGGCCCAGGCCGAGCTGCAGCGGGCCGCGCAGGCGGCGTCCGAGGAGGCCATCCGGCAGGCCCAGGCGCAGCTGCAGGCTCAGCTCGCCGCCTCGTACGGGGGTGCGGTCACAGACGCGACGATCGCGTCCGACCGGGCCCGCCTGCTGCAGGCGCGCCAGCAACTGGCGTCGGCCGAGTCGAACCTCGCGCAGACGACGCTCACCGCCCCGATCTCGGGCACGGTGGGGCAGCTCGATCTGGCGGTCGGCGAGTCCTCGTCGGGGCGCACGGTCACGGTCGTAGGCCAGGGGGCGGCCCGGGTCACGGTCGACGTGCCGCTGTCGGTGCGCGCGCTCGTGGCGCCAGGCACGAAGGCCGGCGTGGGCCAGCTCGCCGCCGACCACGCGCTGACCGGCCAGGTGACGAGCGTGAGCATCCTGCCGACGTCGTCGTCGGGCACCCCCAGCTACGCCGCGGTGATCCTCGCCGACGACCCCGCCTCGCTGCTCAAGGTCGGCTCGTACGCCGAGGCCACCCTGGAGCTGCCGGGCGTGAGCGACGTGCTGACGGTCCCGATGAGCGCAGTCACCAAGATCACCGACACCACGGGCACGGTCGAGGTGGTCGCCAACGCCCTCGACCAGTCCGCCGAGAAGCGCGTGATCGTCACCGGCGCCAGCGGCGGCGGACGCCTGCAGGTGGTGTCCGGTCTCAACGACGGCGACCTGGTCGTCCTGGCGGACCGGCGGCTGCCGGTGCCCGGCGGGCTGGCGCAGTACCAGTCCGCGCAGCGGGCCACCGCCAGCCCGACGCCCACCCGGCGGTGAGCCCCCGCCGCGACGCCGGCGCGGGCGCACGCCTGGCCGACCTGTTCCCACGCCTGGACGCCTGGGCGGCCGGGCTGCCGGCGTCCGACGCACCGGCCGCGCGCCGGCTACTCGCCCGCCGCGACGCCGCAGCGGTCGAGCGCGACCCCCGCCGGCTCGCGCTGCTGGAGGAGGGCCTGGTCACGGACCTGCTGGCCACGAACGCCGTGGTGGCGACGCCGTTGGAGGTGGGCCGGGCCAGCCTCGCCGCCGCCGTGCGCAGCAGCCTGGCCCGCCTGTCCGTGGCCCATCCCGGACGCCTCGTCGAGGTGCGCGTGCCGCCGTTCGGGGCCGTCCAGGTCGGCGTCGGTGGGGTGGCGTCCGTGCATGCGCGCGGCACGCCCCCGAACGTCGTCGAGGCGGACGCCGCCACGTGGCTCGCGCTGGCATCCGGGCAGGTGGCGTGGGCGGACGCGGTGGCCGATCACCGCGTCCGGGCGAGCGGCGTCCACGCGGACATCGGCCCGCTGCTGCCCCTGGCGTAGACCGGGTCTCAGCGGCCCCGGGACGCCGCCCACGCGGCCAGGTCGATCACGTCGGCGCCGTCGTCGCGGCCCAGGCGGCACAGGATGCCGTCACCGTTGCCGAAGACGGCCCCCGGCAGCGCGAAATCGGTGGTCAACTCGCGGAAGCCCAGCAGCTCGTGCATGCGCCGCGACGCGCGGTTGGACCCGGCGACCACGTAGAACACCTCGTCGGCGCGCTCCAGCGCCCAGGCGATGCGCGCGCACGTCAACCGTAGGCCCAGGCCGCGTCGGCGCAGTTCGGGGGCGACCACCAGGCCGTTGAGGTACCAGCCGTCGGGCGCCCCGTGGCCTCCGGACGCCGAGGGCGTCAGATGCGCCACCCAGCCGAAGCCAACCACGCGGCCCTCGACGCGGGCGACGAACAGGCGCTGGGCGGGGTCGTCGAACTTGCGGGCGTGCACCCTCACCCAGTCGGCCGGCTCGGCGCCCTCACGTCGGGCCGCCAGGGCTCCGGTCTCGGCCAGGTCGTCGGCGGTGGCCAGGCTGACCTCGGCCTCCGTCAGCGGAGAGCCGTGGTCTTCGGGGTCGTACTGAGCGAAGAGGACGTTCACGATGGCGCCCACCCTCGCACACCCGCACCGGCGCGCGGACGGCGTCCCAAACACGTCCGCCGCTTGCCCGGACGACCTCGCGATCGGCTAACGGCCCGCCCCCACAGGGGTCGTCGCTACAGCGAGGGCAGCAGCTTGGACAGCTCCAGCGGCGTGACCTGCTGCATGTACTCGGCGTACTCGGCGCGCTTGTTGCGCAGCACGAAGTCGAAGACGTGCTCGCCGAGGGTGTCGGCCGCCAGTTGGCTGCTCTCCATGGCCCGCACGGCGGCGTCCAGGCTGTTGGGCAGCGGCCGGATGCCGAGCGCGGCCCGCTGCTTGTCGGTGAGCGACCAGACGTCGTCCTCGGACGGGTCGGGCAGCTCGAGCTCGTTCTCGATGCCGCTCAGCCCGGCGTTCAGGATCAGCGCGTAGGCCAGGTAGGGGTTCACCGAGCTGTCCAGGGAGCGCAGCTCGACGCGGGCCGAGCTGCCCTTCGTGGGCTTGAACATGGGGACGCGCACCATCGCCGAGCGGTTGTTCTGGCCCCAGCAGATGTAGTTGGGGGCCTCGCCGCCGCCGGCGAGCCGCTTGTAGCTGTTCACGAACGGGTTGAGCACGGCGCTGATCTCGGCGGCGTGGTGCAGCAGCCCGGCGACGAAGTGGCGGCCCACCCTGCTGAGGTTGAACTCGCTGGCGGCGTCGTAGAACGCGTTCGTGTCGCCCTCGAACAACGACACGTGGCTGTGCATGCCCGAGCCGGGGTGGTCGGCCAGGGGCTTGGGCATGAAGGACGCGAAGAGGTCCTGCATCATGGCCACCTCCTTGACCGTGACGCGGAACGTCATGATGTTGTCGGCCATCGTGAGGGCGTCGGCGTAGCGCAGGTCGATCTCCTGCTGGCCGGGGCCGGCCTCGTGGTGGCTGAACTCCACCGAGATGCCCATCTGCTCGAGCATCGTGATGGCCGTGCGGCGGAAGTCGGTGCCCGCCGTGGCGGTCGTGTGGTCGAAGTAGCCGCTCGTGTCGACAGGCACCGGCTCGGCGCCCGGGACCACCGGCTGCTTGAACAAGTAGAACTCGATCTCGGGGTGCACGTAGAACGTGAACCCGGCGTCGGCGGCCTTCTTCATCGCCCGCTTCAGCACGTGGCGTGGGTCGGAGAAGGACGGCGAGCCGTCCGGGAGGGCGATGTCGCAGAACATGCGGGCCGTGCCGCCGGTGCTGCCCCGCCACGGCAGCAGCTGGAACGTCGAAGGGTCGGGGTGCGCCACCATGTCCGACTCGTAGACGCGAGCGAAGCCCTGGATGGCGGAGCCGTCGAAGCCGATGCCCTCGCTCAGGGCGCCCTCCAGCTCGGCCGGTGCGATGGCGACGGACTTGAGGAACCCCAGCACGTCGGTGAACCAGAGACGCACGAACCTGACGTCCCGCTCCTCCATCGTGCGCAGGACGAAATCGGTCTGCTTGTCCATGCCCACAGTCTGCCCGCGGGCGTGTTACGTGCGGGTTACAGGGGCGGACGCCGCGCGCCGGCCAGCCTGTGGGGACCCGGCCCTACGCCAAGCTCCGGGGACCGACGGCAAGGCCCGCCGCAGCCGCAGGTAGGCTGTCGCCCCATGACGGCCACACCCCCAGCGGGCTGGTACCCCGACCCCGCAGGCTCCCCCTCGTCGCGCTGGTGGGACGGCCACGCGTGGACGGATCAGGTGAGCGCGCCGCGCGGTCCGGGCGGCACCCCACCCGGCGGCGGGCCGGGCGGGACCGGAGGCGGGTCGGGAAGCGGGTCCGGCGGGCGCGGCTCGGGGCGAGGATGGCTGGTCGTCGTGGCCGTCCTGGCTGCGGCGGCGCTCCTGATGGTGCTGGCGGTCTGGCAACTCCCCCGGCTGCTGGCGCCGGCGTCCAGCCCCACCACTCCCCTGCGGCCCGGCTCCACGGCCACCCCGACGGCGAGCGGCTGGGACGAATCCACCACCCCGTCGCCGACCATGCCCACGGCCACGGCCGCGCCGTCGGCGTCCGGGGAGCCCGGCTCCTGCCCGGCCCAGCCCGCCTCCACGGTGGTGCCCACCCAGGACGACCCCCTGCAGGTCGGGAAGGTCGCGATGCCCGTCCCCGACGGGTGGAGCGGGCCGGCACCCGACCCACGCATCCCGATGGCCCGCGACGTGTGGCAGGTCTACCAGCCGGTGGACGAGCAGCGGGGGTGGGCGTCCAGCCTGTCGGTGGGCTTCGTGTACGCCGAGGACAGCTCGTTCACGGGGACGGCGGAGACCGCGACCGTGCTGCTGGAGTGCATCGTGACCAGCAGCCTGTACTCGGGCACCAACGCCATCCTGGCCGAGTCGGAGACCACCGAGATCACCGTCGACGGCGTGCGCGGATCCCGGATCGACGGGGTGATCGCGATCAGCGATCCGCAGCTGACGACGCGGGCGTCGGTGTTCGTGGTGATCGTCCTGGACACCCCGTCGCCGCAGCTCGTCTTCGGCGCGGCACCGGTCGAGAACGCGGCCCACATCAAGGCGCTGAGGGCAGCCGCCGACGGCGTCCGGGTGGTGCGCTAGCTGGGCATGGCCGCCGACCCGGCGTGAAGCCGTGGGCTGGAGTCGAACTGAATGAAGCTATTCGCTTTACTGCCCATGGATGAAGGGGTGGCGGGGATTCCGCCTGAGGATGAAGCTATTCTCTTCACATGGACGAGGCCGCCGAGCGAGAGCGCGTGGCGCTGCTGGGCGACCTGGTGGCGTCCCGGGACACGTCCGACCGGGTCGGGCTGCACGCCCGGGTGCGCGACGCCCTCGAGGCGGCGAACGCGGTGACGGCGCCGCTGGACCCGCTGCGGGTCACGGTCGGGGACGAATTCCAGGGCGTGTTCGCCACGCTGGGGGCAGCGCTGGGGGCGGCGTACCGGGTCCGGTTGGCTCTCGTGGGCGTCACGGACGTGCGGTTCGGGGTGGGCCGCGGCGAGGTCGTGGTCGTGGACGCCGAGCGCAACATTCAGGACGGCGCCGCCTGGTGGGCGGCCCGGGCGGCCATCGACGAGGTCGAGGGGCGGGCGCGTGGGGCGCGGGCGGGTTTGCGCACCGGCATCGCGCCCGTTGCCGGAGAGCCGGGTGCGGACGCCGACGTGTCCCCTGCGTTGTCAGCCGCCGTGACGGCAGCCGTGAGCGCCGCCGTGACGGCTGTCGACGGGCTGCTCGCCGGCCTGGATCCGGCGTCGGCGCGCATCCTGGCGTTGCTGGTGGACGGCCACCCCCAGTCGATGGCCGCCGCCGAACTGGGCATCACGGCCAGCGCGGTGAGCCAGCGTGTGGCCCGCGGGCAGCTCGCGGTCGCCGCGGACGCCATCGCCCGGCTGGAGTCACTGCCGTGACCTGGCTCGCGTGGCTGCTCTTGGGCGTCGGGCTGGCCGACCTGGCTGCCGTCGTCCGGCCCCGGACGCCGTGGCTCGCGCCGGTGACGGCCGCGCTCGCGGTGGTGGCGATCGCCGGGCTCGCCGACGTGCGGGCGCCCGACTGGGTGGCCGTCGCGTTCGTCGTCGCGGCGGTGTGGGCCTGGCGGGCCGTCGGCGTCGGCGCCGAGCGGTCGGCGCTGGCCGCCCGCCGGGCGCTGGCAGTGCTGGTGGTGCCGGGGTTCGTGCTGCTGGGGTTGTCGGGGTGGGCGTCCGGGGTCGGCGGGCCGCTCGCGCAGTGGCTGGCGTGGATGGACCTGCCCGGGCTTGACGGGCTGCCCGCGGGGCGCCTCGTGCTGCTCGTCGCGCTGGGGGTGGTGAACCTGGCGACCGCGAACCGCGTGGTGCGGTACGTGCTCGTGTCGATCCATGCGCGCCCGCCGCGGCTGGACGCCGTGGGTCCCGCCCCGGCGTCCGAGCGGCTGCGCGGTGGCCGGCTGCTGGGGCCGATGGAGCGCCTGTTGATCCTGGGATTCGGGGTGGCGGGCTACGTGCCGGCGGCGGCGCTGGTCGTGGCGGCGAAGGGGCTGCTGCGGTGGCCGGAACTCCAGGCGGCCGCGCGGTCGGCGTCCGACGACGTGGACGAGGTGACCGAGTACTTCCTGATCGGGACGTTCACCAGCCTGCTCGTGGCGCTGGCGTCCGTGGTGCTGCTGGCCGGTGGCCCGGCGCGCTGACTCGGCCCTCGGGGCGAGGTCAGGGGCGGAAGGCGTCGAAGGCGCTACCGGTGCCGTCGGCGTCCTCGGAGTCGTCGTCTGCGGGGTCGTTGAAGCGCGGATCGTTGTCCCACTGGTCGTTGCGCAACTGAGCGTGCGCCAGGGCGTCCGCGGCCTCCTCGCGCGACCGGTACGGGCCAAGGCGCATGTCGGCGGGGCACCCCTCGACCGGCTCGACGGTGGAGTGAACCAGGCAGTAGAACCACTCGCCGTTCATCGGACCTCCTCGTGGGCGCTCGTAGGGCCCACACTATGATCGGCGCGTGACCGCCATCAAGCCCTTCCCGGTGACGCCGCGGCGTGCCGTCCCGGCGTCCATCGTGCGCCCCCACTACGTGGATCGCCGGGCGCCCGATCGGTACGACGGCCCACACGTCCAGTCTGCGGAGACGATCGAGCTGATGCGCGAGTCGTCACGGATCGCGGCGGGCGCCATGTACGCCGCCGCCGCGGCCATCGCGCCGGGGGTCACGACCGACCGGCTCGACGCGGTCGCCCACGAGTTCATGCTCGACCACGGCGCCTACCCCAGCGCGCTGGGTTACCGGGGGTTCCCCAAGTCGATCTGCACGAGCGTCAACGAGGTGATCTGCCACGGCATCCCGGACGCCCGGCCCCTGGAGGACGGCGACCTGGTCAAGATCGACGTGACCGCGTTCAAGAACGGCGTCCACGGCGACAACTGCGGGACGTTCGCGTGCGGGACGCTCGACGAGGACTCCCGGCTGCTCTCCGAGCGCACGAAGGAGGCCCTTGAGCGCGGCATCCGGGCCGTGCGACCGGGGCGGCGCACGAGCGTGATCGGACGGGTGATCGAGGCGTACGCCAAGCGGTTCGGGTACGGCGTGGTGCGGGAGTACACCGGGCACGGCGTCCATTCGTCGTTCCACTCCGGGCTGATCATCCTCCACTACGACAACGAGGTGTACCACGACGTGCTCGAGCCGGGCATGACGTTCACCATCGAGCCCATGCTCACCCTGGGCAACCCGGCCAGCCACGTCTGGGAGGACGACTGGACCGTCGTCACCGACGACGGCTCGCGCTGCGCCCAGTGGGAGCACACCATCGTCGTCACCGACACGGGCGCCGAGATCCTGACGCTGCCCTGAGGTGTTGACCGGTCCGCACGTGCGCCTGCAAGCGGGTTCAGCATCGCAAGATCCGGCAACCGAGGTCACGCGTTCCGGCTGCAGACTGTTGGCATGTTCGAGATCAGCAGCAGCGACGACGTCCCAGGCGTGATAGCTCTCTCCACCCGGCTGTTCGAGGACGCCGGCCTGAACGCCGACGTCTCAGGTCGCCTGGACGCCTCGTCAGCGGACCTGCTGGAGCGAGCGATCGCCGAGGGGTTTCGTGAGGCGATCGCGCTCCCCGCGGCGTCCTGGCAACGACAGCATGTCAACGCTCTGGCCTCGGCCTTCGCGACCGGCGGTGATTGGGGGGACCCTTACCTCGACATCGACGGGATGTCGCCGGTCGGCCGCCCGCCGGGCTCGTACCTCCTGCTTCTTCGTGTCGGACCGGCCGACGACGAGCTGCGTGGCCTCACCGCCCCCGCGCTGAGGAAGCAGCTCGGCCAGGATGCGAGCCTCACGGTGGAGGAGTACCTGGTGGTGCAGCGCACGATGTTGGTGCGGAACGGCGACCACCGCTTCGATGACTACCTCGGCGATCCTTCGGGCTGGATGTGGTTGGCGGACTCGACCGTCGGGGATCGGACGGCCATGGCCTACTGGTACGGGCCCAAGCGCCGCATCGAAGTGACGGCGTGCCGCACGGGCAGCAAGAACCCGCGAAAGGGCGCTCGCCGCAGCCGAGTGGTCCCGTTGACCTGACCCCTGCGACGCGCCCGTCTTCAGCGCCGCCGCTCCCCGAGCGGGAGGATGCAGTCGAGGGACCAGGACGTCCAGCCCGGTCTGGGGTCGGCATGGAACCGCTCGATCGAGGGCAGCGCCGCGGGGCGGTGGGACGACGACGGCAGCCACGTCCGGTGCAGGTACTCCCACGCGCCATCGACGCTGGTGAGATCGCCATCGACGTGGATGGTCGCGGCCCAGGTTGACGGCATCCAGCGTTCGCTGGCCCAATCCGGCCGCTCGGCGCGCGGGGCAAGGACAACCCCGAGATCGTAGCGGCAGTCCTCGACGGGGACGCTGGCCGGGTCGTCCCACGACATGCCCACCAACCACGAGGACGCCGCGTTGGCGCGCCGCCAGTCGGCCACCACCTCCCAGGCTCGCTGGAGGTTGCCCGTCGCGTACGGGTGCAGGACGCGGAGGTAGGCCAGGCGGATGGCGGGCAGCCGTGCCACCTCCACCGGGCGCGTCGATTCCGCCACCTTGGGGAGCTCCGCCAGCCCGGGCTGGTCAGCTCTATCGAGGAGTGGCGAGCGTCGGTCCCACGTGCGGGCAGGCACACCGAAGCGGGCACGGAAGGTGCGCGAGAGCTGCGACGCGTCGGCGTATCCGACCTCGGTGGCGATGTCGAACCACGGACGACCCGGCTCGGCCCGCGCCAGCGTGGCGGCGCGCTCGACGCGGGCACGCGCCACGAACGCCGCGAGACTCTCACCCATCGAGAGAGCGAACACCCTCTGGAAGTGCCACGGGGAGTAGCCGGCCATCGCGGCAAGGCCAAGAACCACCCCCCGACACTTTATCGAACGTACGTACGAAGAGTGAAAAGTGAACGCCGGTCAGCGGAGGGCGGCTGATCGGCCGACGGCGGGCAGGGTGTCGGATGCGCCCGGCCCCTCACACGGGGCGCTCGGGGCCGGTCGTCAGTTGTGTCCGACGATGGCGTGCGGGACGTAGGGGTCTTCGAGGGCTGCGATCTCGTCCGTGGTGAGTTCGACGTCGAGGGCGGCGAGGGCGCTGTCGATGTGTTCGATCTTGGTGCCGCCGATGATCGGGGCGACAACCGGGTCGCGGGAGAGCAGCCAGGCGAGTGCGACCTGGACGCGGGCGATGCCGCGCGCCTCGGCGATCCGTCCGACGGCCTCGACGATCGCCTTGTCGGTGTCCTGGGTGGCGTCGTACTTGGATCGGGCGATCTGGTCGGTTTCGAACCGTCGGGTGGTGGCGGCCCAGTCGCGGGTCAGGCGTCCGGCGGCGAGCGGGCTGTACGGGGTGGACGCCATGCCCTGGGCGCGGAGCAGGGGCATCATCTCGCGCTCTTCCTCGCGGTAGAGCAGGTTGTAGTGGTTCTGCATGGAGACGAACCGTTCCCAGCCTCGGGAGTCGGCGACGTTGAGGGCCGTAAGGAGCTGCCACGCGAACATCGCCGACGCGCCGAGATAACGCACCTTGCCGGACCGGACGGCATCGTTGAGCGCCGACATGGTCTCCTCGATGGGGGTGTCGTAGTCCCAGCGGTGGATGATGTAAAGGTCGATGTAGTCGGTGCCGAGCCGGCGCAGGGACGCGTCGAGTTCGGCGTGGATCGCCTTGCGCGACAGGCCTTGGCCGTTGGGCCCGTCGTGCATCCTGCCGTGGACCTTGGTGGCGAGCACGATTTCGTCGCGGTTGGCGAAGTCGCGCAGGGCCTTGCCGAGGATCTCCTCGCTGCGGCCCAGCGAGTACACGTTGGCGGTGTCGAAGAAGTTGATGCCGGTCTCGAGGGCGTGCTGGATGACGGGACGGGCGGCGTCCTCCTCCAGCACCCACGTGTGCATCCAGGCGGGGTCGCCGAACCCCATGGCTCCCAGGCACAGTCTCGACACGTCCAGGCCGGTGTTACCGAGCTTTGTGTATTTCATCGTGAATCCTCTTTCAAATGGTGGTTGGTTGACCGGGCGCCGGGGCAGGGCAACCTGGTGCGCCCGCCACAAACTCGGTGCGGACGTGCTGTGGCGCCCCGTCCCCCCGCACGACGTCCAGCATCTGGCGCCGTCAGAGCCATGAAAGGGGACGAGCCGGCCTGTAAGCCGGATTCTGTCGCCCCGAAGGGCGGGTGATCATCCATCTGTGACGGCCGTTGCCGACCGCCTCCGACCCACCGCCGGGCAAACCCGGGGCGGTATCGTGCGACCTACCCGGACGCCTCGCGCGAGCAGCGCTCGAACGGCGTCCGCGGGCCGAAGCCCTTCTTGGTCTTGCTCCAGGTGGGGTTTTCCGAGCCACCCCCGTCACCGGGGGTGCTGGTGGTCTCTTACACCACCGTTTCACCCTTACCCCCTCGCGGGGGCGGTTTGCTTTCTGTGGCACTGTCCCGCGGGTCACCCCGGGTGGGCGTTACCCACCACCCTGCTCTGTGGAGTCCGGACTTTCCTCGACGCCCCCACCTCTCGGTGGACACGCCGCGATCACCCGGCCGACTCATCCGTTCAGCCACTCTAGCTCAGGACCGGAACTCGACCCGCCCCGAACCCACGTCCGCTTCGGCCAGACGGACGCGCACCTCCGAGCCGAGCTCGTGCTCGCCGCCCACCAAGGGCGCCGCGACCGCCGGCTCGGCCAGCTGGACGGCACCCCGCCCCGCCTCCGCGTCCCACTCCACGACGGTGGCCTCGAACCGCTCCCCCACGTGCGGGTGCAGCACCAGCGCCTCGACGAGGTCGAGCAGCCCGCGTTCGTATGTGTTGGAACGGGACATCGCGGACGCCATCGTCCCGGGCAGCCCTGGGAGCGCAGCCCGCAGCCCCTCGGGCACCGGGTCGCCGGCGCTCAGCGCTACGCAGAACTCGCCGACGTAACGGTCCACGAGCCGGCGCAGCGGGGCGGTGCAGTGGGCGTACGGCGTGGCCAGCGCGGCGTGCAGCGGCTGGGCCGGCGGCTCGCCGTCGAACGCCACATAGCCCGCCCCGCGGAACAGCGTGGTGCAGGCGTTCAGCATGGCCAGGTGACGTGGGTCGCGCGGATCCAGGCTGCGCACGAAGTCGGCGTAAGGCATGGGCCCCGGCCACTCAATGTGCAGGCCCTTGGCCGCACGCCGCAGCCGCTCCACGTCCGCCTGCCGGGCCGGCGGAAGGGTGCGCAGGATGCCGACCCCGGCGTCCAGCATCATCCGAGCGGCGGCCATGCCCGTCAGCAGCGAGATCTGCGCGTTCCACCCCTCCACCTCCAGAGGGGATCGGAACCGCAGCTCCCAGGCACCGCCCACGACCTCGACCTCCTGGTCCGGGATCGGCAGGCTGATGCCCCCGCGCAGCCGCTCCCGCTCCTCGCGCTTGCGGCCCACCTCGGCCAGCAACGCCAGCACCTCCGGCGCGGAACCGTCCGCCAGCGCCGCCTGCGCACCGACGTAGGACCACCGCTCCCGGCTGCGCACCAGCGCCCGCGCCACCGTGGACGCCGTGACCTCGCCGGCGGCGTCCAGGCGGTGCTCCCACAGCAGCGCCGGCCGATCCACCCCAGGCAGCAGGCTGGCAGCCCCCTCGCTCAGCACCATCGGGTGCAGCGGCGTCCGGCGGTCGGGGGCGTAGTAGGTGAGGCCGCGCCGATGCGCCTCGCGGTCGAGCGCCCCGTCCGGGACGACGAACGCAGCCACGTCGGCGATCGCGTACCAGACCCGGTACCCGTCGCCGTCACGTTCGATCAGCAGCGCCTGGTCGAGATCCATCGAGCCCTCGGGGTCGAGGGTGAGCAGGGGGAGGTGCGTGGCGTGGCGTCCCGGCGCCACGGCCAGCGACGACGCCCGCTCGGCCTCGGCCAGCGCGTCGGCAGGGAACGCGCCGATGCCGAGGTCGTCGCGCAGCCGCTCCACACCGGCCCGGATCGGCTCGGGGACGCCGTGGGGCGCCCTCAGCGGGACGGCGGGCATGGCGCCGCGTTCACAGCCCGGACTCGGCCGTGCGTACCAGGATGCGGTTGCATTCCTCGCAGCGCAGCACCTCGTCCGCGGACGCCTCCCGGTAGCGGGCCAGGTCGGACGACGTGGCCTCCAGCTGGCACCCGCCGCAGCGGCCCTGGCGCAGCAGCGCCGCACCCTGCCCGCCGGACTTCTCCGCGACCTTGCCATACAGCTCCAGCAGTTCGGCCGGCAGCGTCGCCACCAGCGCCTCGCGCTCGGCAGCGAGTTGGTCTCGCTCGGCCCCCAGGACGCCCAGCTTGCCCTCACGCGCCCGCAGCACGACGCGCAGTTGATCCTCGACGGCGGTCTTGGACGCCGTCGCCTCGCCCAGCATCCCCTGGGCGGCCTCCAGCCGCTCCATCGCGTCGAGTTGCAGTTCTTCGAGGTTGTCGATGCGGCGGACGAGGTGGTCGATCTCCTCCAGCAGCGCCTGCAGCGACTTCGGGTCGGACACCGCGCCCGACTCGGTGCGCTGCCGGTTGCGCGCCAGCCGCTCGCGCACGGGGACCAGGTCGGCCTCGGCCTTGGCCTGGTCGGCCTCCAGGTCGGACACCTGCGTGCCGGCCCGGACGACCTCCTCGGCGGCCCGGCCCCGGACGGCCTGCAGCCGGGCCGCCTCCGCGGTCTCGGGCAGGGTGCGCCGCCGGTGCTCCAACTGGGCCAGCGCGGTGTCGACGGCCTGCAGGTCGAGCAACCGGCGCTGGTGTTCGGGAGCTGCCTTCATGGACGACCTTCCTCACTGACGTGCCTCGCACGATACCGCAGGCCCCGGACACCGACGGCCGCGGCGTTGTCCGGTCCCTTGCTGCGATGATGGCCACCATGACGACCCTCTACCTCGTGCGCCACGGCCAAACCGCCTGGAGCGCGTCCGGGCAACACACCTCGTACACAGACCTGGACCTCACCGACACCGGCGTCGAGCAGGCCCGGTCGCTGCGCGAGCGGCTCGATCCGGACGCCTTCGGGCTGGTGCTGTCGAGCCCCCGCCTGCGGGCCCGCCGCACGGCTGCACTCGCCGGTTTCGCCGAGCCCGAAATCACCGAGGACCTCGCCGAATGGAACTACGGGGACTACGAGGGCCGGACGTCGGTCGAGATCCGACGCGACTTCCACCCGGGCTGGCGGCTGTGGTTCAACGGCTGCCCCAACGGCGAGAGCGCCGACGAGGTGCGCGCCCGGCTCACGCGGGTCGTGCACCGGGTGCGGGCGTCCGGGGTGGACCGGGCGATCTGCTTCGGCCACGGGCACGCCTCCCGCGTGCTGGCGTTGTGCTGGCTCGACTTCCCTTTGATCTTCGGCCAGAGCTTTCCGCTAGAGGTAGCCAGCGTGTCCGTGCTCGGCAAGGAGAAGGAGTCCTGGGCCGTCCTGCGCTGGAACAGCTGAGCCGGGCCGAGTCGGGGCCCGCGGCTAGGATGGCCCGGTCCGGCCCGTCCGTGTGAGGGAATCATGAGCCAAGAGCCGCAGCCCCAGCTACCGAACCGTCAAGTGCCCTTCTCCGACGCGTTCGTGGCGTTCATCCCGCAGGGCTGGGCGCCCTACCCCGACGAGTTGCCGACGCCTCTGGCGGCCGCCGAACACACCCCCGCTCGCCGCGACGCGGTGAGCGCGGCCTTCCCGGGTGAGCGCATCGTCGTCCCGGCCGGGGGGCTGCGCGTGCGCAGCAACGACACCGACCACCGGTTCCGGCCGCACTCGGCGTTCGCACACCTCACCGGGCTGGGCGCCGAACGCGAGCCGGACGCCGTCCTGGTGCTCGAGCCCCGCTTCGCCGCCGACGCCGACGGCGACGACCCCGGCGAGGTCGAGCACGAGGGGCACGACGCGACGCTGTACTTCAAGCCGCGCGCCCCGCGCACGGACGCCGAGTTCTACGCCGACGCCCGCTACGGCGAGATGTGGGTCGGGCAACGCGAGTCGCTGGACGAGATGGCAGCACTCACGCAGCTGCCCTGCCGCGCGCTGGCCGACCTGCCCGCGGCGCTCTCTGCGCACACCGACCGCATCCCGACCCGGGTGCTCCGCGACGTCGACGAGCGCCTCACCAAGCTGCTCGACGAGCTGCGGCGCGCCAACGGGGTGGCGTTCGACCCGTGCGTCGATCACGAGCTCGAGGTGATGCTCTCGGAGTTGCGGCTGATCAAGGACGACTTCGAGATCGCCGAGCTGCAGTCGGCGTGCGACGCCACGACGGTCGGCTTCGAGGCGGTCGCGGCCGACCTGCCGCGGGCGATCCGCGAGGGCCGCGGCGAGCGGTGGTGCGAGGGGGTGTTCGCCCTGCACGCCCGCCACCGAGGCAACGAGGTCGGCTACGGCAGCATCTGCGCGTCCGGCGACCACGCCAACACGCTGCACTGGATCCGCAACGACGGCGACCTGGCCGAGGGCGACCTGATCCTGCTGGACATGGGCGTCGAGGTCGACTCCCTCTACACCGCCGACGTGACGCGCACCCTGCCGCTGAGCGGCCGGTTCAGCCCGGCGCAGCGCCGTGTGTACGACGCCGTGCTGGCCGCCCAGCAGGCCGGCCTGGACGCCGCGCGTCCGGGGGCCACGTTCAAGCATGTGCACGAGGCGGCCATCCGGGTGATCGCCGAGCACCTGCACGCGTGGGGCATCCTGCCCGTCCCGGTCGAGCAGTCCCTCGATCAAGTCACCGGCGGGCACCACCGCCGCTGGATGGTGCACGGCACCTCCCACCACCTCGGCCTCGACGTGCACGACTGCGCGCAGGCGCGCGCCGAGCACTACCGCGAGGGCGTCCTGCGTCCGGGCATGGTGATCACCGTGGAGCCCGGGCTGTACTTCAAGGCCACCGACCTGCTGGTGCCCGAGGAGTTGCGCGGCATCGGCGTCCGCATCGAGGACGACATCGTCATCACCGAGGACGGCAACCGCATCCTGTCCGACGCACTCCCCCGCGACCCGGACGCCGTCGAGGCCTGGCTGGCCCGGCTGTGACCGATCGCGTCACCGATTGGGAGACCATGCGCCGGCGGCTCGCCGCGCCCGTCGAGAGCCCAGCCCGTCCGCACGTCAGCTGGCAGTGGTACGTGGACGGCGTCGAGCAGCGCGACGTCGACCTGCCGGACGCCATCGCGCGGGCCCGCGCCGGGGTCGGGTTCATCTGGTGCGGCATGCGCGACCCCGACGACGCGACCATGGCGACCTTCGCCCAGCTGTTCGGCCTGCACGAACTCGCCGCCCAGGACGCCGTCGAGGGCCACACCCGCTCCAAGCTGGAGGTCTTCGACGACTCGCTGTTCATGGTGGTCTCCACCGTCGACTACGTCGAACACCAGTCGGTCACCGCGGCGTCCGAGATCGTCTCGACGGGCCAGATCATGGTGTTCCTCGGCCCCTGGTTCGTGATGACGTCAAGGCGGGGCGGCCGGGCGATGATGAACGAGATCCGACGCCAACTGGAGGCCGACCCGGCCGAGCTGGCGGCGGGGTCGTGGCGGGTGCTGTACCGCATCCTCGACCACGTGATCGACGAGTTCAACGCCACGATCGCCGAGATCGAGCGCGACGTCGAGGAGGTCGAGACCGTCGTCTTCAGCCGCGAAGGCGCCCGCGAGGTGGACCGCGCCTACCAGCTCAAGCGTGAGTTGATCGAATTCAAGCGGTGCGTGATGCCGCTCAGCCAGCCCGTCCAGGCCCTTGAACGGCTACGACCGCCGCTGCTGCCCGAGGAGGCGACCGCGTACTTCCGGGAGGTCGCCGATCACCTCGTCGCGACCAAGGAATCGATCCAGGCCATGGACGAAGTGCTGCGCACCATCCTGCAGGCCGCGCTGGCCCGCGCGTCGGTGGCCGACGGCCAGGACATGCGCAAGATCTCGGCGATCGTGGCGATCCTGGCCATCCCGACGACGCTGGGCGCCGTGTACGGCATGAACTTCGACAACATGCCCGAGCTGTCGGCCGAGAACGGCTACTACATCGTCCTGGGCGTGATGATTTCGACGATGCTGCTCTTGGTGCTGGTCTTCCGGAAGGTGCGCTGGCTGTAGATGTCTCGCGCCTTCGGCGTCAGGCAGGCGCGGCAGCGAGCATGAGGCCGAGCAGACGATCGTCACGGCGGTCACCGCGTCGATCGGACGCCGCACCGCCGGACGCTCCGCACTCCACGAGACGTACCACCCCACGTGGTGGCGATCCCTCCAGGTCGTCGGCTCGTGGCTCGAGGAGGTCCCGGGGCTCGGGTGGGAACCTCCAGCTAGCGCCGACGGACGATCGCCTGGGTTCACGGCTCGCACAGATCGCCTCCGCAGCCATCCGAGCCCCGACGCGGCGGACAGCGCCCCGAGTCGTCCCGGCCGGCTCTAGAGTGCGGGCATGGCAGATCGCACCAAGGTGTTCCTCGACGAAGACGACATCCCGACGCACTGGTACAACATCGTCGCTGACTTCCCGACCCCGCCGCCGCCGCCGCTGCATCCGGGCACCAACCAGCCCCTGGTTCCGGACGACCTGGCGGCGCTGTTCCCGATGGCGCTGATCGCTCAGGAGGCGTCCAGCGAGCGCTGGATCGAGATCCCGGAGGCGGTCCGCGACATCTACCGGCTCTGGCGTCCGTCGCCGCTGCACCGCGCGCGGCGCCTGGAGCAGGCCCTCGGCACGACCGCGCGCATCTACTACAAGTACGAGGGGGAATCGCCGGTCGGGTCGCACAAGACCAACTCCGCGGTGCCCCAGGCGTACTACAACGCCCAGGAGGGCCGCACGCGCCTGACCACCGAGACCGGCGCCGGGCAGTGGGGCTCCGCTTTGGCGTTCGCGACCCAGATCTTCGGGCTGAGCTGCGACGTGTGGCAGGTCCGCAACACGTACGAGAGCAAGCCCTACCGCCGGATGCTCATGGAGACCTTCGGCGCGACGGTCACCCCCAGCCCGTCCGACAAGACGGACGCCGGACGCGCGCTCCGCGAGCGGTTCCCCGACACCCCGGGCAGTCTCGGCATGGCGATCTCCGAGGCCGTCGAGGCCGCCGCCAAGGACCCGAACGCCAGCTACGCGCTCGGCTCGGTGCTCAACCACGTCACGCTGCACCAGAGCGTGATCGGCCTGGAGTCGCTCAAGCAGCTCGAACAGTTCGGCGAGCGCATGCCCGACCACCTGTTCGCCTGCGCCGGCGGCGGCTCCAACCTGGCCGGCATCGCGTTCCCGTTCCTGCGCGAGAACATCGAGGGGCGCGCCGAGGTGCGCATCGTCGCCTGCGAGCCGGCCGCCGCGCCGTCCCTGACCCAGGGCGAGTACCGCTACGACTTCGGCGACTCCTCGGGCATGACCCCGCTGCTGAAGATGTACACCCTCGGCAACGACTTCGTCCCCGACCCCGTGCACGCGGGCGGCCTGCGCTACCACGGCATGGCGCCGCTGGTGTCGCACGCCTACCACGAAGGGCTGCTCACCGCCGTCGCCGTGAAGCAGCGGGACGCCTTCGCGGCCGGCATCCTGTTCGCGCGTGCCGAGGGCATCGTGCCGGCGTCCGAGTCGTGCCACGCCATCGCCGGCGCGCTCGACGAGGTGCGCCGCGCCACCGAGGCGGGCACCAGCCCGGTGATCCTGATCGGGGTGTCGGGGTCCGGTCAACTGGACCTGCCCGCCTACGCCGAGTTCCTCAGCGGGAAGATGCTGGACGCCTGAGCGTCCGACCCGGCCCGGCTCGCCGCCGTGGCGAGCCGGGCCGAGAACATCAAGCGTCGTCCGCGCGGCGAACCGGAGCCTCGTCGGGGCCCGCACCCTCGGGCGACGTCGCGGGCTCGGCGGCGGACGGCTGCGGATACCCGGGCTGCTCGGGATACCCCGCCTGCCCGTAAGCGCGCTGCTGGGGGTAATCCTGCTGCTGGGGATAACCCTGCTGGGGGTAACCACCCTGCTGGGGGTATCCACCCTGCTGGGGATACCCCTGCTGGGGATATCCCTGCTGCGGGTAGCCCGCCTGCTGCCCGTAGCCGCCCTGCTGCGGATACTGCCGGGGGTAGCCCTGCTGCGGATACCCCGGCTGCTGCCCGAACTGCTGTTGGCCGTACTGCTGCTGGCCGTAACCCTGCGGCGCGGGTGCGCTCTGCGGCGGGGTGGCCGGCGCCCCCTGGCGCCCCGGCGCCTTGGCCAACAGGTCGCGCGCCTGCTGGACGACCTTGTGCTCGCACAACACCTCGTACTTGGTGGCGACGGTCTGCGTGATCGAGGTGAAGTCGCGCTGCCCACGGCTCAGCAGATACCCGAGCACGGCGAACAGCAGCCCGATGCCGACGCCGATGAGCAGCGCGGTGAGCAACTGGGTGAAGAAGTTCTGCGCCGGGAGCAGCAGCATCATGAAGATCGCCACGATGAAGCCGGTGGACAGGCCGCTCATCACGCCCTGGCCCAGCACGGTGCCCCAGGTGCGGCGTCCGGTGACGCGCTCGACCAGCTTGAGGTCGGTGCCCACGATCACCAGGTTGTTGACCGGGAAGGCCTGGTCGGCGAGCACGTCCACGGCCCGCTGGGCCTCGGCGTAGCTTTCGTACACGCCCACCGACTGGGGGTATTCGAGCTTGAACAGGGAGGAGTCCGGCGTCAACGGGTTCTGCTGGGTCACCTTGGTTCCTTTCCGGCGGTCATCCCCGCAGCGCGGCCGCGAGCGAGGATGGCCGCGGCGAGCTTGACGCCCGCCTCGTCGACCATCTCGTCGTCCACCACGATAGCCCCCGTCGCGCCGCCCGCCGCCGAGGTGGCTTGGCCGTACGCGGCCATGATGCGCTGGGCACGGTCGACGTCGTCGGCACGAGGGGAGAAGGCCGCGTTGCCGGCGTCCACCTGGCCGGGATGCAGCACCCACTTGCCGTCGTAGCCCAGCGCCGCCGACAGCGCCGCGGACGCGCGGAACCCCTCGTCGTCTCGGATCGCCACGAACGGCCCGTCGATCGCCTGCAGCCCGTACGCCCGCGCCGCGACAAGGATGGTCATCAAGGGGTGATGGAAGGCGTCCGCCGGGTAACCGGCCGGCTGCGCGCCCACGTTGAGGCCGCCCATGCCCAGCGACGCCATGAAGTCGCCGGGGCCGAACACCAGGGTCTCCAGCCGGTGGGACGCCGCGGCGATGGCCTGGACGTGCAGCAGACCCACGGCGTCCTCGATCTGCACCTCCAGGCCGATGCGGCCAATCGGCAGCCCGGCCGAATGCTCGACCTGCGTGAGCAGCAGGTCCAGGGCCCGCACCTGGGCGGCGTCCGTGCACTTGGGCAGCACGAGCGCGTCGAGGTGGTCGCCGGCACCCTCCACGATCTCGATGACGTCGGCGTACGTCCAGGGCGTCGACCAGTCGTTCACCCGGACCGTGACGGTGGGCGCCGCGAAGCCGGCGGTGTCGTTGAGCGCGTCCACGATGCGGCGCCGCGACTCGGCCTTGACGGGAGGGGCGACAGCGTCCTCCAGGTCGAGGAACAGCGCGTCGACGCCGAGCGCGCGCGCCTTGGCGATGAAGCGGTCGGACGACCCGGGGACGGCCAGGACGGTCCGTCGGACGCGGGCGGGACGCGTTGTCTGCGACATGGCCCGAGCCTAACCGGACACGTGCAGGCTGAGCTTGCGCCCGGCCAGCCCGCGCTTGCGGGTGGCGAGTCTGTCGGCGAGCCCGTCGAGAGCGGCCGCGGCCGGGCGGCGGGGGTCGGCGCTGACGAGCGGGACGCCCGAGTCGCCCGACGCGCTCATCGCGGCGTCGATCGGCACCTCGGCGAGCAGCGGCACGTCGTAGCCAAGCCGCGCGGTCAGGGCGTCCGCGACCCGGACCCCGCCCCCGGACCCGAACAGGTCCACCCGGTGGGTGCCCCCGCAGTGGGGGCAGTCGGCGTCCAGGTAGGCCATGTTCTCGACGACGCCGAGCACCCGCTGGTCGACCATGGACGCCATGGTGCCCGCCCGCTCGGCCACCTCCGCCGCCGCCTGCTGCGGCGTGGTGACGACGATGACCTCCGCATTGGGCAGCTTGCTACCGAGGCTCATCGCCACGTCGCCGGTGCCCGGGGGCAGGTCGACGAGGAGGAAGTCGAGGTCGCCCCAGTACACGTCGGCGAGGAACTGCTGCAACGCCCGGTCGAGGATCGGGCCGCGCCACGCGATCACCTGGTCGCGGCTGGCCTTGAGCATGCCGATCGAGATCGCCCGGACGCCGAACGCCGGCACGGGCAGGATCATGTCGTCGATGCCGGTGACGTCGGCATCGGCGATGCCCAGCATCTGCGGGATCGAGTGCCCGTAGATGTCGGCGTCCAGCACCCCGACGGCCTTGCCGCGCGCGGCCAGCGCCAGCGCGAGGTTGACGGTCACCGACGACTTGCCGACCCCGCCCTTGCCGGACGCCACGAGCAGCACCTGCGTGAGGTTGTCGGGCCGGGCGAACGGGATCTCCCGGGCCGGGACGCCGCCACGCAGCTTGGTCTTCAGCTCGCCGCGCTGCTCGTCGCTCATCACGCCCAGGTCCAGGTCGAGGCCGGTGAGGCCGTCCACCCCCTGCAGCGCCTGCTTCACATCGTGCTCGATCGTGCCCGACAGCGGGCAACCGGAGATCGTCAACAGCACCTTCACGCGCGCGAAACCGTCGGCGTCCACCTCGACGGACTCGACCATGCCGAGCTCGGTGATCGGCTTGTGGATCTCGGGGTCGTCGACGCGGGCCAGCGCCGCCCAGACGGCTTCGGTCAGGTTTACAGGCATGGGGGCGAGTCTAGGCGAGGCGGCCGACAGTCCCGGACCGCGCCCGGCGCCGAGGGCCCAACGCTCAGCGCCGCTTGTGGGCGTCTCGGGATTCGCGTGGTTCCCGGTTCTCGCGGGCGTCCTCACGCTCGGCGTCGCGGCTCAGGTCGTCCACGAGGTCGCGCAGCTCGCCCCGGATGAAGTCGCGGGTGGGCATGTCGCCCATGCGCATGCGCAGGGAGGCGATCTCTCGCGCGAGGAAGTCCATGTCGGCGCGCGATTGGGCCGACACCTCTCGGTCCCGCTCGATGCTGACGCGGTCGCGGGCCTCCTGACGGTTCTGCGCCAGCAGGATCAGCGGCGCCGCGTAGGACGCCTGCAGGGACAGGATGAGCGTGAGGAAGATGAACGGGAACGGGTCGACACGCAGCGACACGGGGCCGAACGCGTTCCACAGGATCCACGCGATGATGAAGACGGTCATCCACGCCAGGAAGCGCGCGGTGCCCATGAACCGGGCGAACGCCTCGGCGAACGTGCCGAAGGCGTCCTCGGGCAGCCGGAACCGCGGCATCCAGGTATTGCTGCGCCCGGGCGTGTTGAGTCGCTCAGACGGCGTTGGAGCCATCGCTCACCCCCTCGGCGAGCTGCAGGCCGCGCCAGTCGGCGGGCAGGATGTGGTCGAGCACGTCGTCCACGGTCACCGCCCCCACGAGCCGCCCGCCTGCGTCCACCACCGGCGCGCAGACGAGGTCGTAGGTGGCGAAGTAGCGGCTCACCTGGGCGACGCCGTGGCCCGGCTGCAGGGGCGTGATCGCGTTGTCGACGACGGTCGCGGCCAGCGTCGACGGCGGCTCGCGCAGCAGCCGCTGGATGTGCACCGCACCCAGGTAGCGGCCGGTGGGCGTGTCGAGCGGCGGGCGGCACAGGAACGCCAGCGCCGCCATCGCGGGGGTGTTCTCCTCGTGCCGCAACAGGGCCAGGCAGTCGGCCACGGTGGCGTCCGGGCCGAGGATCACCGGCTCGGGGGTCATCAGGCCGCCGGCGGTGGCCGCGTCGTAGGTGAGCAGGGTGCGGACATCCTCTGCGTCCTCGGGCTCCATGCGCGACAGGATCGTCTCGGCCAGCTCGGGGGTCAGCTCGGCGATCAGGTCGGCGGCGTCGTCCGGGTCCATCTCCTCGAGGATGTCGGCGGCCCGCTCGGTGTCGAGGGTCTGGATCACCCGCACCTGCTCGGCCTCCGGCAGCTCCTCCAGCGCCTCGGCGAGGATGTCGTCCTCCAGGGCCTCGACGATCTCGGCACGGCGCTCGGGGCTCATCTCGTGCAGCTCGCGGGCCACGTCGGCGGGCTTCATCTCGGCCAGTTGGGCCAGCACCCGGTCAGTGCTCTGGGCGCCCGGGGCGAAGAAGTCGGGCACCTCGTCCCAGTCGACCACCACCACGTGCCCGCGCGCGAACGGGCCCCGGCCGGCGCCCTCCTTGAGCGCCACCTCGGAGACCTCCCACTGGCGGGTCCTGGAGTGCTCGATGGCGACGTCGAAGATCGTGGACGACAAGGCGTCGGGGCGGGCGACCCGCTTGTCGAACAGGTCGGCGACGACCAGCCGCTCCTGCTCGCGCCGCTGGAACCGGACGGTGTTGACCACGCCCGAGATGATCACCTGCTGGGCGTCGATCGAGTGCACGCGCTCCATGGGCAGGAACACGCGGCGCAGGCGCAGGAGCTCGACCACCATGCCCTTGACCCGCGGCGGGCGCGCGTTGGCGCGGTTCTGCACGACGACGTCGCGGACCTTACCGACCTGGTCGCCGCTCGCGTCGAGCACCGGCAGGCCACGGATCCGCGAGACGAAGATCGACGTGGGGGAAGCGCTCACGAGCGAAGGCTACCGCCTCAGGTGGCCTCGGGGTCGAAGGCCACCACCGGCACCGCGACCGCGGCGGCCGCGGCCAGGGCGTCCGGCCCGGGGTCGGTGACGGCGTCGGCGTGGTCGTGGCCGGCGGCTCCAGCTTCGTTCACGGCGTCCTTGACCAGCGTGCCGGCGGCGACCGCCTCCTCGCGCAACTGCCGCAGGTCCTCGACCTCCTCACCGGACAGCAGGTGCCGGGAGACGAAGTTCTTCGGGTTCAGGTCGGACAGGCGCAGGTCGTCGAACTCGGGGCCCAGCTCGCGGCGCAGCTGACTGCGGGCGTCGTTGCCGATCATCCTCAGATGGTTGAGCACGCGGGCGGCCTTGCGGGCCAACTCGGGCAGCTTGTCGGGGCCGAAGATGACCACGGCCAGCACGATCAGCAGCCCGATCTCGACGAAGTTGAAGTCGATCACCCGCGCACCCCCGGCCGCTACAGGCCGGCTTCGTCCAGGAGCCGGACGAACGCCCCGGCCTGGTCGGGACCGGCCGGCTTGAGCGGACGCCGCAGCACCGCCGGGGCGAACCCGCGCGCGGCCAGACCGGCCTTGACGAGCATGCAGCCCTGGGTGGCGAAGACACCCGTGTAGACACCCAACAGCCGACGGTAGGCGGCCAGCGCTCCCGCGGCGTCCCCCGCAGACCACAGGTCGAGCCACCGCTTGGTGGCCGCGCCCGTGAAGTGGGTCGACGTGCCGACCAGCCCGACGCCGCCCACGGCCAGCAGGGGCAGCGTGGCCGCGTCGTCGCCGGAGTAGTAGGCCAGCTCAGTGGCCGCCATCACCCGCGCGGAGCTGACCACGTCGCCCTTGGCGTCCTTGACGGCCACGATGCGGGGGTGGGCGGCCAGCTCGATCAGTGTGGCCTCGGGGATCGGGATGGCCGAGCGGCCCGGGATGTCGTACAGCATCACCGGCAGCGTGGTCGCGTCGGCAACCATCGTGAAGTGCTCCCCCAGCGCGTCCACAGGCGGCTTGCTGTAGTACGGGGTGACCACCAGCACCCCGTCGGCGCCGGCCTGCTCGGCGTGCCGGCAGCGCCGGATCGTGGCCGCGGTCTCATTCGTGCCGACGCCGGCCAGCACCTTCGCCCGGTCGCCGACCTCCGCCTTGACCGCCTGTAACAGCGCCAGCTTCTCGTCGTCGTCGGTGGTCGGCGATTCGCCGGTGGTGCCGTTGATGACGAGCGCGTCGTTGTGCTGCACGTCCACCAGGTGGGCGGCCAGCCGGCGCGCCTCGCCCAGGTCGAGCGAGCCGTCGGCGGCGAAGGGCGTCACCATGGCCGTGATGAGGCGCCCGAATACTGGAGTGGCCATGCCGGACAGTCTAGGGCCTGCCCAGGTGCCCTAATGTGGTGCCCGTGAACGCAGCCAGGGTCCCCGCCACCGCCACGCCGAGCCGCGCCGTCAAGTACGCCGAGGAGTTCGCGCCCGAGCCCGAGCACGCGTCCGCCGCCCGGGCGTCCGCCGCCGCAATGGGCCTGACGCCCGTGTCGCGGGGGGTGGCCTCGCTGCTCGGCCTGCTGGCTCGCACGATCGGCGCCAGGGCGGTGGTCGAGGTCGGCACCGGCACCGGGGTGTCCGCGCTGGCGCTGCTGGGGGGCATGGTCGGCGACGGCATCCTGACGAGCATCGACGCCGAGCCCGAGCATCAGGCGGCCGCCCGCGAGGCGCTGGCCGCGTCCGGCATCCCCACCCGGCGCGCCCGGCTGATCGCCGGCGCCGCGCTGCAGGTGCTGCCCAAGCTCAGCGACGGCGCCTACGACCTGGTGTTCGTCGACGGCGACCCGCTCGAGTTCGTCGAGTACGTCGAGCAGGCGGCCCGGCTGCTGCGGCCCGGCGGGCTGCTCGTGCTCAACCACGCCTTGGCGGGTGGCACGGTCGCCGACGAGAGCAACGAGGACGACGAGACCGTCATCATCCGCGAAGCGCTCGGCGCGGTCGAAACCATGGACGAGTTCTCCGGCGTGCTGCTGACCGTCGGAGACGGCGTCCTGGTGGCCCTGCGCAGCTGAACCCAACGCACGCACGAAGGCCCCGGAGCTCTGCGGATCCGGGGCCTTCGTGCGTGTACTGGGTACCTCAGCTGTTGTCGACGCGGCCGTTCTTCGGGACGACCGTGACCCCGCTCTCGGAGACGTCGAACCCGCGCGCCAGGTCGGCCTCACGGTTGACGCCCACCTCGGCGCCGTCCTCGACGATGACGTTCTTGTCGAGGATCGCCCGGCGCACCACCGCGTTGCGGCCGATACGCGCCCCGGAGAAGATCACCGACTCCTCCACCTTCGCCCACTTGTCGACCAGCACGTTCGGCGACAGCACCGAGCGGTCGACGTCGCCGCCGGAGATGATGCAGCCGTTGCTGACGATCGAGTCCTCCGCCGTGCCGCGGAGCGTGAACTTCGCGCCCGGCAGTTGGGCCTGGTTGGTGAAGATCGGCCACTTGCGGTTGTAGAGGTTGAACTCGGGGTCGACGCTCACGAGGTCCATGTGGGCCAGGTGGTAGGCGTCGATGGTGCCGACGTCGCGCCAGTAGTTGCGGTCCTTGAACGTCGAGCCGGGAACGTCGTTCTTGGTGAAGTCGTACACCTGGGCCTGGCCCTTGTTCACGAAGAAGGGCACCACGTTGCCGCCCATGTCGTGCTTGCTGGACTCGTCCTCGGCGTCCGCGGTCAGGCACTCGACGAACGCCTTGCGCGTAAAGATGTAGTTGCCCATCGATGCGAACGACTCCTCGGGGCTGTCGGGCAGCCCGGGCGGGTCGGCCGGCTTCTCCAGGAACTGGTCGATCTTGCCGGACGGGTCGGAGTCGATGATGCCGAACTCGGACGCCTCGGCGCGCGGCACGCGGATGCCCGCCACCGTGCACTCCAGCCCGGACTCGATGTGGGCGTCCAGCATGCTCTCGACGTCCATGCGGTAGATGTTGTCGGCGCCGAAGACGACCACGTAGTCGGGGTCCTCGTCGTTGATGAGGTTCATCGACTGGAAGATGGCGTCGGCGCTGCCCTGGTACCACTGCTTGCCGGTGCGCTGCTGCGCGGGCACCGAGGTGACGTAGCTGCCGAGCAGCGTGGACATGCGCCACGTCTGCGAGATGTGCCGGTCCAGAGAGTGCGACTTGTACTGGGTCAGGACGGCGATCTGGGTGAGCCCGGCGTTGGCGAGGTTGGACAGGACGAAATCGATGAGGCGGTAGGTCCCGCCGAAGGGGACAGCCGGTTTGGCCCGGTCGGCGGTCAGGGGCATCAGACGCTTGCCCTCACCGCCGGCCAGGACAATCGACAGGACGGTCGGTCGATTGCTCATGGCCGCAAACCTACGTGGTAAACGACGCCGCGGGCAGACGAATCCCAAAAACGCGGCGGACGCGCGGCCGACGAGCGGCGGCCCGGACGTCCGCGGGTGGGGGCCCGAATCCCCGTCACGGACCCCCGTCGTGTGACACGATCGGGGCATGCGCGTATCGATCCTTACCCGGGAGTACCCCCCGTCCATCTACGGCGGCGCCGGCGTCCACGTGGCCCAGCTCGTCCCCCAGCTGGCTAAGTTCGTCGACCAGGTCGACGTCCAGTGCATGGGTGAGCCGCGCGAGGGCGCCACGGCGCACTCCGAGGCCTGGCCCGAGGGGGCCAACGGGGCCCTGCGCACGGTCGGGGCGGACGTGTCGATGGCCGCGGCCGTCCCGGAGGTGGACGTCGTGCACGCCCACACCTGGTACGCCCAGTTCGCGGGCATCCTGGCGTCGGAGTTCCAGGACATCCCGCTGGTGGTCACCGCGCACAGCCTCGAGCCCGACCGGCCGTGGAAGATCGAGCAGCTGGGCGGCGGCTACCGGGTCAGCTCGTGGATCGAGAAGACCGCCTACGCCAACGCGGACGCCGTGATCGCCGTGTCCGCGGCGATGATCAAGAACATCACGGACGCCTACCCGTTCGTCGAGCGCGACCGCATCCACGTGGTGAAGAACGGCATCGACCCTGACGAGTTCCGGCCGGACCCGGACACCAGCGTCCTCACCGAGCTCGGCGTCCCGCTCGACGCCCCGATCGTCGTCTTCGTCGGCCGCATCACCCGGCAGAAGGGCCTCGTGCACCTCGTCCGGGCGGCCCGCCAGTTCGACCCCGGCACCACGCTGCTGCTGCTGGCCGGCGCCCCCGACACCCCCGAGATCGCCGCCGAGTTCAACGAGGCGTTCGCCCAGCTGGACGCCGAGCGTCCCGGCAAGGTCTTCTGGGTACGGGAGATGCTGCCGCGCGCATCGGTCCGCCAGGTGCTCACCGCGGCCACTGTGTTCGCCTGCCCCTCGATCTACGAGCCGCTCGGCATCGTCAACCTCGAAGCCATGTCGTGCGAGACGGCCGTGGTGGCGTCCGCGGTGGGCGGCATCCCCGAGGTGGTCGTCGAGGGCGAGACGGGCCTGCTCGTCGCCTACGACCCCGCGCTGGCCGGCGACCCAGAGCACGTGGCGGCGTTCGAGCACGCGTTCGCCCAGAAGGTCAACGAACTGACCCGCGACCCGGAGCGCGCCGCGGCCATGGGTCGGGCGGGGCGCCAGCGCTGCATCGACGAGTTCAGCTGGGAGAAGATCGCCCGCGAGACCGTCGAGGTGTACCGCGCCGCGCAGGAGCACCGCCGGGCCAAGCGCGCCTGAACAGCGCCCGACCTCAGCCGACGACCGCCTTCAGCGCCTCGAGCAACTCGGCCGCCTCGGAGGCGTTCATCTCGATCACCAGACGGCCGCCGCCGTCTGCGGGAATCCGCATCGCGATGACGCGCGACTCCTTGGCGACCTCGATCGGCCCCTCACCCGTGCGTGGCTTCATTGCTGCCATCGTCTTCCCTCTCAGTCGCGTCGTGGATCTCGTCGGTGTCCATTATCGCAGACCCCGCCGACATGATTTCCGGCGGGGCAGAGGCGGGGCGGGCGGCGTCCAGTTGGAGGGCGAGGACGTCGAGCAACTCGTCGACCTGCGCCATCGAGTACCCGCGGGTGACCACCTCGAACTGCACGCGGCGCAGGTCCTCGCCGGCGAGCCCCCGGTCGGGCAGGTGGGGCCGGGGGGCGTCCCGAACCGCCGGGGGCAGGGAGCCGAACCGGCCGCTGCCGACCACCGCGGCCAGCCCCAGCACGACGACGGCGAGCGCCCACAGGAACCATTCCATCAGCGGACCTGCACCGTATGCTCGGCGATCAGCCGGACGGCCTCGTCGACGTCGTCGGTGAGGTGCAACATTCCGTGGTCGTCGGCGGTGATGTAGGCGTCGCTGAGCATGGCGGCCTGCACCCAGTCGAGCAAGCCCTGCCAGTACGACCGCCCGAACAAGATGATCGGGAACGAGGTCACCTTCTGCGTCTGCACCAGCGTGAGCGCCTCGAACAACTCGTCCAGGGTGCCGAAGCCGCCCGGCAGCACCACGAACCCCTGGGCGTACTTGAGGAACATCACCTTGCGGACGAAGAAGTACCGAAAGTTGATGCCGAGGTTCACGTGCTTGTTCAGCGACTGTTCAAAGGGCAGCTCGATGCCCAGCCCGACCGACGGCCCGCCCGCCTCGGCGGCGCCCTTGTTGGCGGCCTCCATGATGCCGGGACCGCCGCCGGTGATCGTCGCGTACCCGGCCCGGGCCAGCGCGCCGCCCAGCTGCACCGCGGAGGCGTACAGGGGGTGGTCGCGGGCCGTCCGGGCCGACCCGAACACGCTCACCGCGGGCCCCAGCTCGGACAGCGTGCCGAAGCCCTCCACGAACTCCGCCTGGATGCGCATGACGCGCCACGGGTCGGAGTGCACCCAGTCGGTCGGCCCCCGGCTCTGCAGCAGGCGCTGGTCGGTCGTCGTGGCCTGCACCTCGGCGTCCCGCCGGATGACGGGCCCCTGCTGACGGTAGCCCCCGTGCCGCTTGCTCACCCGGCCAGCCTAGCCGTCAGGCCAGCCAGGCCAGGACGGCCTCGTGGCAGGCGTACAGGTCGGACACCGGGCAGCACTCGTCGTCGGCGTGCGCCTTGCCCGGGTCGGCGGGCCCGAAGTTAACGGCCGGGACGCCGAGGGCGGAGAATCGCGCCACGTCCGTCCAGCCGTACTTGGCGCGCGGCTCGCCCCCGACGGCCTCGGCGAACTCCCGGGCGGTGGGCAGGTCGAGCCCCGGGCGGGCGCCGCCGGCGGCGTCGGTGATCACGAGGTCGTGGCCGGCGAACAGCTCGCGGCAGTACCGCTCGGCGTCGGCGACGCTGCGGTCGGGCGCGAACCGGAAGTTGACGGTGATCGTGCAGCGGTCCGGGATCACGTTGCCGGCGATGCCGCCCGCGATGGCGACGGCGTTGAGACCCTCCCGGAACTCCAGGCCCTCGACGACGACCCGGCGCGGCTCGTAGGCGGCCAGCGTGCGCAGCACCTCCCCGGCGTCGTGGATCGCGTTGTGCCCCAGCCAGGCGCGCGCCGAGTGTGCGGCCGTCCCCCGCAGCGTCAGGTCGAACCGCAGGGTTCCCTGGCAGCCGCCCTCCACGCGGGCGCCGGTCGGCTCCATCAAGACGGCGAAGTCGGCGGCGAGCAGGTCGGGCCGGGTGCGGGCCAGGCGGGCCAGGCCGTTGGCCTCGGCGTCCACCTCCTCGTGGTCGTAGAAGATCCACGTGACGTCGTGGCGCGGGCTGTCCAAGGCCGCAGCCGCCGCCAGCATCACCGCGACCCCGCCCTTCATGTCGCAGCTGCCGCGGCCGTAGATCAGGTCTCCGACCCGACGGCTGGGCAGGTTGCCGACCACGGGCACCGTGTCCAGGTGCCCCGCCACCACGACGCGCCGGCCGCGGCCGAGGCTCGTGCGGGCGACGACGGCGTCTGCGTCCCGGGTGATCTCCAGGTGCGCGGACGCCGACAGTGCGGCCTCCACGGCGTCCGCGATGCGCCACTCGTCGCCGCTGACGGACTCGATGTCCACCAGCGCGCACAGCAGGTCGGGCAGGTCGGCGAGCGGGTCCAGGGGCATGGTGGCAGCCTAGCGAGAAGGCCCGCGCCGGGGCCCGCGTGGCATCATGGCTCGGAAGCGACGGGCAGGAGGACGATCATGGACGACCCGCAGGCCTGGGGTCCGGAGCAGCCGGACGCCGAGGCACCCCCCGCCGTGCTCAGCCGGCCCGACCGACGCATGATCTCCCTGATCGTCGCCGGCTTGGTGGTCGTCGCACTGGTCGTGGCCGTCGTGTGGATCTCTATTGCCACCGCGACCACCAACCGCACCGAGGCGGTCCGCGCCACGGCGTCCGGCTACCTCACGGCGATCGCGAACGCGGACGCCGACGCCGCGCTCGATCGCCTGGAGACGCGCCCGGCGAGCACCGAACTGCTCACCGACGGGGTGCTGGCGGCGTCCCGCGACGCGGCCCCGCTGACCGACATCGTCGTGGGCGCGATCACGGTCACCGACCAGACGGCGACGGCGCGGGTCACCTACCGGCTCGGCACCCTGCCGGTGGACACCGAACTGCGGCTCACCGGAGACGGCCGCAGCACCTGGAAGATCGCCGACGGCACCGCCGACGTGCGGCTGAACACCGTGCAGTCGCTGACGGTGAACGGGACGGCCCCGACCCAGACCGTCCAGGAGGTGTTCCCGGGCACGTACACCGCGGCCGCCACGAACGCCCGGGTGGCCCTGACAGGCGAGACGAGCGTCGTCGTCGCCGACCCGGCCCGGCCCACGGCGTCGCTGAACGTCACCCACGGGTTGACCGAGCAGGGCAAGGCCGACGTGCTGGCCGTCGTGAAGGCCCGACTGGACTCCTGCCTGGCCGCCACCGAGAGCCTGCCCGCGGACTGCCCGTTCGGGGTGAACACCGAGGGGGCGGAGGTGACGCCCGGCTCGGTGAGGTTCACGCTGGCCAACGACCCCTGGGCCGGGTTCGCCCCGACGCTGGACCCCGCGACGCCCTCGGTCTCGGGCAGCATCCACCTCGTCATCAACGCCTCCGCGACCGTCACGTTCGAGGGTCGCACCGGCGAGGTGAGCCGGGTGCTGGAGTCGGACCGCGGCTACCTCGTCGACCTGACCCGCGACCCGCTGGCCGTCGCCTGGCGCTGACCGGCGCGCCCGGGGCCGCCGGGTAGGCTGCCCCGCATGACTGCTGCCGCACCGCGTCCGGCTTGGGCCTGGGGGCTGGCCACCACGACCGCGTCCGGCGACGTGCTCGATGCGTGGTACCCCGAACCCCTCCTCGGCGAGGCGCCCGCCGACGTCGACGCCGACGCCCCGCAGGCGCTCGTCGCTGCCCAGGTGACCGACGAACTGCGCGGGGTTGCCATCGCCGCCGTACGCACCGAGATCGACCTGGACGCCGCCCCGGAGTCAGTCGCGGACGCCTACCTCCGGCTGCACCTGCTCAGCGCCCGCGTCTGCGCGCCGCGCACCATCAACCTCGACGGCATCTTCGGCGTGCTGCCGACGGTGGTCTGGACGTCCGCCGGGCCGTGCGCCGTCGACGGATTCGAGGCGACGCGCGTGGCGCTCCGGGCGGCCCGCGGGCACCTGACCGTGTTCGGGGTCGACAAGTTCCCGCGCATGGTCGACTACGTGATGCCCTCAGGGGTGCGGGTCGCGGACGCCGACCGCGTCCGCCTCGGCGCCCACCTGGCCCCGGGCACCACCGTCATGCACGAGGGGTTCGTCAACTTCAACGCCGGCACGCTCGGGGTCTCCATGGTCGAGGGCCGCATCTCCGCGGGCGTGGTGGTCGGCGACGGCTCCGACGTCGGCGGCGGGGCGTCCATCATGGGCACGCTGTCCGGCGGCGGCAAGGAGCAGGTGTCGGTCGGCGAGCGATGCCTGCTCGGGGCCAACTGCGGCATCGGCATCTCGCTGGGCGACGACTGCGTCGTCGAGGCCGGCCTGTACGTGACCGCGGGCACCAAGGTGACGCTGCCGGACGGCTCGGTCCGCAAGGCCGGCGAGCTCAGCGGCGCCGACGGGCTGCTGTTCCTGCGAGACTCCGTCACCGGGGCGGTCCGCGTCCGGTTCCGCACCGGGGCGTCCGTGGAGCTCAACGCCGCCCTGCACGCCAACTGAGGCGGCCCATGGGTTCTGTGAGGCGCGTCGCCGTCGGACTCCTGATCGCCGCCCTGGCCGCCGCCCTGATCCTCGTCGCGTTGGTGGCGGTGTACACGTACACCAAGACCCCGCTGCCGGCGGCCGACCAGTGCGTCGCCCGGGTGCAGCAGGCCAGCGTGCCCCTGGACGTGGAGCAGTCGCGCAACTCGTCCATCATCGCCGGCGTGGCCACCCAGCGGGGGCTCGTCCCGCGGGCCACCACGATCGCGCTGGCCACCGCGTACCAGGAGTCCGGCCTGCGCAACCTCGACTACGGCGACCGCGACTCCCTCGGGCTGTTCCAGCAGCGGCCCTCGCAGGGCTGGGGAACGGCCGCACAGGTCCAGGACCCGTGGTACGCGTCCAACCGCTTCTTCGAGGAGCTGGTCAAGGTCGATAACTGGCGCACCGGCAACGTCAACGACGTGGCCCAGGCCGTGCAGCGGAGCGGCCACCCCAACGGCTACGCGCGGCACGTCGAGAACGCCCGGCGACTGGCCAGCGCGCTGTCCGGGGAGACGCCGGCGTCGTTCACCTGCGTGGTCAAGGACCCGCCGCTGGCCGACCCGGCCGGCATGGACGCGTTCCTCAGGGCCACCCTGCCCGCCGACAGCCAGGTCACGCTCTCCCCCGGCCGGGTCACCGTGCGCGCCCGCACCAACCAGCTGGCCTGGTCGGCGGCCCACATCGCCCTGGCCAACACGGCAGCCTACGGGGTGGCCCGGGTCGAGGTCGGCGGCCAACACTGGACGGCCAGCCGCACCAGCCTCGCGCCGTGGCTCGGGGAGAAGACCAACGCCACCACGGCCGTCATCCTCTTCGAGCTGCCCAGCCCGACGCCGACGCGCTGACGGGTTCCACCCGCTCCCTGAGCCGGTCGAGGGCGCTCCCTGAGCCGGTCTAAGGGTCGGTCGCGTCAGCCCAGCCGTGCGGCCGCGGCGGCGATGCGCTCGTCGGACGCCGTGAGCGCCAGCCGGACGTGGCGGCGTCCGGCTTGCCCGTAGAAGTCCCCCGGCGCGGCCAGGATGCCGCGAGCGGCCAGCCAGTCGACGGTCGCGCGGCCGGGTTCGCCGCGGGTCGCCCACAGGTACAGCGAGCCCTCGGACCGGTCGATGCGGAACCCCGCCGCCTCCAGCGCCGGGCGCAGGACGCGGCGGCGGGCCAGGTAGCGGGCGCGCTGCCGCTCGACGTGGTCCGTGTCGGACAGGAGGGCCGCCATGACCGCCTGCACGGGCCCCGGCATCATCAGCCCGGCATGCTTGCGGACGGCCAGCAGTTCCCCCACCAGCGCCGGGTCGCCGGCGACGAAGCCCGCCCGGAACCCGGCCACGTTCGAGCGTTTCGACAGCGAGTGCGCGGCCAGCAGCCCGTCGGTCGAGCCGGCGCACACGTCCGGGTGCAGCACGGAGACCGGTTCGGCGTCCCAGCCGAACTCGCCGTAGCACTCGTCCGAGGCCAGGACTGCGCCGACCG
>WBZS01000466.1_pt1 | contig 48830 bp, 41 predicted proteins | sample 5204201 | NCBI WGS metagenome assembly WBZS01 (sample SAMN12344357, study PRJNA552823) | activated sludge metagenome | biome: Activated sludge suspended growth; feature: Nitrification reactor; material: Wastewater; isolation source: activated sludge from nitrification reactor of wastewater...
GGCACCCTGCTGGTGCTCGACGGTGACGCCGGCCTGATCGTGCCCAACCCCGACGCGGCGACTCAATCCGCCGTGACGGCCCGGCAGCAGGCAGCCGCCCAGGCTGCTTCGGCAGCACGCGCGGCTGCCCGGGAACCGGCCGTGACCCGCGACGGGCGCCGGATCGAGGTTGTGGCCAACGTCGGCTCGGTGGCCGATGCGCGTGCCGCCGTGGCTGCCGGCGCCGAGGGCGTCGGCCTGTTCCGCACCGAGTTCCTGTTCCTCGAGCGCGAGACCGCGCCGACCGAAGACGAGCAGACCGCGGCCTACCGCGCCGTGTGCGCGGCGATGGAGGGGCGACCGGTCATCATCCGCACGCTTGACGTCGGCGGCGACAAACCGCTGGCCTACGTCGACATGGGGCACGAGGCCAACCCGTTCCTCGGCTGGCGCGCGGTGCGCGTCGGGCTCGATCAACCCGAGTTCTTCAAGACCCAGCTGCGCGCGATCGCGCGGACCGCGGCCGAGTTCCCGGTGCGCGTGATGTTCCCCATGATCGCCACACCCGACGAGTTTGCGCGCGCCCGGGCACTGCTGAGCGAGTCGATCAACGAGGCCGGCGTCGATGTCGCCATCCCGACCGGCATCATGGTCGAGATCCCGTCGGCGGCCGTGCGCGCGCGACAGTTCGCCGAGATCGTGGATTTCTTCTCGGTCGGCACCAACGACCTGACACAATACACGCTGGCCGCCGAGCGCGGCAACGCCCGTGTCGCCCGTCTGGCCGACGCCTTCCAGCCGGCGGTGCTCGAGCTGATCGGCCAGACCGCGCAGGCCGCGGCCGCGCGCGGCATCTGGGCCGGAGTGTGCGGCGAGCTGGCCGGCGATCCGTTGGCCGTCGAGCTGCTGGTCGGTCTGGGCATCACCGAGCTGAGCATGTCGGCGCCCGCGATCCCGCGCGCCAAGCAGATCGTGCGCGACCTGACCGGCGACTCGGCTCGCGCCCGTGCCGAACACGCCCTCACGCTTTCTTCGCCCGAAGCGATCCGCGACTTTCTTCGTCAGAGTGGCGCCTCGACACCGTCGGAGTAGTGAAGGCCAGTGGTTGCCGCCTGAATCCGCCTCCGCTGTGCAGTAGAATCGGCCACGATGTCTTTCGACAAGATCTGGATCGACTTTCAGGCCTGGTTGGCCGTCAACGGCCCGCCGTTTCTGCTGTACATCGCCCTGCCCTTTGTGCTCGCGTACGTGGTCTCGCTGCTCAGCGGTTGGATCGCGCGGCGCACGTCCAGGCTCGGGGCCATGACCCTGCGGGCCGGCAAGCCGTCGGCCGAGCGGCGCAAGACCCTCGAGTCGCTCGGTTCCAGCGCGATCAGCCTGCTGGCCTTCATGCTCGCCGCGGTGTTCGTGTTCTCGCGCTACGTCGCGCCCGACACGCTGCTGTGGGTGGTGGGTCTGTTCTCGGCCGCCTTCGGTTTCGCGGCGCGGCCGGTCGTGAGCGACTGGATGGCCGGGCTGAGCTTCATCTTCCGCGACACCTTCGATGTCGGCGACAAAGTCGAGTTCATCATCATGGGCGCCAGCGTGCCGATCGAAGGCGTCATCGAGCGCATCAACGTCAGCGATTGCGTGCTGCGAGCGCCGACCGGCGAACAGTTCACGGTGCCCAACGGCGAGATCCGGGTCGTGCGCAACTTCACCCGCGGCGCTTTCTCGGGCGTGCGCCTGAAGCTGCTCATCCCGGTCGCGAGGCTGCCGGAGACTCTGCCGATCATCGAAGCCGCTGCCCAGGAAGCGCCGGCGTTGCTGCCCGAATTGCTCGAGCCCTGGCGTCTGATCGCCACCGACACGCCGGTCGGCGAGCGGGCCGAACTGATGTTGATCGCGCGCTCGCGCCACGGCGAAGGCGCCCAGCTCAAGCTCGACATCCTCGCCCTGCTCCAGACCAGACTCAAGGAAGTCGTGATGGAGTGATCGGGGAACTTCATCCTCATCCGATCACCCGACCACCCCAAACCCCATGCATCTCCTGCTCACCAACGATGACGGTGTCGCGGCGCCGGGTCTGCTGGCGCTGTGGCGCGAACTGAACACGCTCGGCCACACGATCACGGTCGTGGCCCCGGCCAACAACATGTCGGCGGTCGGGCATCGCAAGACCCTGCACAAGCCGCTGCGCATCGACGCGACCACGCTGGCCGACGGCGTCACCCCGGCCTGGTCGTGCTCGGGCTCGCCCGCCGACGGCGTCGCCCTGGCCCTGAAGGGATTCCTGCCCGACAAGGTGGATCTGGTCGTCTCCGGGATCAACCCTAACTTCAACCTGGCGCAAGACCTGACGTACTCGGGCACGGTGACCGCCGCGATGGAGGCCGTCATCGCCGGTGTGCCGGGCGTGGCGGTGTCGACGCAGGCGCGCTCGCTCGAGGCGTACGCCCCGGCGGCCGGTTGGGCCCGGCACATCGTCCGCCTGTGTCTGTCGCGCGGTCTGCCGACGGGCGTGCTGCTCAACCTCAACGTGCCTAAGACCCCGCAGGGGTTGAAGATCACGCGCCAGGGTCGCCGCATCTACCACGACGTGGCGGTCATCCGCGAGGATCCGCGCGGCCGGCCGTACTACTGGATCGGCGGCGACGAGCCGACCGGGGAACCCATCGAGGGCACCGACGTCTGGGCCGTGACCCACGGCTGGGCCTCGTTGACGCCGCTCGACCTCGACCTCACCGCCCATCACGCCCTGGCCGGGTTGCAGGCTTTTGCCGATGCGGATCGAGCCTCGGACGGCTCGTGATATCGAAAACACGGCTGAAAATCCGCCCATCTTAAATATGTACAAAGCTTGTCATATCCACCGGTTTCGGTTATAGTCGCGGCGTCTGCGGCCGGGGGACCGAGGCCTCATTCATATTAGGAGACCAAGACCATGTTTGAAGAATTCCGCAAATTCATAGCGAAGGGCAATGTGCTTGACCTGGCCGTGGGCGTGATTATCGGCGGCGCCTTTGGCGCGATCGTGGGATCGCTCGTGAACGACATCATCATGCCGCTGATCGGCGTCTTGTTGGGCGGCCTGTCGTTCGAGAACTACTTCATCCCCCTGAGCGCAGCGGTAACCGAGACGTCGCTGGCCGCCGCCAAAGAACAGGGCGCTGTGCTGGCCTACGGCAACTTCCTGACGCTCGTCATCAACTTCGTTATTATCGCCTTCGTCATCTTCCAGATCGTGCGAATGGCCAACAAGCTCAACCCGCCGCCGCCCCCGCCGCCGCCGGCCGGGCCGACGCCGGATCAGAAACTCCTGGCCGAAATCCGCGATCTCCTGGCCAAGAGCAAGTAACCCCTTCCCCCCCTGCAGATCAAGGCCCCGGCGTCATGCCGGGGCCTTCTTCGTTAACCGCGTTTGCATGCGTTTTTCACGCCCGGGGCGCTTGCACACCGGCTCGGCTTATTGGAAACTTAAGCCAGCGCGCATGGACGCGGGCCGATCGTCTGTCTTCGTGGGCCTGGTCAGCGCACAGAGGAGTGTCATGAAGCGTTCTCTCGCCCGTCTGGGCATCGTCGCGTCGCTGGCGCTGGCGGCGTGCGGCACCGCCACCGAGACGCCGTCGACCACGCCGGACGCCGGGCCGACCTTGACCGCCACGCTCGCGCCCACCCCGATCCCGACGTTCGCCCACCAACCGCTCGGCCTGGTGGCCACGCTGCAGAGCGACGCGCGTTTCACCACGCTGGTCGAGGTGATCGAGGCCGCCGCTTTCGCCGAGACGCTCGACAACGAGGGCGCGTTCACGTTCCTGGCCCCGAGCAACGCCGCCTTCGAGGGCCTGCCGACGGGCTCGGTCGAGGATCTGCTCAAGCCCGAGAACGCTCAGATGGCGGCCGACCTGCTTCGCTACCATCTCATCCCGCAGGTGCTGAGCGCCAAGGAACTCGGCGAACTCGACTCGGTGGACAGCGCCCTGCCCGGTCATCGGCTACTGCTCCGCAAGCGCGGCGACGAGATCCTGGTCAACAACATCCGGATCCTGATCGGCGACATCCACGCCACCAACGGCGTCATCCACATGCTCGAGTACGTGCTTCAGCCTTCGCCCTGAACGCCCCGGAAAACGAAACGCCCCGGGTTGTTGGCCCGGGGCGCTGCGCTTGAACGACGCTCAGTTACTTGCCGAGATGCATCGGCATAACGATATACACGTAATCGTCTCGCCCGACGGGTTTGATCACGCCCGGGCTGGTGGCCCCGGCGGTCTCGAGCGCGACGTTGGGGGTGTCGATGACGCCCAACACGTCGACCAGGTACTTGACGTTGAACGCGATCTCGACCGCATCGCCTTCGATCGTGGCGTCGAGGTCGGCGACGTTGTCGCCGGTCTCGGCGGCCGTGGCCGAGATCGTCACATGGCCGGGCGTCAACTCCTCGCCGGGCTTGATCTTTAGGCGGGTCGTGTGCGCGGCCTCACGGGCGATGATATCCGACGAGCGGCAGGCCTTGCGGAACTCGTCGGTCGAGACCACCGTGCGCGTCCGGTACGACTTGGGCATGATGCCCTGGTAAACCGGGAACGCGCCTTCGATCAGCTGCGCGACCAGCTCGACCGTGCCGTTGTGGAAGATCACCTGGCCGCGCCCCGGCGGCAGGTACATATACACGGGCTGTTCGGGGTCGATGATCCGCGCCAGCTCGGCCAACGCCCGGGCCGGGATCACGGCCGTCACGGGCTCGGACACCGGGCTCGAGAGATAGGCCGTGCGCTCGGCGACGCGGAAGCCGTCGGAGGCCGCCAGGACAAAGCGATTGCCCTCGAGCCGCGCCAGCACGCCGGTCAGGATCGGCCGCGTCTCGTCGGCGGCGGCGGCGAAGATCACGGACGTGATCATGGCGCGCAGGTCCTCGACGTTGAGCTGGATCGACTTGTCGAGATCCGCCGGCGGGATGGTCGGGAATTCCTGGGCGTCGATGCCCTTGATACTGGCCTTGATCCGGCCGCAGTTCAGGTTGACGGTCTGGGTGCGCGCGGTCAGCCCCAGGCTGACGGGCTCGCCCGGCAACGTGTTGACCAGGTCGACCAGGGTCTTGGCCGGCAGCGTCACCGAGCCTTCATCCTCGATCTTGGCCCCGATCCAGCAGGTGACGGCGAGCTCCAGGTTGGTGGCGGAGAGCCGCACCTGCGCGTTATCGGTGGCGAGCAGGATGTTGCCGAGCACCGGGAGCGTGCTGCGCGCCGAAACCGCGCGCGAGACGATTCCCAGGCCCTTCGAAAGGTTGTCTTGCAGGCACGTGAACTTCATCGTCGGTGTCTGTGGTCTGAATGGGTGTCAGGTTGAGGCGGCGTCCCCAACGCTCGGCGAGTATACATCGAGACCCTACGCGAGGCCAATCGACGAGGCGCTAGAGGGCGGCGAAGAGGGCGGGCGAAGAGGGCGGCGAGGAGGGCGGGCGAAGAGGGCGGCCACAAGGGCCGCCCCAACGGGCCGCCCCAACGGGCCGCCTCGACTGACGCCCCGACGGACGCCCCGACGGCGGACGAACTCTACACGAAGTGCGCGAGGGCCTTATCGCCGTCCATCAGGAGCTGCAGGCTGCGCCCCGGGCGCTCGTGAGCCACCTGGATCAGCTTGAGGCCGAGGGTGGCCGCAGCGGCAGCGTCGTTGGGCTGCTCCTCGCCCCAGAAGTCGATCGCCTGATCGATGAATTCGAGGTTGAGCAGATCGCCCGGTTGCGACGGCGAAACCGCCAGAGCGAAAATGTTCGACTCGACCAGGTCCTGGAAGAAGTGCGTGCCGTAGGACGGATCGGGCACGCCGTCGCCGGGCCCGCCTGCCACTTCGACCAACGCCCGTGCGTTGAAGATGTCGGCGTACGACACCGGCACGCCCAGCTCGATGTTCGACGAGCCCCACCTCCCGGGCCCGATCAAGATGAAGGCGCGGCCCTCGAGCTTCTTGTTGAGCCGCCCGATCAAGCGCGCGACCTCGGCCCGGGCCCGCGGCTGCAGCGTGCGATAGACGTCGGGCTTGACGTACACGATCCAGGCCACGCCGTCGACCTTGCCGCGCGGCACCATCCGCGCAGCCGCGAACAGCTTCTGATCGTCGGGCACGTCGATTGGGAGCACGGGCACGTCGCCGCCCCGCGCCAGGCTTTGCGGCCGGCACTGCAACACGTGGAAGATCGGGGTGAGTTTGCCGTTCGGACCCGGTCGCAGGCTGGCCGTGAACTCGACGTCCACCGGGAAGCCGTACTGGTACTCGAGCCGTTGCAGGATCACGCGCATCCCGGCGGCGAAGTCGGTGCGCGCCAGCAAGGTCTCGAAGGTCAGCACCAGCCTGTCGCGCTCGAGCCGCGGCCCCAGGCTGCGGATCGGCATCAGGCCGTCGTCCTCGCGCAGCGACGCCAGATAGCGCAGCGGGGGATAGTCTTCGGCGAAGAGCTCGGCCGCCGTGAGGGTCGCCACCTGGTTGCGCTCGAGATCGATGGCGTCGATCAGGTGCTGGGCGTAGTGCGTGATCGCCTCCGGCGTGGTCTCCGGGCGCAACGTCGGGTGACTCAGGAACACAAGGCGCGGGTAGTCTTCTCCGACACGGTTGACCGCGCGCGTGCCGAGCCCGGTCACCAGCCGCAGGAAGCCGTCTTCGCGCTTGAGCCGCGGGTTCCACACCACAGGGGCCTGACTGAAGGCCACGCCCGCCAGCGTCGGGAAGAAGTACTGGTGATAGCGTTCGCCCTGCACTTCCTGGAGCAGGATCGCCATGCGCTCGTCGTAGTCGATCAGGTTCATGCGCCGGCGATAGATCAGGGCGTCGGGGCTGTACACGCTGGCGTAGATGCGCCGGATCGCGCGCGTCAGATCGCGCAGGTTCTCTTTGTCGTTGCCCTGGTTCGGGCAGAAGTAGCTGTCGTACTTGCCCGCGAACGACGTGCCGAAGTTGTCCTCGAGCAGGCTCGACGAGCGCACGATCAAGGGTCGGTCGCCGACCTCGCGCAGGATGTCGCGGAGCTGGTCCGCGATCTCCTCGGGGAAGCGGCCCTGCTCGTACTCGGCCAGGATCATGGGGTAATCGGCCCGGATCTGGTCGATCGGCTTGTACTTCTGGTTGATGTACTCGACCTTGTTGAGCGCCAGGTACTCGTAGAAAACGTCGGCGGCGATGAAGTACGAGCGCGGCATGGCCACACGGCCGCGCAGGTCGATGCCCTCGACCTCGCCCTGCAGTTGCAGGATTTTCCAGGCCAGCAGCATGCCCGCCGCCTTGCCGCCGACCTTGCCGTTGCCGATCCGGCGCTGCAGGATGTAGCGGAAGTCGTCGACGTCGAGCCATTTCTTTGCCCGGCCGATGAAACCGAGTTGGTCGCTGATCAAAGCCTTGATCAGCACCACGCGCATCTCTTCGATGTGGTGGGCGACGCGCTCGCGCTCGGGGGCCGGCAGCGCCTCGTACTGCTCGATCTTGCGGATGAGCAAATCGGTCGGCGCCAGTTCGGGGTTGAAGGTCAGCGTGATCTCGTCGAAGTGCGCCAGCGGCTCGGTGCCGCGCGGCCGGCGCGTGGCCAACAGGTCGTCGACGATGTGGTGAAAAAGCTCGAGCGGGAGGTTGTAGGCGAAGTAGAAATCGGTCAGGTGATCGCGGATCTGCTGCATCCGCTGGTCCCAATTGGCCGAGTCCTCTTCGCCGAACGGATCGATCAGGCCCTCGCGGTGCTGCGAGAGCACGGCCTTCTCCTTAGCTTCTTCCTCCAGCCGCTGCGGCGTGATCACGCCGCGCCGGATGAGTTCCTCGCGCATCCGGTCCCGGATCTTGCGAGCCAGGATCGGATACTGCGTGATCTGCAGATACAGCGACAGGATCTTGGGGAGCTCAGGTTGATCAGTCATGGAGAAGTGGGTGAGCACAGGGTCGGGGCCCGACCCTGTGCTCACCCATTCATCAGACCCACCCGCGCAGTTCCATGGCCTTGACCACGCGGTCGATGGCGACCATGTAGGCGGCGTCGCGCATGTAGACGTCGCGAGAGTCGGCCATGCCGACCACGCCCTTGAAGGCCGAGGTCATCTTCTGGTCGAGGCGGCGCAGCACCGCTTCATGCTCCCAGTAGTAGTTGGCGTCGCTCTGCACGCTCTCGAAGTACGAGACCGTGACGCCGCCGGCGTTGCACAGAAAATCCGGGATCAAGAAAGTGCCGCGCGCGCGGATCACTTCGTCGGCCTCGGGCGTGGTCGGGCCGTTGGCGCCCTCGGCGATGATCTGCACCTTCGGGCTGATCGAGCCGACGTTGTCGGCCGTGATCTGGCCCTCGAGCGCGGCCGGGATGAGCACATCGACGTCCTTGGCGATCCAGGCGTCGCCGGGTTCGATTCCGTAACCGGCGGCGCGCGCCTTGGCCTTGTCGACCGTGCCGTACTGGTCCGTGATCGACTGCAGGAACTTCACGTCGACGCCGTCGGTCTTGGCGAAGCTGACCGCGCCCTTCTCGTGGCGGTCATAGCACGAGATACACACCACCTTACCGCCAAGCGCTTCGACAAAGCCGAGCGCCGCGTACTGGGCGACGTTGCCGAAGCCCTGGATCGAGGCCGTGGTCCTGGTCGAGTCGATGCCCATGCGGGCCATGGCCTCGCGCACGGTCGTGATTACGCCCGAGCCGGTGGCCTCGGTGCGGCCGAGCGAGCCGCCGCTGCCGACGGGCTTACCCGTGATCGCACCGGGCTCGTACCGGCCGGTCAGCTTCGAGTACTCGTCCATCATCCAGCCCATCATCTGCGGCGTCGTGCCCACGTCGGGGGCGGGCACGTCGATGCGCGGGCCGAGGTTCTTCCAGATGCCGTCGATCCAGCCGCGGCACAGACGTTCCTTCTCGCCGACCGAGAGCGTGGCCGGGTCGACCACCACCCCGCCCTTCCCGCCGCCCAGCGGCAGATCGGCCGCCGCGGTCTTCCAGGTCATCCACATCGCCAGCGCGCGTACGGTGTCGAGCGTCTCGTTCGGGTGAAAGCGGATGCCGCCTTTGGCCGGGCCGCGGGCGTCGTTGTGTTGAACACGGAAGCCAAAAAAGACCTTGATCGAGCCGTCGTCCATGCGCACCGGGATCTGGAACCGGAATTCGCGCAGCGGCCAGCGCAGGATCGAGCGGATCTCAACGTCGAGGTTGAGTTGATCGGCCACCCGATCAAATTGACCCTGCGCGGCTTCAAAGGGATTGAACACAGGCGCTACCTTGGTGGACATCATGGTCCCTTCCATTGGGTGATTGGGTGATTGCGCGACAAGGTGATTGGCAAGTCGCCCAATCACCTTGTCACTCAACCGCCCAATGCCTTGAGTTTTTCCGCCAGCAGCCCGCGAATGACCTGCGGGTTGCCGCGGCCTTGACTGGCCTTCATCACCTGGCCGAAGAACCATTGCTCGACCGTGGCCTTGCCGCCGAGGAAGGTCTTGACCTGCTCGGGGTTGGCGCTCAGGACCCTGTCGATCAGGGCTTCGATCTCGGCCGTGTCGTTCACCTGGGCCAGGCCTCTGGCCTTCACGATCGCGTCGGCATCTTGGCCGGTCGCGAACATCTCCTCAAAGACGGTCTTGGCGGTGTTCGAGTTGATCGTCCCGGCGCCCACGAGGCCAACCAGCCCCGCCAGCGCCTGCGGTGTCACCTTGACCTGATCGATCGCCAGACCGCCGGCGTTCATCAGTCGGAACAGCTCGCCCGTGATCCAGTTGGCGACCGCCTTCGGCGGAACGGTCTTGGGCGTTGCCCCGGCGGCGCCCACCGCGCAGGCCGCCTCGAAGTACTCGGCCACGGCCCGCTCGACCACCAGCAGATCGGCGTCATAGCGCGTCAGGCCCAGGGCCTGCACAAATCGGTCCCGTTTGGCGGCCGGGAGCTCGGGCAGTTCGGCGCGGATGCGCTCGATCCAGGCCCGGTTTAGCTCGAGCGGCGGCAGATCGGGCTCCGGAAAGTAGCGGTAGTCGTGAGCATGTTCCTTGCCGCGTTGCGACACCGTCACGCCCTCGGCGTCGTTCCAGCCCATGGTCTCCTGAGCGACCTTCCCGCCCGACTCCCAGACCGCGCTCTGGCGCTCGATCTCGTAGATCGTCGCTCGCTCCATGGCCTTGAACGAATTGAGGTTCTTGACCTCGGTGCGCGAGCGCAGCTCGTCGCTGCCGACCGGTCGCACGGAGATGTTGGCCTCGAAGCGGATGACGCCCTTCTCCATGTCGCCGTTGTTGACGCCCAGGTAGCGCAACAGGCTCCGCAGCGCCGTCGCGTACGCGCGCACTTCCTCCACCGAACATAGGTCCGGCTCGGTCACGATCTCGAGCAGCGGCACCCCGGCGCGGTTGAGGTCGACCAGGGAAGAGGGAGGAGGGAGGAGGGAGGAGGGTGCACTTCCCTTTTCGCTCTTCCCTCCTCCCTCTTCCTGATGATTCAGCTTCCCCGTATCCTCTTCCAAATGCACCCGCCGCACGCGGATGCGCTTGAGACCGGCCGTTGTCTCGATGTCGAGCCAGCCGTTGACGGCCAGCGGCAGCTCGTATTGCGAGATCTGATAGCCCTTGGGCAGGTCGGGGTAGAAGTAGTTCTTGCGCGCGAAGACGTTGACGCCGGGCACCTCGCAGTTGAGGGCCAGGGCGACGCGCAGACCAAACTCGACCGCGCGCTCGTTGATCACGGGCAGCGTGCCGGGCATGCCCGCGCACACTTCGCAGACCACGGTGTTGGGCGCCGCCGAGGTCGAGTCGACCACGGCACAGCCGCAGAACATCTTCGAGTGAGTCAGCAGTTCGGCATGGACTTCCAGGCCGATCACGGGTTCGTAAGAAGGCATAGGAGACGTCAGGTGGCGGGCCGAAGGGGCGCCCCTAATGGGCGCCTTGTCCGCCCCGCTCGTTCTTTGGGATCACAAACCGCATGGCGCTCTCACAATCCGAGAGCGAACAGATCTTATTATCTACCAGGCCGGCCGCTTTGCCGAGCGGGATGAGTGAATCCTGCATAAGATACCCGGCGCCGTTGGCGGCCCGGCACGGTGCAGCAGGCCTGCCCTTCTTCGCCGTGATCACCCAGATCCCGCCGTTAGGCACCAGTCTGCCTTTAAGCTCCAACAGCGTCGGCACGACCTCGGCGAAGGTCTTGGGCCAGTAGAGGATGAGATTGACGGGCGTCGCGCCCCTGACCGCCGCGGCCCCGGCCCGCTCCGCCACACCGGTAGCCAACTCGAGCACCCCGGCCGCCCGCGGCTTCACCCCGACCCAGGCGACCCGATCGCCCGGTTTCACGCCGAGCTTGTCGATGACCGAACGATGGGCGTAATCTTTATCGGGCATGGGCTGGGGAGGAGGGAGGAGGGAAGAGCGACACTCCCCCCTCCTCCGTTTCTCAACCGTGTCGGCGCATGAAGCGCGCGAACCGCTCGAGCGCCTTCTCGAGCTTCTCGTAGGCTGTGGCGTAGGAAAGGCGGACGTAGCCGTCGCCACCTTCGCCGAAGGCCGAGCCGGGAACCACGGCCACCTGCTCTTCCGAGAGGATCGTGTCGGCGAACTCGACCTCGTTCATGCCGCTCTTGGCGACCGAGGGGAAGGCGTAGAACGCGCCTTTCGGCTCGAAGCAATCCAGGCCGAGCTGATTGAGGCCGCCCACGATCAGCCGGCGGCGGCGGTCGTACTCGGCCACCATGGCCTCGACGTGCTCGTCGCCGTGCTCGAGCGCTTCGATGCCCGCCCATTGCGCGGGCGTCGGCGCGGACATGATCGTGTACTGGTGGACCTTGCGCATCGCGGCCAGCAGCTCAGCCGGCGCGGCGACATAGCCCAGACGCCAGCCCGTCATGGCATGGCTCTTCGAGAAGCCGCCGAGCAACACGCTGCGCTCGTGCGCGCCGGGCAGGCTGGCGATGCAGACGTGCTGGAAACCGCTGTAGACCAGGCGGGCGTAAATCTCGTCCGAGATCAAAAGCAGGTCGTGCTTGACGGCCACGGCCACGATCTCGGCCAGGTGCTCTCGGCTGATCACGGCCCCGGTCGGGTTGCACGGGTACCCGATCAGGATCGCCTTGGTGCGCTGCGTGACCTTGGCCTCGATGTCGGCCGCCGTCACCTGGAAGTCATTGTCGACGCGCGTGCCGAGCGGCACGGGCACACCGCCCGCAAACTGCACCTCGGCCGTGTAAGCCACGAAGCAGGGCTGCGGCACGATCACTTCATCACCCGGATCCAGGATCGCGGTGAGCGTGAGGTACAGGGCCTCCGACACGCCGACGGTCGCCAGGATCTCGGTTTCGGGATCGTAACCGACACCGTACAGGCGCTCGAGATAACGCGAAATCGATTGGCGCAGCTCGAGCAAGCCCGAGTTCGAGGTGTACCCGGTCTTGCCGGCCTCGAGCGAACGCACGCCGGCCGCGAGGATCGGGTGCGGCGTGACGAAGTCGGGCTCGCCGATGCCCAGCGAGATCACGTCGGGCATGGTGGCGGCGATGTCGAAGTACTTGCGGATTCCGGACGGGGGTACAGCGTCAACGCGCTGTGAGATAAAGCGGCGCATAGGGCTGATTATACCGGGGGCGACCCGTTCCCCGGCCCCTTCCCTGAAGGGCAATCGCACCGAATTGGCTTCGACTTTTTTTGCCGCGGATTGCGCGGATGACGCGGATTGTGGAAGCACGCTCCCCATCTGCGAAATCCGCGGCAAAAACATGCCTTGTTTGGTTTAGATGCAATTGCCCTGCCCTTCCCTGAAGGGAAGAGGCCGGGGGTTGGGCCTAATCTTCGGTGTGGAACCCGACCTCCGAAGCCTCGCCGATGTTGAAGGTGCGGAAGCGGCCGGAGAGGCGTGCGTCCTTGCCGATCATCGAGCCGGTCAGGAGCGCGTCGTTGACCTCCGCGCCTTCATCGATGATCGAATCGCGGATGATCGTGTTCTCGACCTTGCAGCCCGCCCCAAGTGTGGCGTGCGGGCCGATAACCGAGTGCGTGACCTGCGCGGTCGGGTGGATGTTGACCGGCGGGATGATCACGCTGCCCTCGCCACTGGTATAGGTGGCGGCGTTATCGTGGCCGTGTGCCAGGAGATAGCGGTTGGTTTCAAGCACGGTGTCGGTCTTGCCGCAGTCGAGCCAGACGTCGACCTTCTGGACCTTCATCTTCAACCCGCGCTTGAGCATCAGGTTGACGGCGTCGGCCAGGAAGTACTCGTTCTGGGTGCGGACGTCGCCCTCGACCTGCTCGCGGATCGCGTCGATAAGCTGACCGCTGTCCTTGAAATAGTAGAAACCGACGACGACCAGGTTGTTGTCTTTCTCTTTCGGTTTCTCGACCAGACCCGAGACGTAGCCGTCCGCTCCGACCTTGGCGACGCCGAAGCGCCGCGGGTCCTCGACCTCCTTGACCCAGGTGACGGCGTCGGCGGTCTCGGTGCGCAGCCGGGCCAGATCGGTCTCGATGATGGTGTCGACAAAGACCATGAGCATCGGGGCGGCGTTCTCGCCGCTCAGCCGCTCGCGAGCCAGGTAGATCGCGGTCGATTGGCCGTTGAGCTCCTTCTGTTCGAAGTAGCTGGCCTTGATGTGCGGGTAGTTCTGGGCGACGTAGGCCTCGATCTGCTCGCCCAGGTGGCCGACGATGAAGATGATCTCGTCGACGCCCTCGAGCGTCTGGAACATGTCGAGCACATGGCCCAGCACGGGCTTGCCGGCGACGTTCACCAGCGGCTTCGGCTTCGTGAACGTGTGCGGGCGCAGACGCTTGCCGTATCCTGCGAGTGGAATGACGATCTTCATGCGTGTGTTCCTGCAACTAAGGCGCCGGTGAAGGAGGCGCGCTTGGCCCGGCGTTCAGGCGATTATAGCCGCGACGCCAGCCAGGCGGGTTGCGACCCTCATCGGCGTGGACGCGCTGGCCGTCCATTGCAGGCACAGACCGCAGACTTCGGGAAATTCCCGAGAATCGCGGCAGAGTCTCCTGAGTTCACCACACTGACGCCTATAAACCGACTCGTCTCGTCGTATAATTGCCTGGTTCGGAACAGGCCAGATGGGCCGGATTTGTGAAGCCGGACACAAACCGGAGCCTTGTGTCAGGTTGCCGATGATTCACTCGCGGACTACACTGGTGGTCCTCTCATAACACACAGCAGCGCCGGCCATGGGCTGAGCGCACGGAAAGACACTCGGGCATGGCAGATCAGGCCCTGCACAAACTCAATCTCGGCAGCGTCGCCGACCGCTGCGCCGAAGAAAGCCGCCGCTTCTTCAGCCGCCAGAGCTACGATGCCCGGTTCTGTTTCGAGCTGTTTCGGCGCGCCTTCTCGCGGCGGGACAGCCGCGCGTGGGACCTGGTATACGAACAATACCAACCCCTGGTCAAGGGCTGGGTGGTCCGGCATCCGAGCTTCGCCAGCCTGGGCGAGGAGCCGGCCTACTACATCAACCGCGCCTTTGAGCGCATGTACACGGCCGTCACCCCCGAAAAGTTCGAGAAGTTCGACGACCTGCGCCAGGTGCTGCGCTATCTGCAGATGTGTACCGGAAGCGTTGTTGTCGACGCCGTGCGCCGGCTGGAGACCGCCGAGCAGGTGGCGCTCGACGAGGCCGAGCACATCAGCCACCCCGACGAGGTGTCGGTCGAGGGCGCGGCCCTCGCGGACTCCAGTCGGGTGCGCTTCTGGCAGTGGCTCGAGGGTCGGCTCAAAGACGACCTTGAGCGGGCCGTCATGCACGGGTGCTTCGTCCTCGACATGAAACCCCGCGAGCTGGCCGCAGCCAAGGGCAACGCCTTCGGCTCGGTGGCCGAGGTGTACCGCATCAAGCAGAACGTGCTCGAGCGCCTGCGTCGCGACCCGGAGATCCGCGAGTATCTCGAAGCCCTGGCCTGAAGACCAGCGGCGGGCGCCGTCCCATGGGCGCGGGAGAGCGGGATACGGTTCCTTCGCCATCCGGGAAAAACATCACAAGCCGCGTTAAGTAGGACGATGGTACTGGTTGGGGGATTGACCAAGGGAGACGTACGATCGTGACCACGCTCATGTGCACCTGCGCCACCACGCCCGACGACGCGCGACTGCTGGCCTTCCTTGATGGCGAGCCCGACCCGGCTCTGGCCGTCGATCTGGTCAAGTGTGCAGCCTGTCGGGAACGTCTGGCAACCCTCGACGCCCAGCAGAGGTCGCTCATGATGAACCTGCGCCGGACGGACACACCCTCTTCGCTCGAGCTCGGCGAGTACGTCCTCGGGTTGATCCCCGACACCCGCAAACGCGAAATCGAGACCTATTTGCGCAGCTCAGAGCCTGGCCGCGCCGACGTGGCCCAGATCCGGTCGTACCTCGACTCGCTCAAGGGCGACATCGAGTACACGCCGCTCGAGCGCGTTCAGGTGCTGGTGGCCGAGTTGGTGCGCGGGTTCGGCCCGGCGGCCGGCCCGGCCTTCGCGCCGGCGCTGGCCGGGATCCGCGGCGCCGCCGTCGACGACGGGACGCGCCTGTATCGCGCCGGAGAGGTCAGCATCGCGCTTGACGTGATGGAAGCCGGCAGCTCGCGCACGGTGCTGGGTCTGGTGAGCGGCGCCGAGGCCGACGGGCTCGAGGTCGAGCTCTGGCAGGGCGACGCGCTGGCCAAGGTCGTGCCGGTCGACGATGTGGGCAACTTCACGCTCGAGAACGTGGCCCGTGGCCAGTACACGCTGGCGCTCACCGCCGCCGATATCGAGATTCATGTGCCGGGCTTCAGCGTATAGACGGGCCTGGTGTAAACCCGGTACGTTAGTCCGGTCGATGACCTGATCCGCGCGACGCCTCGGCGTCGTGCGGCAAACCAACTAAAAAGGACGTTAAAGCCACGGTCTGGCGGCACTATCGCCCAGGCCGTCTTGGATTTAAGGTTGTGAGCACGCTCATGTCGGTACCCCACACCCGACAGGGTCCCCTGCCCGCTCCGCCGGACCTGGTCGCCGCCTGGCGCGCCGGTGATGCGACTTCGCGCGCCGAGCTGCTGCGCGCGCACGCCTCGGCCGTGGATGAACCCTACGCCCAGAAGCTCAAGGGCCTGGCCGATCATGCCTTGCGCAACGATTTGCGCGAGTGTCTGGACATCGCCGACCTGCTCCTCGCCCTCGGTGAGGCCAACGGCGTCGCCCCGATCCGCGCGGTCGGCCTGCTGGCGCGCGCCAACGGCGTCGGCATCGGCCGCGGCGACTACGCGGCGGCCATCCTCGATTACGAAACCGCAGCCAACATCTATCTCGGCCTCGAGCGGCCCGTCGACGCGGCGCGCTCGCGAATCGGGCAGGTGTACGCGCTGGCGGTGGAGAAGCAGGATGCCGCCGCGCTAAGTGTTGGCGAATCGGCCGCGGATGTCTTGCGACAGACCCAGCGTCTGGATTCCTTGGCCGCGTTGCTGATGAACATGGCCGCCATCCATGGGCGTTCCGGCCAGGACCGGCTTGCCTTGTTGCGTTTGAACGAGGTGCGCGAGCTGTGTCTCCGCCTGGGCGCGTCGGCTCGCGGCCAGTTGGCCCAGGTCGAAGTGAATCGCAGCATCGTCCTGCGGAACCTGGGATCGTTCAGCGAGTCGATCGCCGTTGCCAAGGAGGCACTGGCAATCTCAACCGAGTTGGACATGCCGCTGGACACCGCCAATGCCAACGAGTGCCTGGCGATCACGTATTCGATCCTCGGGCGTTACAACGACGCGCTTCTCCTTTTTCAAAACACGCTCGAAATCCTTGCGCGCGATGATCGCCAGCGGGACGCGGCTCTCGTCGAGCTCTCGATCAGCAACTGTCTGCTCAAACTAGGGCGGCTCATCGATGGGTTGGAACACTCCCAGCGCGCCCGGGCCGCGCTGGAACGGCTTGGCGGTCGGATCGAAATAGGTCAGGCCTGCCTCTTTGAGGCTCAGATTCTCTTTAGTCTGGGTCGGATCGAACCGGCGAAGGAGGCCACGATGCGGGCGCAGGCGGAATTCGCCGCCGAGCGCAGCACTTCATGGCTGGCACAGGCCGATTTGGCGCAGGCCAGCCTGCTCGGCAAAGATGGATCGGCAAGCGAAAGCCTGGATCTCGCAATTCGTGCCGCCGAGACTTTCGATGGCTTGGGTCTGCGCCAGAACGCCGCGCTGGCGCGGTTATTGGCGGCCCGCACGACCCTTCAGCTCGGACACACCGAACAGGCTCGCGCCTTTGCGAATTCGGCGCTTGAGACGGGCCATCAGCTTGGGGCCTCGGACATCATCCAACCGGCTTTCCAGATTCTTGGTGAGATCGAACGCAAAGCCGAGCATTGGGAAGTCGCGTTGGCGACGTTTGAGAAGTCGATGATGGAATTGGAACGAGTCCGCAGTCAGATGATGATTGAGGATCGCTCCTTCTTCCTGCGTAACAAGCTGTCGATTTATGAAGACGCCGTGGAAGCCAGCCTGGCCAGCGACCAGCCCGCGCTTGGGCTCAGCTATTCGGAAAGGGCAAAGTCCAGAGCCCTGCTGGATTTGCTCGATCAGCGTGTCAGCATCGGTCTGGCTGCGCAAACACCGGCAGATCAACCGCTTGTCGAAGAGCTGGTCGCATTACGCTCACTCCGCGACGAGACGGTTCGACGGTGGCAGGGCGACCATGCGCTCCAACTGCGCGGTGTCGCCGCTACGACCTCCGACGAAATCCGAGTCGAGCTCGCACGAATCGAGAAACGCATCACGACACTTTGGCATCAATTGCTGATGCGCAACGCCAGTTACGCGCGCGAAGCCGATCTCTGGCAGGTGCAGAACACGGACGTGGTTCCGTTGCTGTCACTCGAATCGACACTGGTTGAGTACTTTGTCGTCCACAACGAGCTGGTCGTGTTCGTAGCCCGTCATGACGGCGTCGTCGCTCGGCGCCTGGGGCTTTCGTTGGATCAACTCACGGTCTTGATGCGGCCCTGGCAACTCAACCTGGCCGCCTGCCAGGATGCTGCCGGGCGCGGGCAGGCGCCGGCTCCGAGTCTGGTCCGCAACGCGAATGTTGCCCTGCAACGCCTCTATGATGCGCTGATCGCGCCGATCGCTGACCACCTGCAGCCAGACTGCGACCTCATCATTGTGCCGCATGGGCCACTGCACTATCTGCCCTACGCCGCGCTTTACGACGGCCAGACCTATTTGGCCGACAGGTTCAAAATACGCCTCCTGCCCAACGCGGCATTGCTTCGTCACGTCCGCCCGCCGACCATCGATCAAACCGGCGGACGCTCTGCCCCCAACACCTTTCTGGCGGTCGGCTACTCGTCAGGCAACCAGCTTCCCGCCGCACGCGCCGAGGCGTCAGCGATTGCCAACCTGATGTCGGGCATCGCGCTTGTTGAGGAGCAAGCCACGGCTCAAGCGCTGTTGGCCTTTGCACCCAATCTGCGGGCGCTGCATCTGGCCACGCATGCCGAGTTCCGGGCCGACAACCCGCTTTTCTCCGGTCTGGCGTTAGCGGACGGCTGGTTGACGACTCTGGATCTCTTCAATTGGCGGCTGAATGCTTCTCTGGTTACGCTCAGCGCGTGCCAAACCGGCAGGAGTGTGATCGGCGGCGGCGACGAGATCCTCGGCCTTTTGCGGGCCTTGCTGTACGCCGGTGCGCGCAGCGTCGTCGTCAGCCTGTGGCCGGTGCAAGACACCGTCACCGCGCACCTGATGGAGCGCTTCTACACCGCGTTGGCTGCCGGTATGCACAAGGGCGCTGCACTGCAATCGGCCCAGGTTGAGCTCCGTCGCGCTGGAAACGCGCATCCGTACTTCTGGGCTCCGTTCTTTTTGGTTGGAGATGCGGGTCTGCTATGAGCACATATTCGACATCGAAGATCGCCGATCGGTTCCTGCTGGTCAGGCTTGTCCTGACGGCCACTCTGTTTCTGAGCGGCTCCACGTCGGCCCTGGGCCAGGCCAACGGTTCGGTCTTTCTTTTGCCGGCGCTGCTGAAGGGCTTTCATCCGCTGATGTCCTTGAGCGCCATCGATATCCCCAGCGGCGCCAAGACCTCTTGCTCGCCGTTTGGACGAACGAGCTCGAACGAACGACGATTGACGCTCTCGGCAGGCGGCACCTATCTGAATGACGTGATCATCCTGACGGGTCGTCCCGGCGACGTGCGGAATATCGCGCGGGCCGTGCTCGGGGAGACCGCGCCTCTCAACGAGCAGCCGCTCGAGTACCTGGGGCAGTATGCACGCGGCGCCGACACGCCCGAGAAAGTCCAGGAGCTGCTTCGCTATAGCCAGCAGTCGGTGAGCCTCTACCACACCGGTGTGTTGCCCGGGGGTGCGCCGCGCCCCGCGATTGAAGCGGTCAAAGCCGTCCTCGAAATGTCGCTTGCGTTGTACCAGGACGGAACGATCGCGACACCCGTCTTTGCTGACCTGAACTACGTGACCGGCTTCCCCGGCATCACAGGGAATCCATGGAGCATCAGCGGCAGCCCGTGGGGCGTGGACGCCAACCCGTGGAGCATCAGCGGTAGCCCGTGGAGCATCAGCGGTAGCCCGGTCTCAGGCTCAGACGCCGAGAAGCTCGCACAAACCCAGACAATTGCCGAGGGTGCGTTCTGGAGACAGTGGGCGTTTCAGGGCCGCGGCATCGGGATCTACGACGCCCTCCAACGCAGCCTTCCCGACACGGCGGACGGTTCGGGCAGCAGGGTTGTCTTGTTTGACACTGCGCCCTATACCACCGCCGGCTATCACAACGAGACACGGCAGCGTTTGTCAGTGAGCCTGTGTGTCGATTTGGTGCCGTTACCCACGATCGAAACAGAGTCGGACAAGAGCGGGTACATGCGCGATCACGGCCTGTTTGGAGCCGGCCTGACCTTTGCCGCGGCCCCTCAGAGTAAGTTGCACCTCGTGCGCGTGCTCGACGATAACGCCGTCGGCGATCTCTATTCGTTGATTGCCGGGATTGACGGTTTCAATCAGTCGATGCTGCTCCAAAACGCGGGGACGTTGAACCGTGTCGTCTACAACTTCAGTCTTGGTCTGAAACCTGTCGGCGCCGAATTGCCGCCGGAAGTCCAGGATCTCCTGCTCAAACTGGTGAACGCCATGCCAATCGCGGAACGACCCGAATTGGTCGATGGCATACCTCTGCCCTCGCTGGAGGTGCCGTTGCGCACAGCCTATGACCTGGATGCGGTCTTGATCGCTTCTGCCGGCAATGATTCGGCCGGCCTGGCTACACCTGCTGCCCAAAACATTCCAGCCGCGTACAGCTTCGTGCTCGGGGTGCAGAGCACGAACTTGCACCAGCAAAAATCCTGCTACAGCAACGTCGGCGAAGTGGGTGCACCCGGCGCTGACGGCGGGGTCACGCCGAATTGCGAGCCGCAATTACAGCTCTGCAACGCTGAACAGACTTGCGATTATGGCCTGGTCAGCCTGGTGTCGGAACGAAGCAACACCATCGGGTTTGCCTACTGGGTCGGATCTTCCTTTGCGGCTCCCTTGGTGAGCGGTGTGGCGGCGGACGCGCTTGAAGGCGGCGTCGCCTACGATAAAGTGACCAGCCAACTCGAGCTGTCCGCCGCTCGTACGGGCGTCGTCACGGCCGAAGAGGCCGTCAAACCGTAGGCGCCGCTCCCCTACACGCAGCCGGTGGGAATTAGGCAGTTGTGTCCTGACGCTCGCCTGGCCCGCCGGTGACGCTTGAGTCGTGAAGCGTTACGGGGTCTGCCCCAGATTCGGGTTGGATCAGTAACCATGCGCGCCGCGAGTAAAACTCCGGCGCGTTCTGGTTGTGGCGTGACCCCTGGGCTTAACTTCCACACCGGAGTGCGTTAAGATCGACATTATGGCACCTAACCCGCCCCAAAATCCTTCGCCCGCTCGACCGCTCGGTTGTCTGCTGATCTTGCTCATTCTGGCCCTGATCTGCGGCGGCGTCTTTTGGCCGAGGCCGATCACGCTCGATGACGTCGAAGTCCCGCCCGCGACGAGCATCACCTGCGCGCCGATCGCGTTCGGCGGCACCTCTGGGCCCGCTCTGACCCTGGGTGAAAGCGGGTTGTGGTTCGAAGATGCCATCATCCTTAGCGGCCAGCCGGCGGACGTTCAGCGCGTGGCGGCTCAGGCGCTGGGCGCCGAGCTCCCTCTCGACAACTCGAGCCTGATCGGCCTTGGGCGGCTCAATCCGGGCCAGACCCAGGGCCCAAATCCCATCCTCCAGCGCTACACCCAATTGACCCTCGCGCTCTATGCGACCGGCTTTGAGAATGGTCAACCTCGCCCGCCGGTGGCCGCCGTCCAGCGTGTCCTGCAGACATCGCTCGATCTTCTCCAGGCCGGCGAAATCACGGAACCCGTCTTTGCCGACCTCAACTACGTGACCGGTTTTCCGGAAATCGCCGGCAGCCCGTGGAGCATCTCGGGCAGCCCCTGGGGCGTTGACGCACAGCCCTGGAGCATCTCAGGCAGCCCGTGGAGCATTTCGGGGAGTCCGTGGAGCATCTCAGGCAGCCCCTTCGAATCCGACGCCGACAAGCTGACCCGCTATCAGACCGTCGCCGAGCGCGTCTACTGGACGCAGTGGCCGTTGCAGGCCGACGCCGGGCTCGGCGTGTACTCGAGCAGCCCGTATCAGCGCCAGACACCGACCGACGGCGCCGGTACCCGCATCGTGATCTTCGACACGTCTCCATACGGCACCGAAGGCCTGCAGACCGAGACGCGCGCGAAGATGCAGTTGAACCTGTGCAGCCACCTCGTGCCCATGCCAGTCAATAACGCGCCCGCCGACGGCACCGGCTATTTGCGCGACCACGGCCTGTTCGCGGCCGGGTTGAGCTACGCCGTCGCGCCCGAGAGCGAGATCCATCTGGTGCGCGTCCTCGACGACAACGCGGTCGGCGACCTGTTCACACTGATCAAGGGCATCTCGGAGTTCACGGTCAACGCCGCCCTTGCCAACGGCGGCCGGCTGAACGGCTACGTCTACAACTTCAGCCTCGGGCTCAAGCGCGATCCGGCTTCGTTGCCGACCGAGCTGCTCGACCTCAACCAGAAGCTCGTCGACGAGATGATCGCTCGCGGCCAGACCCCGCCCGAGCTGCTCGACGGCCTGCCGTTGCTGTCGCTGGAGGCGCCGATCAACTCGGCCCGCGCGCTCGGCGCCGTGTTGGTGGCCGCCGCCGGGAACGACTCGGCCGATGTCAACCCGGCCCTGACCGAGAACGCCCCGGCCAGCTTCGACACGGTGTTGGGGGTGCAATCCACCAACCTCGACCGCGCCCGGTCGTGCTACGCCAACACCGGCGAGGCCGGCGCGCCCGGCGGCGACGGCGGCACGGCGACCGACACGAGCGGCTCAGCCTGCGCCCCGCGCCTCGACCTGTGCAAGGCGGATTCGCCCTGCCCGTACGGCCTGGTCAGCCTGGTCTCCGAACAGGCCGATACGGTCGGCTTCGCCTACTGGGTCGGCTCGTCGTTCGCGTCGCCGCTGGTGAGCGGCGCGGCCGCCGACGCGCTCTCGGCCGGCATCGCGCCCGACGTCGTCCAGGCCAACGCGCTCCTCGACAGCGCGGCCACCACCGGCGTGGTCAACGTCGTCGAGGCGGCCACACCCTGACCCACCCCTGACCCCTCCCGTAATCCGCGCGCTGATTGACGCGAACTCACAGGTCGTTCGGCGCGGATAACGGGAGGGGGAAGAGGCGGGATCACCGGCTGCCCTCTCTGCCACGCCTAAGTGCGACGCCCCGTCCCCACTACACAATAGTCACAACGCCAAGGGCCGCCGTGCGCGCTGGCAAACAGCGCGCACGGCGGCCCTTGGCGTTGTGACTATTCGACTACCCGACCATTCGACTACTCGACTAAATGCATGCGCCCGTCGGGGCCCGGGTCGAAGCCGTGCGGGCCTTGCGGCACGAGGCGATCGACTTCGAAGCCGCCGGTGTCCATCAGTTCCCACAACACCTGCAGCGGCGCCTTGCCCGGCACCCACTTCTCGACGACCACCAGGCCGTGCGTGGGCAGGATCGTGAACGCCACCTGGCGCGGATCGGCCGGGTTGCGCAGACACTCGGCTCGCCCGAACGACGCCTTGATCGCGCGCGCCTGCGCGTCGGTCGCACACGACACCGGGTAGTGATAGTACGGGGCATCGAGCGGCACGAACTCGACCATGTTCGGATCGTAGGCAGAGACGCCGCGATGCCCGTGAAGCTTCGAACGCACGACCGGCACGCTCGCGCCGGCGTCGACGCCCCAGGTGTTGCCAAGCGTGACGCTGGGCAACGCGAAGTCGAGGTCGCGCAGCTCGACGGCCTCGGAGGAGGGCGAGTCGTTGCGCTTGCCTTCGACATGCCGCACGACGGCGCCCAGACCGTCGGGCCGCACGCTGACGATGACGGCCAGCTCGTCGTCGGTCAGGTTCTGCTTCTCGACCGGGCGCGCGCTGCCCGTGATCGTGGCGATCAGGGCCTGCAGGTGCGCGTCCCACGAGGCGAAACAGCCCTCGCTGTACTGGCTGGCGATCGAGTCGCCGACGGCCGGCACGTTCGTGAGATCAGCCACGCGCACCATCTCGGTGAAGAAGTTTCTCCGGCCGAGCTCGATGCCCGCGGTCTTCATCGCCGCCGGGGTCGTCAACCGTTGCCACTCGGCCTGCGTCACGATCGGCTCGGTGACGGCGTGCTGGGTCACCTCGCCGGTGCTGACGCTGGTCACGATCCGACGCACCATGTCGTCGTAGAAGGCGGTCAGGTCGGCGCCGGCGATCACGTGCGGGTAACCGCCGACCAGGTCGAAGTAATAGGCCGACTCCACCGCGTCATCGCCGACCACGATCACGAGCCGGATGCACTTGGCCTGCGCCTGCATCAGTCGGATAAAGGACATGATCGGCCCGCCACGCCGCCCCTGCTCGATCAGGGTGCGATAGGCGGTCTCGGCCAGGCCCGGAAAGGCAAAATCGGCCGCATCGGACGTCGCTTTGGCGAGCACGCGCTCGAAGTAGTCGAGGCGCTCTTGCAACTGGGCCGGCGTGACGCGCAGGATCGTGTACGTCAACGGCGTATGGTTGAGGCCGAACCGCCGCCGGCCGGTGAGCATGACCGACTCGCGCCAGTTGACGGGCTCGCCGTAGCGCGCCGTCGTGACGAAAAGCGTGGTCTGCGCGTTGGGCCGGTCCTGCACGTAGTGACCCAAAGCCGCAAAGCGGCCCTGCAGCTGCGCGAGCACGGTCTGCAACAGCGGGTCTTCCGCGCCGGCGGCCGGCACGAAACTGACCTGCGTGGTCTTGAGCCAACCGTGGACGCGTTCAGCGAGTGGCACCTGAGCGGCGACGATCATGGGGACCTCCGGAAAACAGCTGGGCCTTGTACAGGCCTCGCGGCCGATCGATTTCACAGGGTGAACGGTAATTCAACCACAGTTGCGACCACGCCGCCAGCGTCGACGACCTGGCCGGGTTCGACGCCGGTTCGGAGCACGGCCAGGCCCACAGGCCCCAGGTCAACAAGCTCGGCCGCGCTCGAGACGACGCCGACGAGCGCCTCGCCGGCCCCGGCTAGGCCGGCGCGCACTTCGGCGCCTTCGGTCAACGGGGCCGCCGCGCGCAGGCCGCGCAGCCGTCGCGCCAGCTTGCCGCGGCTCTCCATCCGCGCCAGGATCTCCTGGCCGATGTAGCAGCCCTTTGAGAAGCTGACGGCGCCCCACAGGTCGACTTCGAGCGGCAGATAAGCGTCGGTCACTTCGTGGCCGGCCCCCGGCTCGCCCGCGCGAATGCGCAACTGCTCGAGCACGGCGGCATCGCCGCGGACCGCGCCCTGCGCCTGCAACCGCTCGAGCCAGCCTGCGGTTTCCGCGACGGGCGGCAGAATCATCAGGCAGTCCAGACCGAAGCGCCGCTGACGGGCCACGCTCACGTCGGCGTGGGTCGCCACCGCGCCCTCGGGTTGAGCGGCGTCGAAGCCGGGCAGCACCGCAGCCAGAACGTCGACGGCTTTCGGCCCCACGAGCGCGAGCTGGCCGAGCTCGCCGCCGGCGTCTTGAAGTTTCACCTCGTCTCGAAAGAAGATGTAGCCGCTGAGCCACTTTCGCACCGCCGTCGCGCGTCCGGCCCCGGTGAGCACGATCAGGTGCTCGCCCAGGTTGAGGATGTCGAGGCGATCGACGATGCGTGCGATCGGCGTGGTCAGCACGGTCGTGGCAAGCCGGCCGACGGGCAGGTCTTTGAGATCCTGCGTCGACATCCGATGCAGGAAGTCGAGCCGGTCGCGGCCGATGACCCGCACGCGGCCCGCGGCGCCGAGATCGGCGACGAGCGCCCCCGCCAGGGCATGGCGATAGGCGTCCACGCTATCCTGGCTCACGCGCCCTTCCGCCAGGCCTGGAGGCCCGCGAGATGCTCGCGGTCGTGCTCGAGCACTTCGCCGATCACGCGTTCGGCGACCGTCTGGCCCTTGAGCCACGCCGGGCGGCTCTTCAGCCCGGTGTCGGCGTAGCCGTCGAGCTGACGCTGCAACTGGTGGCGCACGCCCTGGAAGTCGGCCAGGACGCGCTCGAGCGCGCGGTCGCGATAGGCCTCGAACCAACGGCTATTTTGCGCTTCGACTTCGGCGGCGGTGTAATCGATCTTGGTCGGCGGCTTGCCGGAGCGCGCCTTGGCCAGGTGCGTGACGACCTCGGCTTCGCAGGCGGTCAGATGCGAGAGCACATCCTTGACCGACCATTCGGGCCCGCAAGCACCCGGCTGTTCGATCTCGGCCGTCGACAGCGTCTTGAGGAAGGCGTCGTACGAGGCCCGGCTCTCTTTCAAGGCTTGGGTCAGTTCTTTGAGATTCATAATGGAATTATACGAAAGACCGCAACCTCCGCGCCCCGGCCCGCCTCATGTCATCGTCTGTAGCCCGACGACAAAAGGAATGAGCGCGCGGACCGTGTCCGCGCGCTCATTCGGCGCACCCACTTGCGACGTCGGTCGTCGCGCTATTTCACGGTCTTCAGGTACGCGATGATGTCGGCCAGATCCTGCTGTGACAACGTGGCGCCGAAGCTCGTCGGCATCAAACCGTTGAGGTAGGTCGGAACGACGTAGGCGCCCGGGTTGGTGATGCTTTCGTACAGATAGGCCTCGGCGCTCGTGGCCTGGCCGGTGTAGTCACTGGCCGTGTAACGCTCGTTGGCATGGTCGGCGATGCCCTTGCCGTCGGCGGCTTCTGCGGCGAGCCACGCGGGACCATTCAGCGTGGCGTCGGGCGAGCTCTTGATGTGGCAGGCCGCGCACGCCTGCGCGGCAACCAGGGCCTTGCCGTTCGCGGCGTCGCCGGCCGGGAGCTGGGCCACCGATTCGTCCGGCTTCGGGCCGGGCGTGGCGGTCGGGCCGGGGAGCGGCGTGGGCGTCCAGAACGACGCCACCCGGGTCTGTTCAAGGCTGTTGTCGACGGCGAACATGCCGCCGACGCTCGGCACGACCCAGATCAGGGCGAGCAACACGATCGCGCCCACGAGCACGATGATGACCCGATCGATGCCGTCGACGCGGCGCGGCTTGCCATCACCCTTGAGCGTCGTCTCAAGCTGCGCGACCTGCGCGGCCGGCCATTGCCCGGTCGCCTTCTCATTGGCGCGGATGCCGCCATCGAGCGCCGTGGCGCCGCGGGCCAGAAGGAAACCGACCACAAGCACGCCCACGATCGCGCCCGAGAGCGCCACCAGGGCCTGCCAGACCAGCAACGGCTGGCCCGGGCCGGGCAACCCTTCCGGCCAGCCCTCCAGGGCCAGACCGGGGGCCACCATCACCTGCGTGTCGAACTTCACGGTGCCGTCCAGCGGATAGGCCAGCGGCGTCCCCGTGGCCTGCCAGCGCACCAACAGGAAGCCGAGCACGACGACCGCCACGATCACGTAGAAAGCCACATGCTGGCGGTTGTTGTAGAGGAATGGAACGGGGAGCTCAGCCTTGGCCCCCGGCGCGGGCTTGGCCGCGGCTGCGGGTTTCGCGGCACCCGCAGACGCTGCCGCTGCAGCGGCCTCGAGCTTGCGCGTGGCGGCCTCACCGCCGCGCGCCAGGAAGGCGAGCACAACCGCAACGACCACGACGCCCACGAGGGCGACCCCGACCAACGCGACCAGTGCGTGCCACTGCAGCACGGCGAACGTGCCCAGCGTGAAGAGCGTGCCCGTGAAGTCGGGCGCACGGTCCAGCGGAAAGCCCGCCGGCACGTTGGCGCTCATCGCGCGCGTGATCAAGAAGCCGAGCACCAGCACGATCGCCGCGACGGTGAAGACCGTCAGCGACTGGCGGTCGTAAAGAAAGACGCTGACCGGCTTGGCCGCGGCCTTCGGGGCTTCCGGCTGCACATCGGGAACCCGCCCGAACAGGCGTCCGACCAGGTTGAAGAGTTGCGCGATCAGGTAGCCGACCACGAACACGCCGACCAGCGCCGCCAGCGACCCGATCACCGTCGCGGCAACAGCGCCGTTCGCCGCTGAACCGCCGGAGCCCGGCATGACGATCAGGGCGCTGCCGGCCAGCAGAAGCACGAACACCAGAACCAGGGTGGGGATAAAACGACGCAACGCTCACTCCTCCGTGCTAACCAGTTTGAGGCTGGTGTCTTCGTATCCGACGAACCGCCCAGAGCAGCCAACCGGCGCTCAGAGCGATCAGTGCAAGTGTCAACGCGGGCGGGCCGAATTCATTCACCCAACCGATCAGCCGCCCCGGCCCCGCGGGCTCGACCCCGGCCGGCCGCAAAACACCATCGGCGCCGCGGACCCAATCGACGGCGACAAGATGTCGAATCCCGTCGGCCCCCTCACCGGCCAGGAGCAATTGCCAGCGCGTGCCGGCCGACAGCGTCAACAGCCCCGAGCGGTAATCCGCGCCGCTGCGCTCCAGATCGCGCTCGAGCAGGAGGCCGCCGCCCTCCACCGGGATCCAGGTCGCGATCACGCGCTCCAGATCAGGCGCAGACACTATCAACCGCTCGCCGTCCGTTTCGAATCGGAGCGCGGCCGCGATGTCGTGATCTCCCAACCGACCGACCCAGGTCTGCTCGGCTTCGGTCGGCTGTGCGGCCAACGGCAACCGATTGTACAGCAGGGCCAAAAAGACCAGCGTCAACAGCCACGGCGCATGCGCTCGCACAGCAGCTCGACTTTCGGTGCCGGGTGGTTCAATCCGGCATGCGCCGGAAATCCTTCCGCGCCTCGATCCACCAGCCGATCAGACCGCCGACGGCCACCGTGATGCCCACGGTCATCATCGCGCCGCCGACGAACTGCCCCCACATCGGCATGCCGATGATCAGGCCGAAGCCCGCGCAGACCGCGCCGAGGTCGACCAGTAACGGGAAGATGCTGTTGCGCTTGACGGGCAGCGGCTCGCCGTCGCGCTCGTCGTCGGCCGGGCCGACCGGCGTATCCACCGGCGGCTCGTTGATCGAAACGGGAAGCTGTGCGCTCATCGGCGGTTCCTTAGCGGGGCCGGGCCATGATCTCGGTGATGTAGTGGTACGCCATCAGCGTGAAGAGCAGCGTCAACACCACCGAGAGCACGCCGAACGCCATGTTGCGCAGGGCAGCGCGTTTGTTCACAGGGACCTCCGCCGCGGCGTCGGGTTCACACCACGATCTTGTACAGCGAGTCAACGACGAGGGCCGCGAAGACCAGCAGCAGATAGTAGCTCGAATACTTGTAGAGCTGATGCGCGAGCTTGTTGCTCGGCGTGCGATACAGTCGCAACGCCAGCGCCAGGAAGCCCAGCCCGAGCACGGCCGCGCTGACGAAATACACCAGCCCGGCGACCCGCGCCGGCGTGAGCAGCAACGAGAGCGCCACAAGCAGCACCGTGAAGAGCACGATCTGGCGCCGGGTCTCGGGCTCGCCGGCCACGACCGGCATCATCGGCACGCCCGCCCGCGCGTAGTCGTTCTTCTTCAACAGCGCCAGCGCCCAGAAGTGCGGGGGCGTCCAGAAGAAGATGATGGCGAACAGGAACCAGGCCGGCGCTTCGAGCCCGCCCGTCACCGCCGCCCACCCCACCAGCGGCGGGATCGCGCCGGCGCCGCCGCCGATGACGATGTTCTGCGGCGTGTTCATCTTCAGCCCGATCGAGTAGAAGCCGACGTAGTAGATCGAGCCGACCATGGCCCAGATCGCGGCCGTCACGTTGACGAAGACCGTCAGCGTGTAGAAGGCCAGCACGTTGAGGATCAGGCCGAAGGCCAGCGCCTGCGCCACCGTCACCGTGCCCTTGGCGAGCGGACGACGGTTGGTGCGCGACATGGCCTTGTCGCGGTCGATGTCGATCACCTGATTGAGCGCGCTCGCGCCGCCCGAGGCCAGCGCACCGCCCAGCATGGTCCACGCGAACAACTCGAAAGTCGGCCACTGGCTGATCGTATACAGCGGCATCGATGACGCCGCCGGCGCGTAGTTGACGGCCATGACCATCGCCGCCGCGGTGGTGACCAGAAGCAGCAGCATGACGATCGGCTTGGTCAGCTGCAGGTAGCTGCCCAGCGCGACGCGGGCCGCAACCGGGATGGCCTGCAGGGTTTCGCGACGCAGCGTCGGAAACGGTGCAGCCAGCGGCGTCAACCGCACGGCCTGCAGACTGAAGACCGTGAAGGCGACGGCCGCCGCCCACGACACTGTGGCCGTGGCCGAGTGCAGCGAAGCGAGTTGCAGCGGGAAACCGGTGAGCACGTTGGCGGCGCCGATGAAGGCCTGGCCGACGAAGAACGAGCCGGCGAGCCCGGCCGAGATCAGCAGGGCCACATGGGTCGAGCGCAGCTGCCAGGCGACCACGATCGCGCCGGCCAGCATCACGCCCGCCGTTACAGCCGCCAGCCGGTGCCCAAAGGCCAGCCAGCCGATCAAGCGGTCGGGCGCCTCGGGGCCGCACAACGGCCACTGCACACAGGCTGAGCGGGCATCGGTGGCCGTGACCACGGCGCCCACGATCAGGAGCACGAAAAGGGCCAGTAGCGCCTGGCCGGCCATCTGGCTGACCAGGTCGAAGTGCAGCAACGAGTCGCCCAGCCGCGGGTTGCGCTCGAGCCCGAGCGCCACGATCCCGGCCGCGATCAACGCCGCCAGCAGCCCGAGCCCGGCCGCCCCATGCAGCGCCGCCAGGGTCGCCACCAGGGCCACGCGCCCCACCCCGGCCGGGGCCAGCGCGGCGGCGTCGACGCCGCCGATCAGCATGCGCAGCGCCAGCAGCGCCAGCGCGACCGTCACCGGCCAGTAGACCCAGCGCACGCGCCGATAGCCCTGATACGCCGCGGCCGCCAGCCCGAACAGGAGCGGCCACAGCGCCAGCGCGGCGCCGCGGGAGGCGATATCGGCCCAGCCCTTGGCCGGGGCCGTGAAGGCCCAGGCGCCGTTGCAAAGCGGCCACTGCCCGACGCACACCGAGCCGCTGAGCGACGCCGAACTCGGCGACGCCGCGACTCCGCTGAGCAGCAGCATCAAAAACGCGACGACCGCTGCCGCCAGCGAGAGCCAGCGGAAACGGCCAGTGACGGGCGGAGCAGCGCGAAGGGTCATGAGGGACAGTTTACGCGAAAAGCGGTGGGCGGGCCCACCGCTTTTCGCGCTCCTATACTTAGTGCCCCGCGTCGGGGTGCTCGTCCCATAGCGGGTTCATCCGCGTGAGGGTCGGGATCTTGGCGAAGTTGTAGTCCGGCGGCGGCGAAGACGTCGCCCACTCGAGCGTGGGCGCCTCCCACGGGTTCGGGCCGGCCTTCTTCGCCGCGCGCGCGCTGACGAAGAAGTTAATGATGAAGACCAACACCGAGAACGCGATCAGGAAGGCCCCGATCGTGGACATCAGGTTGTAGATCTCCCAGCCCTGCCCGGCCGCGTAGGTGTAATACCGGCGCGGCATCCCCAGCAGACCGACGATGTGCTGCGGGAAGAAGGTCAGGTTGAAGCCGAAGAGCATCAACCAGAAGTGGATCTTGCCCAGACGCTCGTTCATCATCCAGCCCATCATCTTCGGGATCCAGTAATAGAAGGCCGAGAAGATCCCGAAGACCGAGCCGCCGTAGAGCACGTAGTGGATGTGCGCGACGACGAAGTAGGTCTGATGGACCTGCCAGTTGACCGGCACCGAGCCGAGCATCACGCCCGACAGACCGCCGATGATGAACATGGTGACGAAGCCGATCGCGAACAGCATCGAACTGGTCAGACGCAGCGCGCCGCCGTACATGGTCGCGATCCAGTTGAAGATCTTGATGCCGGTCGGCACCGCGATGATCATGGTCATGCCCGAGAAGAAGGCGTTGACGGCCAGGCTCGACCCGACCTGGAACATGTGGTGCGCCCAGACCAGGAAACCCAGCACCGCGATCAGCACCGACGAGAAGGCGATGAAGCGGAAGCCGAAGAGCGGCTTGCGCGAGAAGGTCTGCAGCACTTCCGAGATCGCGCCCATCGCCGGCAGGATCATGATGTACACAGCCGGGTGCGAGTAGAACCAGAACAGGTTCTGCCACAGCAGCGGGTCGCCGCCGTTCGCGGCCTGGAAGAAACTCGTGCCGAAGTGTCGGTCGGCCAGCAACAGCGTGATCGCCACGGTCAGCATCGGGGTCGAGAACAACACCATCGTGCTGGTGATGAACATCGACCACGTGAACATCGGGACGTCGAGCAGCTTCATGCCGGGCGCGCGCAGGTTGAGCGTGGTGACGATGAAGTTGATCGCGCCGAAGAGCGACGACAGACCGCCCAGGTGCAGCCCCAGGATCCAGAAGTCGATGTTCGGGCCGGGCGTGTAGGTCGGGCCGGTCAGCGGCGGGTAAGCCGTCCAGCCGCCGTTGGGCACGGCGCCAAAGACGTAGCTCAGGAACATCACAAGACCGCTGAACAACAAAAGCCAGAACGAGAACGCGTTCAGGCGCGGGAAGGCCATGTCGCGCGCGCCGATCTGCAAGGGCAGGATGTAGTTCGCAAAGCCGGCCCAGATCGGCACGATGACCAGGAAGATCATCGACGTGCCGTGCATGGTGAACAGCTCGTTGTAGCGGTTCGGGTCGATCAGTTTGAGGTTCGACCACGCCAGCTGCGTGCGGATCAGCAGCGCCATGACGCCGGCCAGCACGAAGAAGAGCATGTTCAACACCAGGTACATCTTGCCGATCTTCTTGTGATCGACGGTCGTCAGCCAGTCGACGACCACGGCGACTGCCGATTTTTCAGTAGTGACGGGGCGGGTGACGGTTGCCATCGCGTTCTCCTGCTGCAGCGGGCGCCGCGCTTATTTCAAGCTTTCGAGGTAAGCCACAAGGCTCTGGATCGTCGCGTCATCGAGCTTGGTTGGCAACACCATCTTGCTGCCGGGCTTGACGGTCTGCGGGCTGGCCAGCCAGCGCGCCAGATTCTCGGGCGTGTTCTCGATGATGCCCCCGGCCAGGAAGCGGCGCTCGCCGACATGGGTCAGGTTCGGGCCGACCAGGCCGACGCCGCCGCCGCCCTCGACCACGTGGCAGGCGATACAGCCGTTCTTGGCTTCGAGGAAGGCTGCCTTGCCGGCTTCGGCGGGCGACCCGGCGGCCGGCTCGACCGCGGGCGCGAGCTGGTGCTGGATCCAGGCCTCGAACTCGGCCTGGGTCACCACCTTGACCGCGAAACGCATCTGCGCGTGCTGGGTGCCGCAATACTGCGTGCACTGCCCGGCGTAGAACGTGCCGACGGTGTGCGGCGTGAACTTCATCTGGTTGAGGTATCCGGGGATGGCGTCCATCTTGCCGAAGAGCTCGGGCACCCAGAAGCCGTGCTCGACGTCCTTCGACTCGAGCCTGACCTCGATGACGGTGTCCACCGGCACGACCAGCTCGCTGGCGGTGACGACCGCGCGCGCGCCGTCGGCCGTCGTGAACTCCGGGTACTTGAAGGCCCACCAGAACTGTTGGGCGACGGCGTTGACGGTGATGTAGTTGCTGCTCGCCGGCGCACGCACATCGACCATGGTCCGGAAGGTCAGGCCCATCACGCCGACCAGGATCAGGGCCGGCGCGGCCGTCCAGGCGATCTCGAGCTTGGTGTTGCCGTGGATCTGCAACGCCTGCTCGGCCGGGCGGTTCTTGAACTTCAGGACCGTCCAGAGCAACACGCCCTCGACCAGCACGAAGATCACGGTCGCGATCCCGAAGATCAGCCAGAACAGATCCGCGATCTGACTGGCCTCGGTCGACTCCGGGGCGAGCGTGCTCGGCACGTTCGGAAACGTGTACGGGCAGGCGGGCGGGCAGGCGCCCAGCGTTGGGCCGGGTTTGCCCATCGTGAACCACACCAGGCCCGCGATGCCGGCCACGCCGATCGCCACCACCAGACCAAAGAAGAGCCACCAGCGGCTGGAAACAGGAGCTTTCAACCTTGCCTCCTCAAATCCTCGTCGAAGTGTGTTTTGACAATGTCCCATTCAAGAAACGAGGGTCGCAAACCGCCTCGAGATGGGCGGTCTTCGACGTTTCTTCCGCAGGTGACCCTGTCAAAGTACTGATGTAAACAAGGCCCCGCGCGAAGTCGGGGCCCAGGTCGTGCTGCCAGGTTTCGGATGTTGCGTCGTGCATGAGTGAGGAATGCGCGAGAACAGGTGAGATTATACGCAATTGACTGGCGTCGTCAATCATCCATGACGCTTATCACAAGATAAAACTGCCTTATTTGTCAGGAATTCATAGATCCGTGCTTTGACGCCCACTTTTGGCTATGGTACATTCCAGGAATTGGCCACACAGCCTGGGGTTCCCGGCTGTGTGTTGAGTTTGTAATTCTGACTTTGCTCACCGGATAACTCATGGCCCACACCGCAAGCGAACACGCGCACGACGACATCCACCTCCCGGCGCCGACCTATTGGCCGCTTGTGCTCGGCCTCGGCTTCTTCGGCACCGTGGCCGGTCTGCTGCTCTGGATGGTCCGTTCGACCAGGGCGGATGCCGGTTACCCTGAAACGGTCTGGCAAGGCGTGCTGGCGGTGGGCGCGATCGTGCTCGCTGTCGGCGTCGGCGGTTGGGTGATCTCGGGTATCCAGGAGCGAAGCCGGTCGCACGCGGTGCCGGAGGGCGGCGTCGAGCTGGCCAAGTTCTCGATGTGGTGCTTCCTGGGCACCGAGACCGTCATCTTCGGCGGTCTGATCGCCAACGCCATCCTGCAGTGGATCCTGGCGCACCAGGAGGGCTTTGCGGCCAATGAACTCCTGCATCACTTCCAGTCGTTGATCATCGTCTCCGGCAACACCTTCATCTTGTTGGCGTCGAGCCTTTTCGTCGTGTTGGCGCTCTCGGCGATCCAGCGCGGCGACCGGGGCAAGATGGCGCTGTGGCTGACTGCGGTGGCGGTGGCCGGCGCGGCCTTCATCGGCATCCAGGCCTTCGAGTACAACGGGCTGTTCGCGGAGGGGTTCACCGTCGACGCGAACCCGTTCTCGCAGGGCTTCTTCATCCTGACCGGTTTCCACGGCCTGCACGTCGCGGCCGGCGTGATCTGGGCCCTGATCCTCGTGATCTATAGCGTCGTCGGCAAGGGCTTCAGCAAGACCGAGCACATGGGCGTCGAGGTGTTCGGCCTGTACTGGCACTTCGTCGACGTGGTCTGGATCTTCATCTTCACCCTGGTCTACCTGATCTAGTTCGGAAGGACGCACCGATGGAACACACGCCCGCCGTCGACCTCACCCACGCCGCCGAGACGCCGCACGCGCACCCCAAGATCGACTACGTGCGCATCTTCGTCTGGCTGACCGGTTTCACCGTGCTCGAACTCCTGATCTCGTTCATCCCGATGGAAGAGGTCAAGATCCCGCTGCTGGTCAGCCTGGCCGTGATCAAGGCCACGCTGGTCGTCCTCTATTACATGCACCTGCGCTACGACAGCCGCTGGTATGCCCTGATCATGATCGTGGGCGTCTTCTTCGCCCTGGTGGTCGGCATCCTGCTGCCCCGCATGCAACGCGGGATCCTGCCGTTGCCCTGACGACGTTTCGGTCAACTTAACCGCGAAGACGCGAAGCACGCCAAGAAAACTTGGCGTGCTTCGCGTCTTCGCGGTTGGTTGTTTTGCCAATTGCACGTTGCCGGTATACTCGCCTCGACATGAGAGGCCTTCGCTCGAAGGGCCCGACCTGGCTGCGCGTCCTGACGGTCGCGCTCTTCGTCGCGGCCGGCATCGCCCTGCTCTTCCAGCTTCTGGTCTACGTCCATTATGCCGGGGCGCTGCTGCGCTTCCCGTATGACTACGACCAGGGCGAAGGCTTCGAACTGTACGACACGGTGCTGCACGCCCAAGGGCAGTGGCCGTACGCCGACAGTCAGATCTACCCCTACTACACTTCGATCTACCCGCCGCTCTTTCATCTCATCACGGCGCCGTTGGTGCTGGCGTTCGGGCCGCAGCTGTGGACCGGGCGATTGGTGTCGTTCACGGCCTCGCTGATCGCGGCCCTCGCCATCGGCGTGATGGTGCGACGCGCGGCGCAGCCCGAGTCGACCGGGGTGGGCCTGTTGATCGGGACGTTGAGCGGCCTGGCCTTCCTGGCGTCGACCTACACGTTCATGATCGGCCCGCTTTTCCGCCAGCACATGACGATGGTGATGTTCGAATGTCTGGGCATCGCGGCGCTGGCGATCTTCGACTGGCCGGGCGGCAAGGGCTGGTTGGCGCAGCCCGACGCGCCCGCGCAGCATGGCACGCAGCGCCTGGTCGTAGGGCTGGCGTTCTTGATCGCGGCCGGGTACAGCAAGCAACTGGCGGTCGGCACCGTCGCTGCCGGTCTCGTCTACCTCTTCTTGCGCGATCCCGCGCGCGGAACGTTGGCCGGTTTGGCGGCGGCCGCCGTCGCCGGCGGCGCCTTTGCCTGGATCAACTGGCAGACCGATGGCTGGTTCTACGTCAGCATCATCAAGGCCAACATCAACGCCTTCGACCTGCCGCAGATGTGGGGGTTCTACGGCGAGTGGCTGAGCCTGCACGCCGTGCTTATCGCCGGGGCCGTGTTGGCAGTCGTCGTCGAACTGGTCCGAGGCAAGCCCTCGCTCTACAGCCTGTGGTTTCTGGCAGGCGTCGCGACCGGCGCGCTCTCGGGCAAGTATGGGGCCGGCGAGTCGTACTTCGTCACGGCGACGGCCGCAGCCTGCGTGTTGTTCGGCCGGGGCGCGGCCGGTTTGATGACGCGCGGCGGCACAGGCGCGGCCTGGACGGCCCGGCTGACGTCGGCCGGGATCGCGGCGCTGTTCCTGGTTCAGACCGCGCTGACGTTCCATACCTACACGTACGGCCTGCCCTACGCTCAGGTCACGGCCGTGCTCGGCATCGCCGACCAGCCGCGCGGGTTCTACGATCGGCAGGGGTACACCCAGCTCGGGCCGCGACCCAACGCCGCCGATCAGGCCGCCGGCGCCGAGATCGTGGCGCTCGTCAAGGCCGCGGACGGGCCGGTGTTCTCCGAGGAGGCGGGCTTCCTGTTCGCGGCCGGCAAGCCGGTGGTGACCAACCCGTTTCCGCAACTGGTGATGTACCAGGCCGGTCTGTTCGACCCGGCCGACGAGATCGCGCAGATCGTTCGGCGCGAATTCGGCCTCGTGGTGCTGCGCGGTTTCTTCTACCCCAAGCCCGTGCTCGATGCGATCGGCCAAAATTACGTCTGGCAGCGCGCGATCGTGATGAACAACTTCCAGTACCACATCTACACGCCCAGACCGTGACGCGCAGACCGAAGATTGAGGGGCAAGGCGCGAAGGGCAAACCAATAACGACCCAACTCCAACCGATCGGCCCGCGAGCGGGGCCTATGATGACCTCATGGCCGCTCATCCGACTTTCGCCGCCGCGTTCGCCCGCGAACTCTCGTGCCCGGGCTGCGGCCGGCACGGACTGTTGCCGCTTGACGCCCACCTGGCCGAATGCGCGGCTTGCAGCGCCGAACTCGAGATCGCGGACGTGCTCTGCCCCGAGTGCGGGCGGATCAACCCCGCCGATGCGTCGCTGTGCGTCACGTGCAACACCGGGCTCTGGCGCTCCTGTCCCAACTGCAACACCCGCACCTGGGCCGGTGCGCAGGCCTGCCCGCGCTGCAAACACCACATCGACCCGCTCGGGCGCCTGCTCGAGCGCCACGTCGACGTCCATGTGCAACAGGCGGCCCGCACCGACGACCTGGTTCACGGCAAACAACTCGACGGCTGGGCCGCGCAACGCGTGATGGACGAGATGCACGCGCTCGAGGCCCAACGCCTGGCTCAGATCGAGCGCGACAAACGCCAGAACCAGCTCGAGAACCGCCGGCTGGTGGTCGGCAGCCTGGTGCTCACGGCCGTCTTCTCCGTGGCCTGCGTGGGCCTTTCGACCTTTTTGCTCTTCGCGCGCTAACGCGTTCAGAAGACGAACCGACACGCCACAGTAGCGTAGACACCGCGCAACGGGTATCATCGCGCCCATGAGCGATGCACAACCCATCGAGCCCGAGCCGCAGGATCTGATCCCGGCACGGGCCGATCTCCACGACCCGGCCCCAACCCCGGCGAGATCCGAAACGCCGGCGCTCGCCGAGCCCGACACCATCAGCCTGCTGCGCCCCGGCTACACCGTGCAGCTGCCGGTGTTCTCGGGCCCGCTCGACCTGCTGCTGCAGTTGATCGAGCGCGAAGAGCTCGAGATCACGACAGTGGCGCTGGCACAGGTGACCGACCAGTTCGTCAGCTACGTGCGCGTGATGGAGCAGCTCAACCTCGGCGAGCTGGCCGACTTCCTCAGCATCGCGGCTCGTCTGATCCTGATCAAATCCGAAGCCCTGCTGCCGCGGCCGGTCGAGCGCGCGCCGGGCGAAGAGGATCCCGGAGAAGAGCTGGCGCGTCAGCTGCTCGCCTACAAACGCTACAAACAGGTGGCGTTGGGCCTGCGCCAACGCGAGGACGCCAACCTGCACACGTACGTGCGTCTGGCGCCGCCGCCCAAGATCGAGAAGCAGCTCGACCTGAGTAACGTCACCACCATCGACCTGCTCGAGGCCGTGCGCCGCGCCCTGGCGCTCATGCCGCCGGATACGCCCGAGCTCGGCACCGTCGTCGCCCCGCCCAAGGTCACGATCCGCGACCAGATCCGGCGTCTGGCCGACGCCTTCAAGCGCAGCGACGGCCGCGTCGCCTTCCATGAGGTCCTGGCTCAATCGGCCAGCCGGATGGAGATCATGGTGACCTTTCTGGCAGCGCTGGAGCTGATCAAGCGTCGCAAGGTCGAGGCCCAGCAGACCGAGCTCTTCGGCGTGATCGAGCTGGTCGCGCTGACCGACTGGACCGACGACGAGTCGCTGTTCACCGAACTGGAATTCGAGTAAGTCGAGAAAAACGGAAAGGGCCGGGTCGGCTGCGCCGACCCGGCCCTTTCCGTTTTTCTGGCTACAACTACAACGCCGGCGCCGCCCGATGCCACTCGGTCGTCTGCTCGTACGCATGACCGACCCGCAACACCTGAGCCTCGCCGAAAGCCGGACCCAGCAACTGCAGGCCGATCGGCAGGCCGTCAGCGTCGCGCCCGCACGGCACCGAGAGCCCGGTGATGCCGGCCAGGCTCGGCGGCAGCGTAAACACATCCTCGAGGTACATGGCCAACGGGTCGTCGACCTTGGTGCCGATCTTGAAGGCCGTGGTCGGCGCGACCGGGCAGGCGATCACGTCGACGTGCTCGAAGGCCTGCTCGAAGTCGCGCTTGATCAAGGTGCGCACCTTTTGCGCCTGGCCGTAGTAGGCGTCGTAATAGCCGGCCGATAGCGCGTACGTGCCCAGCATGATCCGGCGCTTGACCTCGGCGCCGAAGCGCTCGCCGCGAGTCTTCTCGAACACATCCCACAAAGCGTCGGCCTCGGCCCGCGGGCCGTAGCGCACGCCGTCGAAGCGCGCCAGGTTGGCCGAGGCCTCGGCCGGCGCGATCAGGTAATACACGGGCACCGCGTACTCGGTGTGCGGCAGCGAGATCTCGACGATCGTCGCGCCGAGCGCACGCAGGTGATCGATGGCCGCGTGCACCGCGCGCTCGACCGCCGGCTGCATGCCGTCGATGAAGTACTCGCGCGGCACGCCGACCCTCACGCCGCGCAGGTCGTCGGCCCAGGTGTCGAAGGCCGGCACCGGCGTCGGCATCGAGGTCGCGTCGCGCGGATCGTGCCCGGCGATCAGGCCGAAGAGCAGGGCCGCGTCGGCCACGGTGCGGGCCAACGGCCCGATCGAGTCGAGCGACGAGCCGTACGCGATCAGGCCATAGCGGCTGACGCGGCCGTAGCTGGTCTTGAGCCCCGCCACGCCGCAGAACGACGCAGGCTGTCGGACGCTGCCGCCTGTGTCCGTGCCCAGTGCACCGAAAGCCAGCCGGGCCGCGACCGCGGCGGCGCTCCCGCCAGACGAACCGCCGGGCACGCGCTCGCGATCCCACGGGTTGCGGGTCGGGCCGTAGGCCGAGTTTTCGGTGCTCGATCCCATCGCGAACTCGTCGCAGTTGAGCTTGCCCAGGATCACGGCGCCCGCGTCGAGCAGGCGTTGCACGGCCGTGGCCGTGTACGGAGCGACGAAGTTCTCGAGGATCCGCGAACCCGCGGTCGTGCGCGTGCCCGTCAGGCAGAGGACGTCCTTGATCGCCAGGGGCACGCCAAGGAGCGGCAGCGCGCCGTCGTTCGAAGCCCGCCGCGCATCGGCGGCATCGGCCTGCGCCAGGGCCTGTTCGGCCGTCAGCGTCAGGAACGCGTTGAGCTGCGGATCGACCGCCTCGATCCGGGTCAGACAGGCGGTCGTCAATTCGCGGCTGCTGACGGCGCCTGCAGCCAGTTGCGCGCGCGCCTCCAACAGGGTCAGATCGGTCAGGGACATGGGGGTCGCCTCACAGGAGCGTCGGGTGGATCAGGCGCTATCGCCGCCGTCGAGCACGGGTGGCACGCGGAACATGTCGTCCTCGGCCTCAGGCGCGTTCGCCAGCAACGCCGGCACCGACAGCGACGGCCTCACCTGATCCGGGCGCAACACCGTGCGCAGCGGCAACACGGTCGCCGTCGGTGGGATCGGCGTCGTGTCCACCTCGCCCAGCTTGGCGATGTAATCCAGCACGGCCGACAGTTGCTTGCGATAGCGCGTCTTCTCGTCGGCCGTCAGGCTCAAGCGCGCCAGCGCCGCGATGTGATCGATCTCTTCACTTGACAGGGACATGCGGGACATTATAGCGAAGAGGGAGGAGTGGAGGAGCGAGGAGGGAGGAGCGAGGAGGGAGGAGCGAGGAGGGAGGAGCGAACGCTACCGCGCTCTTCCCTCCTCCCTCTTCCCTCCCCCCTTTTCCTCACGGCTTCGGCGTCGATGTCGGCCGCAAAACCGCCAACGCTCCCACATCGGCCGGGCCACGCGGCTGGATCTGCCAGCCGGCGGGGCGCGTGGCGGTCGCGGATTGGACGATCACCAGGCCCGTGATCGTCACAGTGTCGCCGCGCGAGACTTTCGGCCGCTTGAGGCCGTTCGCGGTGCCGAACGGGATCCGCACCGCGCCACTGCCGTCGTCGATCCACAGCGCCGACGACTCCAGACGCGTGACTCGCCCGGTGATCGTCACCACCTCGTAGGGATGCTGGGATGCGGCACCGGTGGCGATCACCAGCGGCGGCGGTACAGCTCCCGGCGGCGAGAAACTGGCCTGAGGCAGCGTCCGGACGAAGAACTCCAGCGCCCCACCCCGTAACCGGGTCAGCCCCAGGGCATGAAAGCCGTTGCCGGGCACAAGGCCCTGCGGCCAGGCGCCGCGCCCCAGATAGACCGGGATCGAGCCCGTTCCATCCTGAACGACGATCACGCGCGCGCCCAGTGGTCCGGGAGGAACGATCACGACCGCATCCAGCTCGACCCACGCTCCCACCGGCCAGGTCTTCAGCACCGCAATCGGCACCGGAGTCACCGTGACCGTCGGTGTGGCCGTCGGTTTCGGCGTCTTGGTGGGCTTGGGCGTGCGCGTCATGCTCGGCGTCTTGGTCGGGCTCGGCGTGCGCGTCATGCTCGGCGTTTTCGTCGGGCTGGGCGTGCGCGTCATGCTCGGCGTCTTGGTCGGGCTCGGTGTGCGCGTCATGCTCGGTGTGCGTGTCGCAGTTGGCGTGCGCGTATCGCTGGGCGTACGCGTCGGGCTCGGTGTACGAGTCTCCGTCGGTGTGCGCGTCTCGCTGGGCGTGCGCGTTGGGCTCGGCGTTTTCGTCAGGCTCGGTGTCCGGGTTACTGTCGGAGTACGCGTCTCGCTCGGCGTGCGGGTCGGGCTGGCGGTCCGCGTCGGGCTCGGCGTGCGGGTCTCGGTCGGAGTACGCGTCTCGCTCGGCGTCCGAGTCGGGCTCGGCGTCCGAGTCTCAGTCGGTGTGCGCGTTTCGCTCGGCGTTCGCGTCGGGCTGGCGGTCCGCGTCGGGCTCGGCGTACGAGTCTCGGTCGGTGTGCGAGTCTCGCTGGGCGTACGGGTCGGGCTGGCGGTGCGCGTCGGGCTCGGAGTGCGGGTCTCGGTCGGAGTGCGCGTCTCCGTCGGCGTCCGAGTCTCACTTGGCGTTCGGGTCGGGCTCGCGGTTCGGGTCTGGCTCGGCGTGCGCGTGGCGGTCCCGGACTGTGTCTCGATCCCCGTGGGCGTGCCGGTCGACGTCGGGGACTCGGTGGACGTCGGCGAGACGATCGGCGGCGGAGTATCGGTGCCGGTCGGCCCCGGCTCGACCGTCTGCGTCGGAGAGGGTGTGGCGCTGTCGGCCTCGGTCGGGCCTGGCGTGACGCCGATGGATTCGGTCTCGGTGGCCGTCGGAGAAGGCGTGAGCGTGGTTGTGAGTAGCGCGTCAGGTGTCGTGGTCGGGGCAGCGGGAGTGGGTGTGGCGTCCATCGGTGTGCCCGACGGTGTGACCGTCACCGATTCGGTTGGCTGAGCCGATGCCGTCGCCGTGAAGCAGGCCGCGTCGGCGCAATCCGTGGGCGTGGCCGTATCGAGCGGTGAGTCGGCGGTTGGCGAGACCATGACGACGGTCGTGGCCGTGCAGGCGTCGCCGGCACAACTCAAGGCGGTGGCCGTATCGGCCTCGTCGGCCATGACCCCGCGGGCGGGCCAGGGCAAGACCATCTCCATGACAAGTGCAACGATGAGCAGACAGAACAGCCCTATCCAGGCGGCTGGCCTGTTTTTCGACTTATGCATCGCTCCCCCCTTGAAGCTCTGCTGCGCCGGTGGATTTACGAACGAATTTGTTCGGCCGCGGGCGTCGTGGCCGATCTCGCTCCGCCCCTATCGAGGGTGCGCGGCGCCATTACGGGCAGAATAGGCGCACAATCGACGGCGCGATCCTCGAACCGTCCTCGCGGCCCAAATGGGGGGGAAACGATTGCACCCTTGCCAAACGGCTGCGGGTTGGTGATAATGCGTCATTCCAAATTCGGAAGTGCAACCGACCGCCCGAAGGAGGTGAGCCTGACGACCGAATAGCATTCGAGCCATCGGCTCGTTCCTGTCGTTAACGCCACTGTGAGTTCCGTCCGGAGGAGAGAGAATCATGAATCGCGCTTCCTATGCTGCCTTTTCCGCCACGACCATCGCCGCGCTTGTGCTGGCCGCCTGCACGCCGGCCAGCACCCCGGCCCCTGCCACCGCTGAGACGGTGCGCATTTACTCAAGCTTGCCGTTGACCGGCTCCAGCGCCGGCCAGACCACCACGATCGTCAACGCCATCAATCTCGCCATCGAGCAGCAAACCCAGGGCGGGTTGGTGTGCGACGGCAAGATCAAGATCGATTACGTCTCGCTCGACGACGCCACTGCCGCAGCCGGCAAGTGGGATGCGGCCAAAGAGCAAGAGAACGCCAACAAGGCCGTCGCCGACGCGGACACCATGGTCTACATCGGCACGTTCAACTCGGGCGCCGCTCGCGTCTCGATCCCGATCCTGAACGAGGCCGGCATCGTCATGATCAGCCCGGCCAACACCGCCGACGACCTGACTGCCGGCGCCGATACCGCCAAGTACTATCCGAACGGCACGCGCAACTACACGCGCGTCGTCGCCCGCGATGAGTTCCAGGGCGCGTTCGCGGCCAAGTGGGCGGCCAAGCTCGGCGCCAAGAACGTTTACATCCTGGATGACACCGAGATCTACGGCAAGGGTGTCGCCGATCAGTTCGAGAAGAACGCGGCCGGCAACGGCCTGACGGTCGTCGGTCGCGACGGCATCGACGGCAAGGCCGGCGATTACAAGGCCCTGGCCACCAAGATCGCGGGCACCAGCCCCGACCTGATCTACTTCGGCGGCATCACCCAGAACAACGCCGGCCAGCTGCTCAAGGACATCCGCGCGGCGGGCATCACGGCCATGTTCATGGGCCCGGACGGCATCCTCGAGAGCGCGTTCATCGAGGCCGCCGGCGCCGACGTCGCTGAGGGCGTGTATGGCACGATCGCGGGCAACCCGCGCGCCAAGCTGCCCGAGGCCGGCCAGAAGTTCTACACCGACTACAAGGCCAAGTTCAACGCCGAGCCCGAAGCCTACGCCATCTATGGCTATGAGGCGGCCAGCGTCGCGATCAAGGCGATCTCGACCGGCTGCAAGAAGGATCGCGCTGCGGTCCTCAACGCCGTGTACACCACCAAGAACTTCAGCGGTGTGCTTGGCACCTGGTCGTTTGACGCGAACGGCGACACCGACCTGTACGCCATGCTGGGCAACGTGGTCAAGGGCGGCGCGTGGGTCGAAGCCCCGGCCGACATCCTGCCGTAACGCAAGTGTCCACGTGACCCCACTGAGCTGCCTGATCGGTAGCCCCTAGCGGGTAAGTCTGAAGAGGGAGTGGAGTACAGTCGCTCCGCTCCCTCTTCATTTTTAGTCGGCCATCTTTTGCGGTGATCTATGACCGAAACCAAACCAGCCAACCAGCGTGTGTTACGGATCCTGCTGATCGTGGCCATCGTGTATCTGGCGTTGCTCATCGGGCAGCCGGCCGGCCTCGACGTCGCCCGAATCGTGACCGATGTCGCCACCACGCCGACCAACATCGTCCAACAACTGATCATCGGGCTCTCCAACGGCGCCATCATCGTCATCATCGCCCTGGGGTACACCCTGGTCTACGGCATCATTGAGCTCGTTAACTTCGCCCACGGCGACGTCTTCATGCTGGGCGCCTTTGTTTCTCTGCTTGCGCTCTCGCTCTTCTCGACGACGACCGCGACAGGCGGCCAGAGCGCGCCCGCGTGGGCCGCGCTGTTGGGTTTCATCCCGGCCATGCTGCTGTGCGGTCTGCTCAACGCCGGCATCGAGCGGTTCGCGTACCGTCGGCTGCGCAATTCGCCTAAGCTCGCGGTGCTGATCAGCGCGATCGGCATGTCCTTTATCCTGCAGAACATCGGCTTGCAACTGGGCGCGTTCGGCAAGTTGACCCAGGTCGGGCCGGAGTTCGAAATCCTCAAGGTGCTCGGCTCGAACAACGCCGCGCCCAAGAGCTTCCCGGTCGTGCTGAGCACGGCCAACCTGCTCGGCGACTTTCCGATCCGCATCACCACCGCCGACCTGCTGGTCATGGGCACCGCGTTGGTGCTGATGCTGGCGCTCAACTGGTTCGTTCAGAGCACCCGGCTGGGCAAGGCGATGCGGGCCACGGCCCAAAATCGCGACGCCGCGGCCATGATGGGCATCAACGTCGACCAGATCATCGCGCTGACGTTCTTGATCGGCGGCGCGCTGGCCGGCGCGGCCGGCATGATGTTCGGCCTGTACAACGGCACCGTGGTCTTCACGATGGGCTTCACCGCCGGTCTGCGCGCCTTCACCGCCGCAGTGCTCGGCGGCATCGGAAACATCCGCGGCGCCGCGCTCGGAGGCGTGCTCATCGGTCTGCTTGCCGCGTTCAGCGACCAGTATCTGGCGGTGCGCTGGACCAATGCCTGGGTGTTCCTGATCCTGGTGCTGGTGCTCCTCTTCCGGCCGACCGGTTTGCTGGGTCAAGAATCGGGGGATAAGGCCTGATGAAGCAAAAGCTGCTCTCAAACGCCGAACTCATCGGCATCGCCCTTCTCGGCTTCATCGCTTTGATCTCGGGCGGGTGGGCCGTGTTGATCCTGGTGATCATGCAGGGCGCGCTCACCGGGCTGACCCGGCCGGCCGAGGCCCGCAGCCTGCGCGCCGCCTCGCTCTCTGGCGCGATCGGCTCCGCCATCATCGTGGCGATCACGATCTTCCACAACACCGTGATCGCGGGCCTGCCCAAGCAGGACGCGATCCCCGTGCTCTCGACCTCGATCCTGGTGTACGTCCTGGCCGTCGTATTGGGCGCCGCGACCGCCGCCGCGGTCGTCTGGCTACGCGGCCACCCGAATCAGACCGTGCGCCGCTTCGGCCTGCTGGGCCTGCTGCTGGTCTTCGCCGTGGCCTTCCCGTTCTTCGAGCAGTTCGCCCAACTCTTCTGGGCCAGCGCCATCATCGTCGCCATGATCTATTCGATGCAGGCGCTGGGTCTGAACATCGTGGCCGGTTACGCCGGGATGCTTGACCTCGGCTATGTGGCCTTTTTTGCGATCGGCGGCTACACGATCGCGTTCCTGAACTCCCCCCAGTTCAACCTGCAGGTCTCGTTCTGGCTGATCATCTGGATCGCCGCCGCGGCCGCCGCGCTGTTCGGCCTGATCCTGGGCACCCCCGTGATCCCGCTGCGCGGCGATTATCTGGCCATCGTGACGCTCGGTTTCGGCGAGATCGTGCCGATCGTGTTCAAGAACCTGAACGCGATCCGGATCGTCGAGCCGATCAGCGAGTTCATCGCGACCCTGGGAGGGCACCCTGAACAGGCCCTCTGTCTGGTCGGCTGCGTCACGCCCTTCAACCTGACCAACGGCACCGACGGCGTCAGCCCGATCGGCCGGCCCGTTTTTCCGGGTGTGCAGTTCGTCACCGGCAATTACATCCCGTGGTATTTCCTGATCCTGGCGATGCTGGCGCTCTCGATCTTCTTCATCTCGCGCCTGCGCAACAGCCGCATCGGCCGGGCCTGGGTCGCCATCCGCGAGGATGAACTGGCCGCGAACTCGATGGGCATCGACCTGGTGCGCACCAAGCTGATCGCCTTCATGCTCGGCGCGATGTTCTCGGGCTTTGCGGGCGCCTTCTACGGCAGCTACGTCTCGTTCATCTCGCCCGACGCTTTCGACTTCAGTATCTCGGTCATCGTGTTGTGCATGGTCATCCTCGGCGGCACGGGCAGCATCACGGGCGTGGTGCTGGGCGGGTTCATCATCAAGATCGCGGACCTGATCCTGCTCGACAAGCTGCAGATCGTGCTCGGCGGCGTACTCCAGGCCACGCTCTTCCAGGCCATATCGTCGCAGGGCATGCAGAACTTCCTCGAGAGCCTGTTCAACGCCAGCCAGTACAAGCTGTTGCTCTTCGGCATCATCCTGGTGACGATGATGCAGTTCCGGCCGCAGGGCTTGATCCCGAGCACCACCGAGAGGAAGGCCTAGGCCATGGACAACCTGCTTTCGGTCAACAACGTCACCAAAGCCTTTGGCGGCCTGATCGCCGTCAACAGCGTCGACTTTCACATCGCGCCCGGCATGATCGCCGGTCTGATCGGCCCGAACGGCGCCGGCAAGACCACGCTGTTCAACAACATCACCGGGTTGTACACGCCGACCAAGGGCGAGATCCTGTTCAACGGCCAGCGTGTCAGCGGCCTCAAGCCGCACGAGGTCCAGTCGCGCGGCATCGCCCGCACGTTCCAGAACATCCGCCTGTTCGGCCAGATGACGGCGCTCGAGAACATCCTGGTCGGAATGCACAGCCGCCTCAAAGGCAACATCTTCGAGGCTTTCTTCCGACCGCCCCGCGTCCGGCATGAGGAAGACGCCGCGGCCGCCAAAGCCCTCGACCTGCTCGACTTTGTCGGCCTCGGTCGCAAGTTCGCCGAGTGGCCGGCGCGCAACCTGCCTTACGGCCTGCAGCGCCGGCTCGAGATCGCGCGCGCGCTGTCGTCTGACCCGAAGCTGCTGCTGCTCGATGAGCCGACCGCCGGCATGAACCCGGCCGAGACAAAGGACCTGACGGAGTTCATCCATCGGCTGCGCGCCGAGCGCGGGCTGACCATCCTCCTGATCGAGCACGACATGCGCGTGGTCATGGGCATCTCCGACCGCGTTACCGTGCTCGACCACGGCGAGAAAATCGCCGAGGGTCTGCCGGTCGACGTGCAGAACGACCCGACCGTGATCGAGGCCTATCTCGGCAAGGGCACCGCGGCGACGGGCAAATAGGCGCAGCTATGGCAATCCTCGAACTCAACGACGTTCACTCGTACTACGGAAACATTCACGCGCTGAAGGGCATCTCGTTGACCGTCGACAAGGGCGAGATCGTGACGCTCATCGGCAGCAACGGAGCCGGCAAGACGACCACGCTCCGCACCATCCAGGGTCTGATCCGTCCGCGCCAGGGCTCGATCACGCTCGAGGGCGAGGAGTTGACCAAACTCCCGGCCCACGAAGTCAACCGCCGCGGCATCTGTCAGTCGCCCGAAGGCCGTCTGATCTTCCCGCGTATGACGGTGCTCGAAAACCTCGAGATGGGCGCCTTTACGCGCACCGATCATGCCAATATCGGCCAGGACCTCGAGCGCGTGTTCGGCCTGTTCCCGCGCCTCAAGGAACGTGTCAAGCAAAAGGGCGGCACGCTCTCCGGCGGCGAACAACAGATGCTGGCCATGGCTCGCGCCATGATGGGCGGCCCGCGCATCCTGCTCCTCGACGAACCGTCGATGGGCCTTGCCCCGCTGCTGGTCGAGACCATCTTCGACACGATCGTGGCGCTCAACAAACAGGGCATCACCATCCTGCTGGTCGAGCAGAACGCGCGTATGGCGCTCTCGATCGCCAACCGCGGCTACGTCCTCCAGACCGGCGAGATCCGGCTCCAGGGCGACGCAGCTAAGCTGCGCGACGACGAAGAGGTCCAGAAGACCTACCTCGGCGGCCATTGACGCCCGGTGTGTTTTGAACCTTTCCGCCGTCTAGAGACGGCCGGGTAGCGGGACCTTCGGTCCCGCTACCCGGCCGTCTCGCTTTCTCTTGGCCCGACATAACACGCACCCTCACCCGATCGGGCTTCTTCCCATCGCCTCCCAACGCTGATATGCACTACAATCCAACCGCCCCAACGGGGCATGATCCTTGCATGTTTGCCGGTTGGGCGCTACAGTTTACGCGCTTCGGCGTCGCCTGGTACGATCCGGGACGCCGTTTGGCCGATAGATTGACGGAAAGGCGATGGGGTAAGGCTGCTCGATGGATGCCAACACGCTGCATGAACGCGCGCTGGTGGCGATTCGCGCGAGAAACGTGGTCGAGGCCCGGCGATTGCTCGTCGATGCCTTGCGCCGGGAGCCGCGCCATGAGAAGTCGTGGCTGGCGCTGGCGTCGGTGCTGAGCGACATGGGCCAGGCCATCGACTGCCTCGAACGCGTCTTGATCATTAACCCCGCAAACGCCACGGCCAAAGAATGGCTGGCCCTCGCGCGCCAGGAGCAGCAATCACGCAACTCCGGCAACACCACCCTCACCGACCTGCTCGACGACGACAAGCAGGACCCGGCCCTCGGCGAGATCAAGATCGACGAGCCCGGCGACCAGGATCGGCCGGTGCCGCGCCTCGGAAAATACCTGATCGACTACAAGTTCATCAGCGAAGAGCAGCTCCGCGTCGCCCTGCTCGCTCAGCGCAAGGCCGCGCAAACCGGTCAACTCAAGCGCCTGGGTGACATCCTGGTCGACAAGGGCATCCTCACCCGTGAGCGCCTCGAGTTCGCGCTGAAACAACAGACCCGGACTTTCTACAACTTCATCGAGTAGGTGTCAGATGAGGTGGAAGGCACAAGCGTGGCA
>WBZS01000393.1_pt1 | contig 48800 bp, 43 predicted proteins | sample 5204201 | NCBI WGS metagenome assembly WBZS01 (sample SAMN12344357, study PRJNA552823) | activated sludge metagenome | biome: Activated sludge suspended growth; feature: Nitrification reactor; material: Wastewater; isolation source: activated sludge from nitrification reactor of wastewater...
GTTCCTTTCGAGAGTGCTGTGAAGAGGTTTCACTCGAAGGATCACGCGGTGACCGCGCTCACGTCCCCACGACATGCCGGGAAGATGATCACACGATCCGCGCTACACCACTATCAGGGACGCAACTGTGGATGAGATCTGCCGAGTGCTGGGAGAGGCCGGTCCACCATCCGGCAATCGGAGCGTCACCGACGCCTAGGCTCGCAGTGACGGTCTGCCCCGACGAAGCGGAGGAAGCATGAAGATCCTGGTTCCAGGAGCGACGGGCATGGTCGGCAGGCATGTCGTGGAGCAGGCCTTGGCGCGCGGGTACGAGGTGATCGGGATCGCCCGCGACCCGGCGAAGCTCGCCATCAACCATCCGAACCTGACGATGGCTCCGGTCGACATTCTCGATGCGGCCGCGGTCGAACCGCTGCTGGCGGGCGTCGACGCCGTGGTGAGCACCGTCGGTATCGGCGCCTCCAGGACCCCGACCACGCTGTACTCGACCGGTACGCGCAACCTGCTCGACGGGATGCGCAGGCACGGGGTCGACCGGATCGTCGTCATCTCCTCGGAGGTCGCCGAGCACTGGGCGCACCAGGGGCCGCTGAAGCTGTGGGTCGTGCTGCCCCTGTTGCAGACGATCTTCGGTGCGACCTACGACGACATGCGCCGCATGGACGTCGTGCTTTGGGAGAGCGGGGCGCAGTGGACGGCGATCCGGGCCCCGCGCATCCGCCCGGCCACGGCACGAGGCCGGTATCGGCTGGACGCGAGCAAGCCGTTGCCCCGCGGATGGACGATCACCGCGCCGGACATGGCGACCGCGCTACTCGACATCGCCGAGCGGAGCGATCTGGGCAGGCGACACGTCTACGTCGCCAACTGACTCCCGATCCTCGTCAGTACTCGCCGCGGTGGGCGAGCGCGGTGATTGCAGGAGCCCGTTGACCACCACGTCGAGGCCCCAGTGGAAACGCTCGGTGCCGGTGCCGGCGAGCATCTCGTCGCCGAGGCGAGCGATCCTGGGGAACCTCGTGCCGGGCGCCATTGCGATCGCCGCCGCCATCGCAGTCACCCGGTCGCCTTCGGTGCCGGCGGCCTCGGACGCGCCGTGCTCGACGGCGGTCGCGGTGACCGCCGCCAGCAGCAGATCGACTCCCCAGGCCGCCGTCTCGTCCGAGATGCCGCCCTCGCTGAGCAGGTCGAGGACGGCCTCGACGAGCGCGAAGTAGTGGGGGCCGATCGGCTGGGTGGTGAGCGTCATCCGGGCGATCTCGGGATGTGCCAACAGGATCCGCCCATATGCGGCCAGCAGAGCATACAGCCGATCCCGCCACGACCCCTCGGTGGGCGACGACTCCATGCGCGAGACGAGGACGTCGAGAATCTGTGCGTGCAGGTCCTCGGTGTCGCGCACATACACGTACAGCGAGGCGGGTCCGGTGTCCAACACCGTGGCGATCCGGCGCATCGTAACCCTGCCGAGCCCTTCGGCCTGAAGGATCTCCAGTGCGACGTTGATGATCCCTTCCCTGCTCAACGGGGGTTTAGCGGGGCGGTCCCGGCGGCTCCGCGGCGTCCGTGTTCGTGGGTCGGCGGCCATGCGGGGACACTATCACGAACGCAGTCGGGACGATGCTGTTTGTAACGAACATGTTCGTGTAGGCTTCTCGGGAAGTCCAGCAGCATCGACCGAGGGGCGAAACCCAATCATGCCGACACCGACCATCGCGATCGTGGGAGCCGGCCTGTCCGGTCTCGTCTGCGCCCGCATTCTGCAGCGTGGCGGCGTTCAGGTGGCCGTCTATGAGCTGGACGCCTCGGACGAGGCGCGCCAGCAGGGCGGGTCGCTGGACATCCACACCAAGACCGGGCAGGTCGCCTTGAGGGAGGCGGGGCTCTACGAGGAGTTCCTGACCCGCACGCACCCGCAGGGTGAGTCGGTACGGGTACTGGACAAGGACGCGAAGGTCCACATCGATGAGCCGGAGCCCGACGGCGGGAACGGCCGACCCGAGATCGATCGAAGGGCGCTGCGGACGATGTTCGTGGCGTCCCTCGAGCCGGGCACCATCCGGTGGGGGCGCAAGGTCGTCGCCGCCCGCAGTGCCGCTGCGGGGCATGAACTAGAGTTCGCCGACCGCACCACGGTCCGTGCCGAGCTGGTGATCGGCGCGGACGGTGCCTGGTCGAAGGTGCGGTCGCTCGTGACCGCGGCGAAACCGCAATACGTGGGCATCACTCTGGTCGAGTTCCGCCTCGCCGACGCGCCGACCAAGCATCCGGACGCCCTCGCGGTGACCGGGCCGGGCAGCCTGTTCGCGCTCTCGGACAACAGATACATCGGCGGGCACGGCGGCGATCAGATCGCGCTCGGCGCCGGCTTCCGGGTGCCCGAGAACTGGGTGACCGAGAGTGGGATCGACTGGAACGACCCGGACGCCGCCCGGGCCGGGCTGTTGGCGCAGTTCCCGGACTGGTCGCCCACCCTGACGAACCTGATCCGCGACTGCGACGACACCATCTGGCCGCGCCCCATCTACGCCCTCCCGACCGGTACCCGGTGGGCGCGGGTGCCCGGGGTGACCCTGATCGGCGACGCGGCACATCTGATGTCGCCTTTCGCCGGAGAGGGCGCCAACCTGGCCATGATCGACGGCGCCGACCTCGCCCGCGCGATCCTGGACGAACCCGACCTGGACGCCGCTCTGGTCCGGTACGAGAGGACGATGTTCCCCCGCGGCAGGAAGATGGCCGCGGCGTCACAGCAGAGCCTGGACGCCATGTTCATCGACGGCCCGCCCCGGAAGATCGTCGGGTTCTTTCGCACCATGAACGCTTTCGCCGGTGCCGCCAGACCGTTCATGAAGCTGTTCGGCGGCAGGTCGGCCGCCTCATGACGGGCGCGCCGACGTGGGACCCGCAGCACCTGCCCAGCCAGCGCGGCAGGACCTTTGTGGTCACCGGCGGCAATGCCGGCATCGGCTATTTTGCCGCCGAGCAGCTCGCCCGCGCCGGCGGCCGCGTCATCATCGCGTGCCGCAATCCCGAGCGCGCTCGTGCGGCTCAGGACGCCATCCGCGGCCAGGTTCCCGGCGCGCGCACCGGGTTCGTGGCGTTCGATCTCACCTCGCTGGCGGCGGTCCGGGCGGCGGCACTCGAACTCGCCGAGTTGCGGCACATCGACGCCGTCATCCTGAACGCGAGCGTGATGTCGGCGCCGCGCACGGGGGAGACCACGCGCGACGGCTTCCCGCCGCTGATCGGCAGCTACCTCGGCAACTTCGCCTTCGTCGCCCATCTGTTGGGCCACGCCGATCCCGGCCGGATCGTGCACACCTCCAGCAACTACGTCCGGGGCGGTGTCGACGTGACGGACCTGACCGCGCCGCCCGGCGGCACGATGGCCGAGTACGCGCGTTCGAAGACCGCGATCGAGGTCTTCGGATTCGAGCTCGACCGTCGCCTCCGGGCCGCCGGACGACCGACCGGGTCGATCATGAGTAGGCCCGGCATGGCAGTCGACGCGCGGACGCCGCGGCGCCCCGGCATCCCGCACAAGAGCCGCTGGAGCGAACCCCTCTGGGGACTCGTCGGGCAGAGCAAGGAGCGCAGCGCCTGGCCCGCCGTCCGCGCCGCGACCGACCCCGCTGCGCGAGGCGGCGACTTCTACGGCCCGGCGCACAACACGTCCGGTCCGCCCGTCCTGGTCGAGCCGCTGGCCCGCTTCGCGGCGCCGGACGATCGACTCGCCGACCGGCTCTGGACCCAGTCCGAAACCCTCACGGGCGTCGCGCTGGCGATCTAGTGCGACGGGAGGCCCACCGCCGTTGGCGCCGGAACCCGGATCAGGCCAGCGGCACCAGATACGAGTCGACCTGGGCGATCAGATCGCCGCGGAAGGTGAAGATGTCGTTGTAGGCGAACCGGAAGCGGCCGCTCTCGCGGTGGTGTCCGACCCCGACGCCGGTGACGACGACCGCGTCGCCCGCATCGATGGTGCGATCGACGGCCAGCTCGGGGCTGCCCTCGAAGGCGGGGTTCTCGATCTCGTCGTCGAACTCCGCCTTGCCGCGAGTGGTGCGGACGCCGTGGATGCGCCAGACGACGTCCTCGGTCAGGCAGCCCAGGATCGCCTCGTGGTCGCTGCGCCGGAAGCCGTCCATGTAGCGGTGCACGAGCTGTTCATGCGCGCTGGTCATCTGCTTCTCCGTTCGTCGTCGAGTTCGGACGCCACGACGCCCAGCCGGCGGAGGATTCCGGCCAGGCCGGTGCGGGCCTGTTCCGTCCGCAGTTCGGGTGGCAGCCGGCGCTGGTGAATGACCACCGTCGTCCCGCCGTCGCTGGGCCGCAGGCCGATCTCGGTGGTCAGGCCGGTGCGGGGTTCGGCCAGCACCAGGCGGGCGGGCGGCTCGATGACCTCATAGCGGAAGCGCAGGGGGTGGGTGTCGCCGGTAGGGCCGAGGGTGGTCAGCTCGAACGTGCCGCCGACCCTCAGGTCGATGAGCACCGAGTCCGGCGCGACCTCGGCATGCTCGCCGCCCCAGAACGCGGCCACGTGCTCGGGTCGGGTGAACATCTCCCAGACCAGCGCCGGCGGGGCGTCCAGGCGCCGCGAGGCGATCAGCTGGTCGCCGTCGAGCAGGCTGTCGGCGGTCATCGGGCCGCCTCCTCGGGAAGGGAGGCCAGATGGCATTCGAGCCGATCGAGCCGCGATTCCCACTCGCGTTGCTGCTCGGTGATCCATCCGGCCAAGTCGCGCATGCGGCCGGAATCCAGCCGGCAGGGGCGGCGCTGGCCGTCGACGCGCTGTTGGATCAGGCCGCAGCGCCGGAGGATCCCGACGTGTCGCGAGATCGCCTGGTGCGTCAATGCGAAGGGTTCGGCGAGTTCGCCCACCGTCGCCTCACCCTTGGCGAGCCGGCCGAGGATCGCGCGGCGGGTCCGGTCGCCGAGGGCCGCGAACGCGGCGTCCAGGTCGGCATCGGTGGTAGTGAGGGCCATGGGTCGAGGCTATCGGCAACTGTGTCGTTGCGCAAGGAAATCGTTGAATAACGTCCTGCGGTCGCACCCGTCCGGTCGGGTGACGGCCCATCCGGGAGTGGCGCGGTCGTGGGCCTTCTACCCTGGGGCGATGAGTAGATGGGGTCACCAGCGACGTCCGGCGCGGCGGCGACACCTGCACGCCGTCCCCGAGCCTCGCGAGCACCTCGGCGCCGCCGAGGACCAGGAACTCTTCCAACAACTGCGCGGTGCACTCCACTCACCCGAGCCCCTCGACCTGCTCGGGCTGGTCAGCGGCATGGTGGAGGCGACCGACCCCCGCAGCCGCGATCCGTTCCGGCCCGGCGATGAGCATCCCGAGCGGGACCTGCTGATCGAGTCGCTGATCGGCACCCCCTGTGCCGAGACGACGGCGGCGCTGACGGTGCTGCGCGAACTCCTGGACGACCCGGAGGAGCTCGACCCGATCGCCGCGGAACTCGGCCGCCGCCCGCAGCCGATGCCGCGGTGGCTCGCTCAGCTGCCGGACGCCTACGGGTCGCTGAACGCTTGGTTCGTCTTCCACGCCCTGGGCGACGAGACCAGCTATCTGGTCGATGTGGAGTTCGTCGGGGGTCGGGCGGTTTCGGCCCTGGTCACGGTCGAGCACAATCTCGGGTCGGTGGTGACCGAGGCGCGGTTCGTTCCGCTGCGGACCGATCCGGTGGCCGACATCCTGCGTCCCCGACTGGACGGGGACACCACCGTGGCCCCAACGGACGCCGCCGACGCCCGCGCGGTGCTCGAGGCGGCCGTCGATCGTGGGCGCACGGTGTATCCGCAGCCCGAGAGCCCGATGTGGCCGGTCGGCCGGCCGCTGCTGACCTGGATGCTGAGGCTGCTGCCGGACGGCGGAGAGCCTCGGGCGCGGATCGCCTGGACCCGGGCCGAGAAGAAGCACCTGGCCGAGGACTTCTTCGCCTCGCCCTTCGGCCGCCCGCTGGACGACGCCCGCCACCGGGCGCTGCTGGACAGCGTGATCCGGTTCGGCACCGAGGCCGGACCGGGCGAGCCGACGCGCTGGAGCCCGACCAGCGTCGCGATGCTGATGGAGGACTGGTTCCCCCGCACGGTGTCGGGGCGCCCCGATCAGTTGGCCGAATTGCCCGAGCTGCTGCGGGCCTTCGTCCGGCATTGCCACGAGCGGACACGCATCCGGGCAGGGCTGACCGAGCTCACCGTGAGCGTGATCGACGAGCTGGAACCCGAGTACCAGCGGACGATCCGCTCACCCCACCCGCGGGGGCCGGAGGCGCTCATCGCGGAACTGCTGGACGACGCCGCCGCCGACGAGCGGCGCCGGCGGGAGTTGGAGGATGCGGTCGGCGGGGCCGAGGCACTGCGGAACCTGGACGCCGAGCCGCTGCCCGATGAGGACTTCGACTGGCAGGGGATCGCGGACGACGTCCGCCCCGTCCTCGAGCAGTGCCTGGAGGCCTGCGACCGCTGCGCCGACGAACTGCTGGACGTCGAGCACCGGACGGCGATGCGCCGCTTCCTGCGCCGGGTGGCGCTCGCCGGCCCGGGGGTGTTCCGGCGGAGGGCGTCCCCGGTGCGGAGCGCCGCGGCGGTCGCCTGGGTGATCTGTCGTGCCAACGAGACGGTCGGCACCTACCAGGGGCCGCCGTTCGTGGCGGACCTGCTCGGGGCGTTCGGCGTGACCGGCTCGGTGTCCCAGCGGGCCGAGCCGATGCTGCGGGCCATCGGCGTCGCCCGGCAACTGGCGGGTTCGATGAACCTCGGCACCGTCGACCTGCTCACCTCGCAGCGGCGCCGTGCGATCATCCGGCGGCGCGACGGCGGCTGGTGAGTGCGAGGGTGGTCAGCGCTCGCTGGTCACCCGGGCGACGTGCAGGGCGAGATAGGAGATCTCGTCGGGTGTGAGCGCCGCGCCGAGCCGCAGTTCGAGGATCCCGGAGAGCCGCACGGCGACGTCGGCGGCCTCCGGGAAGGTCTCCCGGATCGCCTGGCCGACCATGGTCGGCTCGGAGTCGAGCTGCTTGTGGTTGTGGATGCGCACGAACAGGTAGCGCAGGTGGGTGATGAACCGGCCGAGGCTGACGCTGCCGGAGTCGAGGGTGATGCCGAAGTACCGCTCGATGACGGTGACCATCTGCTGGATGACGCCGGTCATCCGGTACGTGTAGGACAGGTCGCCGGTCGCGAAGCCGGCGTTGACCAGATGCAGCGCCAGCCCGACCGCCTCACTCGTGGGCAATTGGACGTCGCTGCGTTCGTTGATGGCCCGGAGCAGCGCCTCGGCCTGCACGTACTCGTCGGTGTAGAGGTGCTGCACCTCGGCCAGCAGGGGATAGGCGATGTTCATGCCCAGGCTCACCCGGCGGATGGCGAAGCTGACGTGGTCGGCGAGCGCGATCACCGCCGCCGGATTGCGGCCCACGGAATCGAGGCCCACGGCGGCGATCGCCTGACTGAGCAGCTGGATGTGCTCGGGGGGAATGCCGGCGAGCAGTTCGGCGAGATGATCCGGGTCGCGGCCGTCCGCCGGTACGAAGGTGCGGACCACCTTCGTGGTGTCCACCGCCTGACCCGGCCGGGCCTGGAAGCCCAGGCCGCGTCCGGTCAGGATGACCTCACGTCCGGTCTCGTCCAGCGCGAGCACGAGGTTGTTGTTGAAGACGCGGAGAATCTCCATCTGTTCAGACCAGTGGCCGCCCCCTGTACGGGGACGGCCACCGGTCACTCCTTTCAGGCCTCGATGTCGATGACCGGATCGCCCAGGGAGACGTCGCCCGGGCCGACCGGCGTGACCGACTTCAAGGTGGCGGTGTTGATCACCACGACCATGGTGGTGGTGTCGTATCCGGCGGCCTTCACGGCGTCCAGATCGACCTTGGCGAGCAGGTCGCCCTCCTCGACGCGCTGGTCCTTGCCGACCTCGAGCTCGAAGCCCTTGCCCTCCAGCTGCACCGTGTCGATGCCGACGTGCACCAGCACCTCGACGCCGTCATCGGTCTTGATGCCGAAGGCGTGTCCGCTCTCGGGAACCGTCATCAAGACGCCGGCGACCGGGGCGACCACGTGGCCGTCCGACGGGATGATGCCGACGCCGTCACCGAGCGCCTTGGAGGCGAACACCTTGTCGTTGACCTCGGTGATCGGGACGACCTTGCCGGCCACCGGCGCGACGACCGTGCGGGTGGCGACCAGGGTGGCGACGCCACCGCCGCCGGCCGGAGCCGCTGCGGCAGCGGCCGGAGCCGCGCTGGACAGGGCGAGGTCGGCGCTCTCTTGCGCCTTGAGCGCCTCGAACTCGGCCTTCTGCTCAGGCGTGCGGTAGTCGGAGGCGATGACCAGCAGCATTGCGACGACGAAGGCGGCCGCGATGGAGATGGCGTAGATCCACATCGGGCTGAACACCGGGATGGTGAGCAGCGAGGTGAACGCGAACGCGCCCGTCTTGACGGTGCCGAAGATCCAGCCGAGGATGCCGATCGTCACGCCACCCACTGCGCAGCCGATCAGCATGCGCGGGTAGATCCGCTTGTAGCGCAGGTGGATGCCGTACAGGGACGGTTCCGAGATGCCGCCCAGCAGGCCGGCTGCCAGGGCGCCGATGGCGGTCTGGCGCACCTCGTTGTCCTTGACGCGGCTGGAGATGACCAGCACACCGGCGGTGGCGCCGAAGCAGGCGAAGTTCCACGTGCCCATCGGGCCCTGGATGAAGTCGTAGCCCAGGGTGCTGATGTTGGCGAGCATGAGCGCGTTGAGCGGCCAGTGCAGGCCGAGCGGCACCAGGAACGGGTAGATCATCGGGATCAGGACGGCGAACAGCAGCGGAACCGTGTTGTTCAACCACGCCAATCCGGCACCCAGGCCATTGCCCAGCCAGATGCTGATCGGGCCGATGGCGAAGCCGGTGATCGGAACCATGATGAGCAGGCAGAGGAACGGCACGAAGACCATCTGCAGGTTCTCCGGGAAGATCTTCTGCAGCAGCTTGTGGAGCTGGGCGAGCACGGCGACCATGATCAGCGGCACGAACACCTGGCCGCCGTAGCCGTTCAGTTGCATCGGCAGGCCGAAGATGTGCGCCACGCACTCCTCAGTGCCTAGCACGGCGTTCGTGGTGCACACCGTGTCGGCCGCCTTGCTGAGGGAAAGGAAGTCCGGGGTGAACAGGGCGGCCATGACCGCGCCGCCGATCCACGGATCGATCTTGAGTGCCTTGGCGGCGTTGTACGCGACCATGATCGGCAGGAAGTACAGCACCGAACGCCACATGGTGTCCCAGAACACCCAGGTGGCGCCCGCCGCCTCCAGGCGATCAACGCCCTGGAACGGGACGATGTGCAGGGCGTCGAGGACGGCGGCGATCGCGATGATCAGCGATGAGCCGAGCAGCACGCCCAGCAGCGGCCGGAACGAGTTCGAGAGGTACTCGAAGAACGCGTCGAGCCAGGCCACCTTGCCGCGGACCTTGGCCCGCTCGGCCGCTTTGACGTCGGCATCGCTGGGCGCCGCCTTGGCGCCCTTCATCGAGGGCAGGTTGGTGATGTCGGCGTAGTACTGCGCGACCGCGCCGCCGATGACCACCTGGTAGCGGTCGCCGCTCTGCGGCACCGCACCCAGTACGCCGGGAATCGCCTCGAGCGACTTCTGGTCGACGAGACCGGCGTCCTTCAATTCGAAGCGAAGCCGTGTCGCGCAATGGGTGAGACTTGTGATGTTGCCGGGACCGCCGACCTTCTCGACGATCTGTTCGGCCGTAGTGGACGCCATTGTCGGTTCCTGTCTACTAGCTAGCTGGGGAAATATATGTGACCGGAAACAAAAAACGACCCGAGTTGCACCGCTAGATGCGACTCAGGTCTTGCCCCTAGTCGGGTAGCAACCCTTTGGTGAGCTTTCGCTCTCTGAGCACAGTAGCACCAGGCCTCCGGGTGCGTCAGCAACTCTGCGAGGAAGTCGTTGATCAACGTGCCCACCGTCGGTTGAGCTTGTCGAACCCCCTTGTTGCGGCCGCGGGTCTCGACAAGCTCGGCCGACGGAGGCTGGCCCGGGGTCTCGACAAGCTCGACCGGCGAAAGGCGGGTGGTCGGCTCAGCGGTCGGGCGGCGGAGGCGGGATCGACCCGAGGTCGGGCGCGCTGCCCGGCCAGATCAGCAGCACCCGGCACGGCGCGTGATCCACCACGAACCGGGTGTGCTTGCCGAGGCTGTTGGGTCCCAGGCGGCTGCGGTCGCCGTCCCGGCCGAGGATCAGGTAGTCGGCCTCGTTGGCGGCCGCGGTGACGATCCGTTCGGGGAAGCCTGCCTCCAGCCGGACGGTGGCGTCCTGCCCGAGGCGCTCGCGGGCCTGGCTGAGCATCGACTCGGCGGCCTCCTGGCTGAGCTGGTCGAGCTGCTCGACGGCCTGCCGGCGGCGACCGCGTCCCATCAGCGAGCCGAAACCGACCTCGGGTGCCCCCGGGGAGGTCTCCCGCACGGCGATCAGCGTCACCTCCGCGGGCCGGGAGCCGGCCAGTTCGCGCGCGGCGTCCACGCAGGCGGGCCAGGTCCCCTCGCGCACCCAGATCGTGATTCTCATGCCACACCTCCGATGGTCAGCGAAACCCACAGTGCCAGCACACCCACCACGATGGCGATGGGGGTGGCCAGCAGGCCGAGCAGGGTGAATTCCTGGATCGGCGTCTCGTGATCGTGCGCCTGCACGATCCGCCGCCACAGCAGCGTGGCCAGCGAGCCGACGTAGGTCAGGTTGGGGCCCACGTTGACGCCGATCAGCACTGCCAGCACGGCCCCCGGACCCGACTGCGCGGCGAACGGCAGCAGCACCAGGACGGCCGGCAGGTTGTTCACCAGGTTGGCCAGCAGCGCCGCAAGCCCGGCCCACAGCATCAGTGCGGCCAGCGACTGACCGGACGGCACGATCCGGCCGATGGCGGCGCCGAGGCCGCCCTCGACGACCGCGGTCACCACGATGCCCAGGGACAGCACGAAGCCGAGGAAGCCCAGGTTGATGAAGCCCGGAATGTCCTTGGCGGTCACCTGCTTCAGCTTCAGTGCCCGCACCAGCAGCACCAGCGCACCGGCCAGCGCCACCCAGGCGGCCTCGATGTGGAACAGCGAGGCCACCACGAAACCGGCCAGGGTGAGCGCCAGCACGATGGCCGAGAAGCGGGGCAGCGACGGCACCTCGGGCGGCTCGGGGTTCGTCGCCGGGATCGACAGGTCGGACGCGAAGAACTGCCGGAACGCCAGGTACTCGACGACCAGCACGGTCAGCCAGGGCAGCGCCATCAGCCCGGCGAACGAGACGAATGTCAGCCCGGCCGCCGACATGGCCAGCAGGTTGGTCAGGTTCGACACCGGCAACAGCAGCGAGCCCGCGTTGGCCAGATGGGTGCAGGCGTAGGCGTGCGGCTTGGGCCGCACACCCATTCGGGACGCCGTGGCGAAGACCACCGGCGTCAGCAGCACGACGGTGGCGTCCAACGACAGCACGGCGGTGACCGCGGCGGCCAGGACGAACACGAAGAGCAGCAGCCGTTGCGGCTCGCCATTGCTCTTGGCGGCCATCAGCGCGCCGGCATAGCGGAACAGGCCGTCCGCATCGCAGAGCTCGCTGATCACCAGCACCGCCGCCAGGAAGGCCACCACCGGGAACAGGTGCTCGACCTCGGCCCAGGCCTTGTCCCAGCCGAGCGCGCCGGTCAGCAGCACGATGAGGGCCGCGGGGACGGCCGCGACCGCCTCGGGTAGTCCGCGGGGCCGGATGACGGCGAAACCGAGGACGACCACCAGCATCACCACCGAGATGACCTCACCCACGGGCGATCACCCTAGCCCGACCCAGCCTCCGGCGGGTGTCACCCCAAGGGATGTTTCGCCGGGACGGTGGTCGGTTCGCGCGGGAGGCGACCCGTCAGCCGCGGCGCAACGAGGCCGGCCCGCCGGGGACCGGGATCCGGACGCCGGTGTCGGCCAGGGTGCCGTCGGCGACCGAGTAGACCGCCAGGCAACGGTCGGCATACAGCTGCGCGACCAGCCGGGAGGAGTCGGCGCTGAACACCACGCCCTGGGCCGCCGCGCCGGTGGGCAGCTGCGCGACCCGGCGCAGTTCGCCGTCGTCGTTGGCGAACAGCACCAGGGTGCCGGTGGCGCTGTGGCCGGGGTGATCGGGCGGCAGCTGGCTGCCGGCCATGCACAGGGCGGCGACCCAGGCGCCGTCGGGGGAGATGGCGACGCCCTCGGGAACGGACGGCACGGCCGCGTGAGCGACCGCCCGGAAGGGTGCCGACGAGGTGTCCACCAGGGTGACCAGGTCGGCGTCCCCGGCGCTGAGCCCGTTGCGGACCTCCTTGCCGGCGTAGCCGACGCTGCCGATCACCGCCCAGCGGCCGGAGGCGTCGGTGTCGACCACGTAGGGACTGACCCCGGTGGCGATCCGGTGGGGGAGCGGCACGGCCTCGCCGCCGCTCAGGTCGACGACGACCGCGCCCTGCTCGTCGCGCAGCGAGACGATCGCGGCGCTGCCGTCGGCGAGCAGCCCGATTCCGGCGAGCTTGCCGGCGGAGAGTTGCAGCCGCTGCAGTTCGGCGACCGCGCCGTCCCGGACGCCGAAGACGACCAGCGCTCCGGTCACCGTGGTGACCAGCAGCCTGGCGCCGTCCGGGGTGAAGACGACCGCCTGCGGGTGGCTGCCGAGCTCGATCACCTCCACGACCGGTCGCTCGGCGTCGAGCCGGACGACCTGCAGCACGTCGTGGAAGACCAGCGCGCCGGCGTCGGCGTCGTAGGAGGTGGGCGCCGCGACGGCGGCGAGGCGTCCGTCGGGGGAGAGTGCCACCGCCTGCGGCGGGCCGACGATGGACGTCCGCACCGGCACCTCGGCGAGCACCCGTGGCGGCTGCGCGGCCAGATCGACCAGGCTGAGCGTGTCGGGACCGACGCCGGCCGGGAACAGGTCCCGGCCGGCGTCGCGGACCAGCTTGGCGTCGTTGGCGCTGACGAACAGCTCCATGTCACCGCTCCCGGTTCTAGTAGCCGAGCGCCGGATCGACCACGTTGGCCAGTGGCCGGCCGGCCAGATAGGCGCGCAGGTTGTCGCAGAAGATCTCGCAGATCCGCTCGTCCTCGCGGCTGTCCAGGCCACCCGAGTGCGGGCTGACCAGGACGTTGTCGAAGTCCCACAGCGGCGATTCGGCCGGCAGCGGCTCGACGGCGAAGACGTCCAGGGCGGCGAAACCGACCTGGCCCGAGCGCAGGGCGTCGATCAGGGCGTCCTCGTCGATGACGGTGCCCCGCCCGACGTTGACGATCGTCACGCCCGGCTTGGTCAGCGCCAGGACGTCGGCACCGATCAGCTTCTCGGTCTGCGCCGTGCCGGGCAGGGTGAGCACGATGTGGTCGGCCCGGCCGACGATGCTCTTCAGATCGTCGAGCGCGTGCACCTCGTCGACGTTCTCGACCTCGTCGACCCGGCGCTTCACGCCGAGCACGGTCATGCCGAGCGCCTTGCAGCGCTTCGCCACCTGCTGGCCGATGCCGCCCAGGCCGGCGACCAGCACCGTGCTGCCCTCGATCGGACGCCCGACGACCCGGGTGGGCCACTCGTGGGCGCGCTGCTGGCGCTGCAGTCGAGGCAGCTCCTTGCAGCCGCAGACCAGGCCGAAGATCGCCCACTCGGCCAGCGGAATGCCGTGCGCCCCGGCCGAGGTGGTGAACACGATCCGCTGCAGGGCCTCGTCCGGCAGGCCGGCCGCGACGACCTGGCCACCGCCACCGGCGGCCATGGTCATCACCCAGCGCAGGTCCGGGTTGGCGGCCACCGTGCGGGCCAGGGCGGGCGGTTGCACGTCCGGGATGCCGTAGAGCACCTCGGCCGAGTCGACCAGCTCGTCGAACCGGGCCTGCTGCTCGGGCGTCCGGCTGAACGACGGGTCACCGGCGAAATCGGCCGGGTGTCGCATCGGCGGCAGCAGTTCCTGGTCGACCACGACCTCGACCCGGGGGTCGACGGCCGCGATCCGGTCGCACAGTTCGGGGGCAAGCGGGGTGGCCACGACCACCCGCACCTTGTCCTGATCAGGCATGCACTAGCTCCTGTCCGGCGTCGTTGAGATCCGTCAGACTACGACCCTTGGTCTCGGGAGTGGCGAACGTGGTGAGGAACGAGATCAGCGACAGCAGCGCCGAGTAGCCCGCGACCACCCACCAGGCATTGCCGTTGACCGCGAGAACCGCGGCGCCGACCAGCGGGGCGATGCCGCCGGCGATCACGGCCGAGAACTCGCGCGCCGTGGCGACGCCGGTGAACCGGTGAGCGTTGCCGAACAGTTCGGGCAGCAGGGCGCACTGCGGGCCGAGCATCGCCTGGACGCCGATGCCGATGCCGACGCCCATCACCAGCAGCACCAGCCAGATCTGGCCCAGGGTGAGCAGCCAGATGCCGGGGAAGGCGAACACCATGCTGAAGAAGGCGCCCCAGCGATAGACCGGCACCCGGCCGAACCGGTCGGACAGGGCACCGAACAGCACGACGGTGAAGATGGAGATCAGGGCCGCCACGACCGCGCCCCAGGTGCTGAGCAGGGCCTGGCCCTTGTAGGCGGGGAGGCTGGCCACGTAGGCGAGCAGCAGGGCCGAGTAGATCGAGGAGTTGCCGTTCTCGCCCATCCGCAGGCCGATGCCGACCAGGATGTTTCGCCGCGAGGTGGCGATCGCCTGGCCCACGGACTGCTTGACCGGAGCCTCGCGGTGCGCCTCGGCCTCTTCCAGGGCCTCGAACGCCGGCGACTCCTTCAGCTGCATGCGGATCACGACGGCGACGATGATCAGCACCGCGCCGAGCAGGAAGGGCACCCGCCAGAGCCAGCCGAAGAGGACCTCGCGGCTCGCCAGCGCCAGCAGGGCGAACGTGCCGGCCCCCAGCAAGGTGCCGATCTGAATGCCGACGAAGGGCAGCGCGGCGAAGAAGCCGCGGCGTTTCGGCGGTGCGAACTCCGAGATCAGCACGGTGGCGCCGGCCTGTTCGGCACCGGCGCCCAGACCCTGCGCGATCCGGAGCACGACCAGCAGGATGGCGCCCCAGATGCCGGCCATCTCGTAGGTGGGCAGCATGCCGATCAGCATCGACGAGCCGCCCATCAGGGCGATGGTGATGATCAGGATCAGCTTCCGGCCGAGCTTGTCGCCCAGGGAGCCGAACACCAGGCCACCGATCGGGCGAGCCGCGAAGCCGACTGCGAAGGTGCCCAGGGAGGCGATGGTGCCGCCGGCCTCACCCAGCGGCTTGAAGAACAACTCGCCGAAGATCAGTGGCTGGCGAGGCCGTAGATGTAGAAATCGTAGTACTCGAGGGCGGAGCCGACTGAGGACGCCAGGGTGGCTCGCCGGAGCTGGACCGGATCGACGGCCGGCTCCTCGGTAGGTGGACGGAGGGCGGAAGGTTGAGACATGAGAGCTCCTTTGTTCCCGATGTGTGCGTCCTATCATAGCCCTATAGGTCGAACACTGGTCAATAGACCGAACGATCAGAGGTGTGAAAGTTTCCCTGAGAGCCGGTCGGGCGAACGTGTCGGGGCTCCGTGCGGCGGTGTCCCCTGGCTGCGGCCGGGTGAGGTTGCCGGCGATCGCCGGAGCATCCGCGGGCCCCGGGGGAACGCCGGGCGGCGATAGCGAGCCGCCCGTTGGTTGCGGGGCCGGCGCCGGTCGGGGGCGTCGGGTCAGCCGACGGCCATCGGATTGCCCAGCAGGTTGGCGACCCGCTTGAGCTCGGCGACGAAGCGGTCGCGGACGGCGTCCGACCAGTCGGACTTGTGCGTCGTGATGCTGATCGCCAGGATCGGCGCCCGCACGCCACGGGTGGGGACGACCACCGCGATGCCGACGACGCTGTCGGCCGACTCCTCGTCGTCGATCGCGTAGCCGTGGGCCCGGGCCCAACGGATGTCCTTGAGCAGCCGCGGCACCGTCCGCCGGGATCGGCTGGTCAGCCGCGGCAACTCGTCGATGCCGTGGTAGAGCCGCTCGATCTCGGAATCGTCGAGCCTGGCCAGCAGCGCTTTGCCCTGGGCGCAGGAGGACGCCGGCAGGCGGTCGCCGATGTTCGTGGTGAGCCGGATGGCCGGATGGCCCTCGTAGCGGGCCAGGCACAGGGTGTCGATTCCGGCGGCGGTGGACAACCGCAGGGTCTCGCCGCGGAGGACCTCCGATTCGAGGCAGGCGCGGTGGAATTCGCTGACCTGGTCGAGGCGGGCGAGGTAGGAGCCGCCCAGCTCGACGAGCTTGCGGCCCAGCGTGTAGCCGAGGTCGTCGCGGCGGAGCAGGCCGCCGAGCTCGAGCGCGGTGCAGATGGTGCTGGTTGACGACTTGGGCACGCCGAGTTCGCGGCTGAGGTCGGACAGCGTCATGGTGCCCGACTCGCTGGCGGCGATGGCGTCCAGCACGGCCACCGCCCGGCTGACCGCGGGGGCGGCCCCGGGGGGAGTGACATCGGTACCACCACGCACGGGAGACATGCCCGCACCCTAGCGGGCGTTCGCCTGATTGCACATGGGCCAGTGGGCTGGATGCCAGCTGTTGCCGCAGGTTCGCTGGATGGCCGCGGGTGGTGCGGCGGACGTCCGCCGTGGGCCATACTCCCCGCCATGGGGCGTGACATCGAGGCCAAGACCTACACCCGCGAGCAGCGGCAGCGGTACCGCGAGAAGGTGCAGCACTGCCTGGACGTGTTCGAGCAGATGCTGGCCGCCGACAGCTTCGACTTCGACGAGCCGATGAGCGGCATGGAGATCGAGCTCAACCTGGTCGGCCCCGACTACCTGCCCAAGATGAAGAACGCGGACGTGCTGAGGGCGATCGCCGACCCCGAGTACCAAACCGAGCTCGGCAAGTTCAACATCGAGTTCAACGTGCCGCCCGGTCTGCTGGCGGGCGACGCGTTGGTGCGGCTCGAGGAGTCGCTGCGGGCCTCGATGAACGAGGCCGAGCGTCGTTCGGCGGCCCTCGGCACCCACATCATCATGACCGGCATCCTGCCCACGGTGATGCCGGAGACCTTCGAGGGCGACTGGATGAGCGAGAACGTCCGGTACGCCGCGATCAATGACGCCGTGCTGGCGGCCCGCGGCGAGGACATCCACATCGACATCGAGGGTCCGAGCGGCGAAACGCTCACCCGCTACGTCGATTCGGTCGCGCCCGAGTCGGCCTGCACCTCGATGCAGTTGCATCTGCAGATCCGGCCGGAGGAATTCGCCGACCATTGGAATGCCGCCCAGGTGCTGGCCGGGCCGCAGTTGGCGCTGGCCGCGAATTCGCCCTTCCTGATGGGCCGGCAGTTGTGGGCAGAGACCCGGATCGTGTTGTTCAGCCAGGCCACCGACACCCGCCCGATCGAGTACGCGAATCAGGGCGTGCGGCCGCGGGTGTGGTTCGGCGAGCGCTGGATCACCTCGATCTTCGACCTGTTCGAGGAGAATGCGCGGTGGTTCCCGGCCCTGCTGCCCGAGCTGGATCCGGAGGATCCGCAGGCGGTGTTCGACGCCGGCGGCGCCCCGCAGCTGTCGGAGATGCGGCTGCACAACGGCACCATCTACCGCTGGAACCGGCCGATCTACGACGTGGCCGGGGGCACCCCGCACCTGCGCCTGGAGAATCGGGTGCTGCCGGCCGGGCCGACCGTGGTGGACACCCTCGCGAACGCGGCCTTCTACTACGGCACGCTGCGGATGCTGGCGGCCGAGGACCGGCCGGTGTGGACCCGGATGGCGTTCTCCACCGCCGAGGCCAACTTCCTCGAGGGTTCCCGCCAGGGCATCGACGCCGACCTGTTCTGGCCGGGGGTGGGAGAGATGCCGGCCTCCGAGCTGATCCTGCGCCACCTGCTGCCGCTGGCCTACCAGGGCCTGGACGCCTGGGGCGTCGACCCCGCCGTCCGGGACCGGCTGCTCGGCGTCGTCGAGGGGCGCTGCAAGACCGGCATGAACGGCGCCGAATGGCAGGTGCAGGCCGTCCGTTCGCTGGAGACCGCCGGCGTTCCGCGGCTGGAGGCGCTGCGCCGGATGGTGGCGGCCTATGCGGAACGGATGCACGCCAATGTGCCCGTCCACACCTGGGAAATGATCTAACTCTGTATGAGAAACGCTCAGACAAGATAATCCGCAGGAGTCAACTCCCAATTTCCTTGTTAGGCTTCGCTGATTGGTAGCGAGGAAGTTGGGGGGAAATGACCACGCCACCAGACAATCCCATGCGCAAGAATTCGGATCACCGGCCGCGTCGCGTCGATGACGCCACGCCGGTCGGGCCGCATCGGCGTCCGCACCGCGCGGTGCGCGAGCGACTGCCGCTGCGGTCCTATCTGCTGAACGCGGTCGCCATCGCCATCGCGGTGCTGCTGGCGCCCGCGCTGACCCGGTCGTCGGCGACCGTCGCGGTGCCGCGGACGGAGCCGGTGGCCGTCGCGAGCCCGACGATCACCCAGCAGCAGCGCTTCGCCACCGAGGTGCCGCAACCGGCACCCAACCGGAACGGCACCCGCGACGAAATCGACCATGACGACACGGAGGTTCCGCCTCCGCCGGCGACGCTGGTCGCCACCAACGGCAGCGACTTCGTCTCGCCGGTGCCGGGCGCCATCACCGGCGGCTTCGGGCAGCGATACCACCCGATCCTGCACTACTGGCGCATGCACAACGGCGTCGACATGCACGCCGCCTGCGGCACGGTCGTCGTCGCGGCCTACCGCGGCACGGTCATCGAGGCCGGCCGCAACGGCGGCTACGGCAACCTGGTGGTCCTCGATCACGGTAGTTACAAGGGCAAACACGTGATCAGCAAGTACGCCCACCTGTCCCGGATCGGCGTTCGGGTGGGCGACCGGGTCGACACCGGCCAGGGCATCGCGCTGTCCGGCACGACCGGGCTCTCCACCGGCTGCCACCTGCATTTCGAGATCAAGGAGAACGGCGTCTACGTCGACCCGGCGCCCTACCTGACCGGCAAGTCGTCGCCGCGTCCGGACGGCCCGATCGCCAACCTGGGGCCCACCACGTCCCCCAGCCCCACCAGGTCGCCCAGCCCGAGCGCCTCGGCCAGCCCGAAGCCCAGCGCGAGCCCGACGACCAAGTCGCCGAAGCCGAGCCCGACGCCGTCCAAGACCTCGACCAGCCCGACGCCGACTCCGACCAAGCCCACACCGACACCGACACCGACGCCGACGCCGACCCGGACGCCCACCCCGACACCGACGCCCACCCCCGCGCCCGAGCAGTCGGCGTCCGCCCGGACGAGTGCGTCGCCGAGTCGTCCGAGCCCGACGCCGGCGAAGACGGAGGAGGCCTCCGCGCCGGCACCGAGCGGCTCGCAGCGGCAGCGGACGGAATCGCCGGCGGACCCCTCGCCGTCCGGGTCGACCACCCCGTAGGCTCTGGGCCCGATGGGCGGGCTGATCTCAGGGTGGCGGCGACGCAGGCTGTTCGCCGCACCGTCGCGCGGACGGCGTCCGATTCCGCGCTGGGCCTGGATTCCGTTCGCGGCCCTCGCCGGCGTGCTGGCGGTGCTGGCCGCGGCCCGCGCCCTCGGCCTGGAGGGCCCGGACTGGTACCTGTGGCTGACCGATCCACGGCAACCGGTGGTTCCGGGCGTGTTCCTGGTCTCGATCGTGGTCGCCGCGGCCTGCTACGGACGCTCGCGCAACACTCCCGGCCGGGTCGTCGGGGTGCTCAGCGTGTCCGCCTTCGCCGTCGGTGCGGTGGTGCTCGGGCTGGCGTCCTATCTGTATTGCAGCACCGACGGCCCGCCGTTCTTCGACCAGCTCATCTGGGTGCTGTCGGGCAACGGTGCCGATCCGTGGGGTGCGGGGCCGGGATGCCCCAGCCAGCCGCCGCTGGCCCACCATCTGGCCCGGCTGTGCGCGGTGTGGGGTGCCCTGGCCAGCGTGCTGGGCGTGGTCGCCGCCGTGTTGCGTCGGCAGCTCGACCGCTGGCTGGCCACCGTGGCCGACCGCGCCGTCGTCGTCCTCGGGGCCTCCGAGCAGGCCGCCGCGATGGTCCGCGCGGTGGACGCCGACCGGTCACCCGGCTCGGCGCTGCTGGTCGTCGACCACACCGGCGACGAGGCGTTCAGCGCGACGGTCCGGGCGCTGGGGGGACGGGTGCTGGCCGCCGAGGCGGTGGACGCCGAGCTGCTGCGCAGCCTGCTCACCGTCCGGGGCCGGATCGCCGTCGAGGCGGTCCACATCGTCGAGGAGCGGGTGCCCGAGGCGCTGGCCACCTTCGCCCAGCTGGCCAGGGTGCTGGACGCCGCCACGCCCAACCCGGCGCTGGTCAGCCGGGTGCAGCTGCGGATCGACGACCCGTGGGTGGCCGAGAACTGGCGGCGCACGGTCACCGGCATCGAACGGGCCTGGCTGGCCGACGCGCTGTCGGCCACCGAACAGACCGCCCGCGAGCTGGTCGCGCGGATCGCGCTGGTCGAGGCCCGGCGGCTGGTGCTGGCCGGGCAGGGCGACCTGGCCAGCGCCGTCCTCGCCGAGATCGCCCGGATCGAACGGGAACGCCGCGTGCTGCGGCCGGGGGAGGCGGCCCCACCGCTGGAGGTGACGGTGGTGGGTGCGGGCGCCGCCGCGCTGGCCGCCGAACACACCAGCCAGCAGGCCCGCTTCGGCAACGACAGCGGCATCGCCGACCTTCGGGTGATCGCCGAGCCGGCCACGGACGCCGTACTGCTCGCCGCCGCCGGCGGAGAACCGAACACCCTGCTGATGATCACCGACGCCCAGCCGGACCTGAACCGGCCCACCCGGCTGGCGGGGCGGCTGACCGACGTCACCATCCTGGCCGTCGACCCGGCCAGCACCGAGCTGCCCGACCAGCCCCTGGTCGGCCGGCTGACCAGTTTCGGGGTCGGTCTGCTCGCCGGCGGTGAGCCGCCCGAGGATCACTGGACCCGGATCGCGCGGCTGCTCCATGCCGCCTACCTCGGCCAGCTCGGCGATGCCGCCGGATCCCGGCCGTCGTCGCGGCCCTGGGCGGAACTGCCGACCTTCTATCGGCACAGCAATCTGCGCCAGGTGCACGCCCTGTTCTCCGGCGTCGCCCAGCTGGGCCGCTCCTGGGCCGCCGAGGGCGCCGGTGACGAGCTGAGCGCCGCCGAGATCGACTTCCTCAGCCGCTCCGAACACGAGTCCTGGCGCCGCTTCTATCGTGCGCACGGCTGGCGTCCGGGCCCGAAGCGGGACGACTCCCGGCTGGTGCACGACTGGCTCGTCGACTGGGACGCCCTGCCGCCCGCCGCCCGGATGCGGACCATCGCCGGCGTCCGGCGCTCGCTGGCGTTGCTGGACACCGCCGGCTACCGGTCCCAGCGGCGCACCGCGCTGCTGCCGTTCCGGCGCCGCGGCGAGGTGCGCGCGGACCGGCTGACCGAGGCCCGCCGCTGGTCGACGGAGTCCGGCGCCGAGATGACGGCGGTCGCCGGGGACTGGCTGGTGACCGATCCCGAGACCGGACGGCAGTGGTCCGCCGACGAGCGGGCGTTCGCCGCGGGGCACGAACGGATCGGGGACGGGCGGTACCGGCGAACCGGCACGGTGCAGGCGCGGCCGGCGCACCTGGGTGAGCGGGTCGAGACCCTCGAAGGTGCTGCGGTCGCCCAACCGGGGGACTGGCTGGTGCAGGGCAGCCTCGGCGAGCACTGGCTGGTGCCCGGCGTCCGGTTCCGGGCCGCCTACGAGGCGGTCTGAGCCTCGATCCGGTGCCGCGCCCGGGTGGCGGCTCGGGTCCGGCGTCCCGCGGCCGACGGGGTGCCGGATCGGATGTGAGGCAATCCTTAGATTCCCACCTGCGGGGTCGGTGCCGCTCGCTAACGTTGCCTCATGGCGATTTCAACCAATGCACCCTCCAAGCTGTCTGTGATCGGCGCCGGCGCCGTCGGCTCCTCCCTTGCCTACGCATGCCTGATCCGCGGCTCGGCCGACGAGATCGCGCTGTACGACCTGGATGAGAAGAAGGCGGAGGCGGAGGTCCGCGACCTGTGCCACGGCACCCAGTTCACCCCGTCGTCCGGTGTCATCGGCGGCGGCAACATCGAGGTCGTCAAAGATTCCAACGTCATCATCATCACCGCGGGCGCCAAGCAGAAGCCCGGTCAGACCCGGCTCGATCTCGCGGCCACCAACGTCAACATCCTGAAGTCGCTGATGCCGCAGCTGCTCGAGCACGCCCCCGACGCGCTCTACGTGCTGGTCACCAACCCGTGCGACGTGCTCACCGTCGTGGCCCAGAAGATCAGCGGGCTGCCGACCAGCCGGGTCTTCTCCAGCGGCACCATGCTGGACACCTCGCGGCTCCGGTTCGCGATCGCGGAGGTCGCCCGGGTGTCCACCGCCCACGTGCACGCCACGATCGTCGGCGAGCACGGCGACAGCGAATTCCCGGTCTGGTCGAGCGCCAAGATCAACAGCATCCCGATCCGGGACTGGGTCGACTCCACCGGCAAGCGGATGTTCGACGAGGTCCTGCTGGCCCAGCTCGGCGACGAGGCCATGCACGCCGCCTACTCGGTGATCGAGGGCAAGGGCGCCACCAACTACGCGATCGGCCTCACCGGTGCCCGGCTCACCGAGGCGCTGCTCAGCCGGCGGCGTTCGGTGCTTCCGGTGTCCAGCGTGATGGACGATTACCACGGCATCAGCGGGATTGCGCTGTCGGTGCCCAGCCTGGTCTCCAGCCTCGGCATCGAACGGGTGCTCGACATCCCGATGGACGCCCAGGAGATCTCCATGCTGCGGCGCTCGGCGGCCACCCTGAAGGAGTCGCTGAACGCCCTCGGCTTCTGACCGGCCACGCCGCGCTCGCCTAACTATTTAGGGCTCGCTCACCTGGGCGAGCCCTAAGTAGTTAGGCGAGCGCTTGGGCTCTCGGATCGGTCTCGTGGGCCGGGCCGGGTTACTTGAGCGGCGTGGTGCGGGTTGCGACGTCTTCCGCGAGCTTCAGCGCGGCGTCGCGTTGATCCTCGGTGCTGCCACCCAGCCCGAGGACGCGGACGTAGTAGTGGGCGTCAATGGCGACCAGGGCCGTGGTGGTGGAGTCCTCACCGGTGACGCCGGAGCGCTTGTCGCCGGTGTAGTTCTCGGTCTGGCTGAGCTGTTCGAGTTCCTTGCCCAGCGCGGTGCCCTTGGGGTCGTGCACCACCTCGACGGACAGCAACCCGCCGCCGTCCTCGCCCTGCAGCGCACAGGTGCCGACCCGGCGTCCGGTCTGGAAGGTGGAAAGCTCACGCAGACCCGAGATCGGCTGGTCGACGACCGACTCGGCCATGGCGGCGTCCACGCGGTCGTCGCAGAGCTCGCCGCGGGTGCCGACCAGCGAGGGACCCGGGTCGGGGTCCTCGGCGGCGCAGCCGGCCAGCAGCGTCAGCAGGACGGCGCCGGCGGCGACCCAGCGCTTCGGCGTCACCATACACCCCGGACGTACTGTGCGGGGAAGCCCGGTGTCGCGCCGAGTTCGTGTGCCGCGCGCAACGGCCAATAGGGATCGCGCAGCGCCGCACGCGCCAGGAAAACGGCGTCCGCGCGGCCCTCGGCGACGATCGCCTCGGCCTGCGCCGGCTCGGTGATCAGGCCGACCGCGCTGGCCGGGACGCCCGCGGTGCGCACCGCGGTCGCGTAGTCGACCAGATAGCCGGGAGCCTGTCGTACCGCCACACCGTGCACGTTACCTCCACTCGAGACGTCGATGAGCTGGACGCCGAGCGCCTTGAGATCGCCGGCGAGCCGCACCGAATCGGGGATGTCCCAGCCGCCCTCGGCCCAGTCGGTGGCGGAGATCCGGACGAACAGCGCCCGGTCGTCCGGGACCTCGGCGCGCACCGCGGCCGCCACCTCGCGGACCAGCCGGGTGCGGCCCGCGAAGTCGCCGCCCCAGGCGTCGGAGCGCAGGTTCGACAGCGGCGAGCAGAACTGGTGCAGCAGGTAGCCGTGCGCTGCGTGCACCTCGACCACGTCGAAACCGGCCGCCACCGCCCGGCGGGCAGCGGCGGCGAAGGCGTCGATCACCTGCCGGATGCCCGCCTCCGACAACGCCTCGGGGTCGGCCAGGCCGGGGTAGGCCAGCGCCGACGGTGCGACCGGACACCAGCCGCCCTCCGTGGGCGGGACGGCACCGCGCGGCTCGCCCGGGAACGGACGCCGCGCGGACGCTTTCCGGCCGGCGTGGGCCAATTGGACGCCGGTGCGGGCGCCGCGGTCGTGGCAGAAATCCACGATCCGGCACCAGGCGGAGGCCTGGGCGTCGTTCCAGATGCCGGCGTCCTGGGGGCTGATCCGTCCCTCGGGCAGCACCGCGCTGGCCTCGGTCATCACCAGGCCGAAGCCGCCGATCGCGCGCGAGCCCAGATGCACCCGGTGCCAGTCGGTCGGGACGCCGTCGCCGGCCTCGCACGAGTACTGGCACATCGACGACAGCCAGGCGCGATTGGCGAACCGTACGCCGCCGAGCGTGAGCGGATCGAACAGGGCGGGCATGCCCTGACAGTACCCTCCGAGCGCCGCCCGCGCGGGCGGCGTCCGACCTTCCGCGGGCGAAGCTCCGGCCGTCGGACGCCCGCCGTCCGGTTCGTGATCTCGGTGCCGGATTCGGCTGTCACCCGGTGTTTTCGGCCGCCGTTCGAGCAGCCATTCCCCCTGCCGGTAGGCTGACCTCGCGCCTCACAGATTGGACGCCGATGCTGCCGTTGTCCGGACCAGGGTTCTCCCTGTTCGAGCAGAACATACCGCTCGCCATCGCGATCGTGGTGTGCTCATCGGTCGCCTATGCGGGCGGCTCGACCATGCAGCACGTCGCCGTCGGGCGGCTGGTCGATCCCGACGCCGACAACCGGGCGATGGGACTCCGCCAGCTCTGGCGGCTGATCCGCACGCCGCTGTGGTTGCTGGGTCTGTTCACCATCTTCATCGGCGCCTCGGCGCACATCTTCGCCCTGATGCTGGCACCGGTCACGGTGGTGCAGCCGGTCGGTATCCTCGCCGTGCCGTGGGCCGTGCTGATGTCCGCGCGGTTGCACCGGCACACGATCACCCGGGCCATGTGGCTGGCGGTCGGCATGACGGTCGCGGGCATCGTGGTGTTCACGCTGCTGGCGGCGAGCGCGGCGTCCCATTTCACGGTGCTCGACCCGGTGGCGATCGCGATCGGATGCACGGTGGTCTGCCTGATCGGCGCTGGGCTCGGCCTGCTCGGCTGGAAGGGTCCGGTGCAGGCGCGCTGCCTGATGTGGGCGTCCGGCGGCTCGTTCTTCTACGGGCTCTCGGCCGGCATGGTGAAGGCGACCTCCGAGGTGATCCGGCACAACGACTTCCACGGCATGCCGGTCTTCTGGCTGGTCGTGCCGTTCCTGGTGCTGTCGTACGGCATCGGGGGCTTCATGGTGCAACAGGCGCTGGCCAACGGCCCTGCCGAGATCACGGTGGGGTCGATGACCACCACCGATCCCATCGTGGCGGTGATGTTCGGCCTGGTGGTGCTCGGCGAGGGCGTCCGGATCACGCCGCTGACCGGTGTCGGCATGGCGCTGGCCGGGGTGATCGCGGTGTGCGGCGTCGTGCTGCTCTCGCGGCACCACCCCGATGCGGCCAGGCGCACGCCGAGGGTGTCGGTCGACCCGCAGCAGGTGCCGGCCGGCTAACCCTTGACGGGCAGCGCCGACATCTGGCGCCCGGTTCCGGTGGCCAGGATGATCGTGGCATCGCCCCTGGCCATCGGGAAGAACACGTAGCCGGTCACCGGATCGCTGAAGTAGGCGATGCCCTTCCGGATGTCGGGCGTGCGGGGGCTGTTGGTGGGCGTCACCACCTCGGTGGACGCATTGGAGAAGGCCATGAAGCTGAAGCTGATGGTGCCACTGTCGGAGTAGATCCTGATCTGCAGCTGCAGGCCTTCGTCGGTCCACACCGAGTCGAGGATCTCCCACCGGCCCTTGCGTTCGTCGGGGGTGCTGAACGGATGTCCCGGTCCCGCGGCGGCGGTCTGGCTGGGGCTGGGGCTCGGGCTCGGTTCGGCGGCGGGGAGGGAGCGGACGTAGATGCCGCCCCCGATCACCAGGACGAGGGTGACCAGCGCGGCGAGCGTGATCAGCAGCGGCGTCCGGTTGGGCGGCGGCGCGAACTGGTTGATCGAGACGGACGCCGGGGGCGGCGCGCCGATGGCCTGCCGGGGATCGAAGCCGGGCGAACCCTGGTCGTTGGGCGGGTACGGCTGCTGCTGGGAGGGGTTGCTCGGCGCGTGGCCCGGGTAGGGCTGGCCGTGCGGGCCTGGGTGGGGCTGGCCGCCGGCCGGCTGCGCCGGGCCGTGCGGGCCCGGGCCTGCAGGCGGCCAGGGCTGAGCGCCCCACGGCGGGGTTCCGCCGTGGCCCTGGGGTGGCGGTGCGCCGGGCCAGCCGCTGCCGGGTGTGTTGGTCATCGACACTCAGGCTACCCGCCCCGCGTTTTCCACAGCTCGGCGTCCCGCCCGGACGAATTTGACCATTTCCGCCCCCGCGGGCGGTCACTGAGGACATGACTTCCGATACTTCTGTCCCTATCGCCCGGGTCCGCGACCTGCCCGACCTGCTGGGTGTCATCCCGCATCTGCTCGGTTTCCATCCCGAGGAATCGATGGTGCTGATGGTGCTCGACGAGGGCCGCGTGGAGCTGACCGCCCGCACCGATCTGGCCGATCTGCGGCTCGGCGGTCACCTCGAACTGCTGATCGACCGCATGCTGCTCCGGTGGCCGTCCGGTGGAATGTGGCTGGTCGCCTACACGGCCGCCGAGGCGGAGGGTTGGCGGCTGCTGGAGCAGGCCCGCGAGCATCTGGGCGACACCCTGGCCGGCGAGCCGATCTGCGTCGTGGGCCCGTACTACCGGGTCGGCGACGCCGGCGGCCCGATCTTCCCGCACGACCCCACGGCGGCCGTGACGGCGGCGTCCGCCACCCTGCACGGGTTGCAGGCCCGGCCCAGCCGGTCGATGCTGACCCAACTGGTCCGCACCGACCCGCGCGAGGCGGAGGCCGCCGAAGACTCCTGGGTGCGGGCGCTGGAACGCGTTCTCACGGTCGATCGCGGCCACCGCGCCGACGAACTCATCCGCGCCCATACGCAGGCACTGACCGATCCGGCGCAGCTGTCGCGCGACGACCTGGCCTGGATCGGTCTGCTGGTCAACGATCCGGTGGCCCGCGACCGACTGGTGCTGTCCCTGGAGCGACCCGAGGCCGAGGCGTGGGTGGATCTCTGGTGCCGAGTGCTGCGGGCCTGCCCCGAGGGCACCCAGGACCAGCCCCTGGCCATCCTCGCGTTGGCCGCCTGGGTCAACGGTGACGGTGCCCTGCATTCGGTCTGCCTCGAAGAGATGGACGCCCTGGGCATCGAGCCGGGCCTGAAGGACCTGCTGGAGGATCTGAACGCCGCGGTCGTCCCGCCGAGCGAGTGGGACGACCTGCGCGAACGGCTTCGGGCCCTGCTCGAGGAGCCGTCGGACGACGCCGCCTGAACGGCCGGTCTTTCGACGGCGGCCGCACGCCCTGGGCCCGGCTCGTGGGCCAGGGTCAGAGCAGTCCGCCGACGAGGCTGCCGGCCAGATAGGTCAACCCCATCGCCAGGCTGCCCACGACCACATTGCGCAACACCGGACGCAACGGCTGGGCACCGCTCAGCCGGGCGCTGGTGTACCCGGTGATGGCCAGCGCCGCCAGGACGGCGGCGATGGTCGCGCCGAGACGCACCGGGACCGGTGACAGCACGATCCCCAACAGCGGGATGAGGGCACCGAGGGTGAAGGCGACGGTCGAGGCGAACGCGGCATGCCACGGATTGGTCTGCTCATGGGCGTCGATTCCGAGCAGGTCACGAGCATGTGCCCGGAGCCCGTCGTGACCGGCGAGTTCGCTCGCCACCTGCCGCGCCAGACCGTCGGAGAGGCCGCCGGCGACGTAGTGGGCGGTCAGTTCGTCGAGCCGGGCGTGCGGGTCGCGGTGCAGTTCCTCGCGCAGCTCGTCGAGGGCGGCCTGCTCGGTGTCGCGCTGCGTGCTGACCGACACGTACTCGCCGCCGCCCATCGAGAGCGCACCGGCGACGAGGCCGGCGAAACCCGCGATGAACACCGCGAACGAGTCGCTGGTGGCACCCGAGACGCCGAAGACCAGGCTGGCGGTGGAGACGATTCCGTCATTCGCGCCCAGGACGCCGGCGCGCAGCCAGTTCAGCCGGGACGCCAGCTCGACGGCCGGCCGGGTGCCCGCGGTGGTGCTCATGTGCCCACTGTGGCCCTGCCGGCACCATCGCACAAGCAAGGAAAGGCTGTCCTTCGCAACCCCTGATGTCCCCCGGAAGCCGCTCATGACTAGGTGTGTCGATCACGGCTACGCATCCGATCGGATGTTCGAATCAGAGGTGTGGCGAGCGAGGTTGGTGCGGGCTGGGGATGGAGTTGTCCACAGGCGCCGAGCGAGTTTGACCGAATCGGCCCGCAGGTGTCCACGGTGAGGACATGGTGAGCCGAGATCGCTCCGCCGACGACCTGTCCGAGGTCGTGCGGCGACGCCTGGAGGGCCTGCTGGCCGAGATCCCGCCGCGCCGCGTCCTCGCCGGCGGCGAGGCGCCGAGCGGGCGGGCGGAGGCGGATGTGGGCCTAGGGCCCGCACCCGCCCTGGACGCCGACGAGGAGCTGCCGGAGCCGCCGCCCCCGGCGGCCCGGCTGGGCCGGTCGCTGACGGCGCTGGCACCGCGGGTGAGGGAGTTCGTCCGCGAGCATCTGGTGGTCGTGGGCATCATCGTGCTGACCGGTGTGCTGTGGGGCGGGTACAGCCTGCTGCAGGCCCGGACCACGCCGGTGGCCGCGGCCGCCGCCCAGCCCACCGTCGAGGTGAGTGCGGCGTCGCCGACGCCGAGCCCGACGCCGACGGCACAGATCCTGGTTCATGTGCTCGGCGAGGTGCGGCGTCCGGGCGTGGTGAAGCTGCCCGAGGGCGCTCGCGTCCAGGACGCCTTGGCCGCCGCGGGCGGGCTGACCCGGCGGGCCAAGCCCGGTGATCTCAACCTGGCGGCCCCGGTGGCCGACGGGGCCCAGCTGCTCGTCGGGCGGACGGGCAGCCAGGTCCGGGCGGCAGGCGGTGGCGGCAGCGGCGGCGGGGGCGGGTCGGCGTCCGTCACCGGGAAGCTGGACCTCAACGCGGCGACCGCGGACGAGTTGGACACCCTGCCCGGCGTGGGGCCCGTGACCGCGCAGAAGATCCTGGCCTGGCGGGCCGCGCACGGCAGATTCCGGACGGTTGCCGAGCTCCAGGAGGTCGACGGCATCGGCCCCAAGAGCTACGCCGAGATCGCACCCCGTGTCCGCGTCTGAGCCGGCGGCGGCCACCCGGGCCGACCTGCGGCTGCTGCCGGTGGCGGTGGCCGCCTGGGTCGGCATGTGGGTGGCCACCTCGGGCGAGTCCGGTTGGCTCACGCTGGGTGCGCTGGTCGGCGCTGCCTGGGGGCTGCTGTCCTGGCGCCGCCGCTCGTGGGCGATGGCCGCGGTGGCGCTGGTCGTGCTGGGCTGCATGCTGACCGGGTGGGCCCGCTGGTGGTGGCGCGGGCACGATCCGCTGACCCAACTGGCCCATGAGCAGGCGGTGGGGGTGGCCGAGTTGACCGTGGTCGGGACGCCGCGAGCCGGTGAACGACAGGGCGTCCGGCCACCGTGGTGGTCGAGCGCCGCGCGGCTGGAGGCTCTCGACAGTCGCAGCGAGCGGTTGCGCAGCGGTGCGCTGGTGCGGGTCAGCGCGACCGGCGAGGCCATGACGGCGTGGGCACGCCTCGCGCCGGGCACCCGGGTGCGGGCGGCGGTGCGGCTGGCCGACGCCGATCCCGGCGACGGTGTGTACGCGCTGGTGCGGGCCCGGGAACCGCCGGCGATCGTCGCCCCGCCGGAACCGGTCGACGCCGCCATCGAGCAGGTCCGGGCCGGGCTGCGGGCCAGCGCCGCGCATCTCGACGAGGAGCCGCGCGCCCTGGTCCCGGCACTCGTGGTCGGTGACACCTCCGCGATGCCCAGCAGCCTGGTGGACCGGTTCAAAGTCAACGGTCTTACCCATCTCACGGCCGTCTCCGGTGCGAACCTGACCCTGCTGCTGGCGTTCCTGGGCACGATCGCCCGCGCCTGCGGCGTGACCGGCTGGTGGCTGCGCGGGCTGCTCGGCCTCGGGGTCGTCGGCTTCGTCCTGCTGTGCCACTCCGAACCCAGCGTCGTCCGGGCCGCCGCGATGGGACTGGTGGGCCTGGTGGCGCTGGGTGCCGGCGGCAGCGGCGGCCAGGCCGTGCGGGCGCTGTGCGTGGCCGTGGTGGTGATCGTGTTCGTCGATCCCGGAATGGCGCGCTCCGCCGGTTTCGCGCTCTCGGTGCTCGCCAGCGCCGGCATCGTCGCCTGGTCGCGGCCCTGGACGGACGCCCTGGCGCGCTGGCTGCCGCGACCGCTGGCGGAGGGACTCGCCACGCCGCTCGCCGCCCAGCTTGCGACGCAACCGCTGGTGACCCTGCTGTCGGGGCAGATCAGCCTGGCCGGCCTGGTGGCGAATCTGGCGGCGGGGCCGCTGGTGGGTCCGGCCACGGTGCTGGGCTTCCTCGCGGCCGCCGTCGCCCTGCCGCTGCTGCCCGTGGCGGCGGTCCTCGCGACGGGCGCGGGCTGGTGCGCCCAGGGGCTGTGCTGGATCGCCAGGCTGGGAGAGCTGTTTCCCGCCGCGGCGATCGCCTGGCCGGCCGGCCCGCTCGCGGTCACGGTGGTGCTCGCCGGCTGCGTCGGCCTGGTCCTGGTGATGCCCCGGCTGCTGCGCAGCCGGTGGCTGGCGGGCGCGGCGGGGCTGGTGCTGGTGGTGGCGCTGCTGCGGCCACCCAGCCCGCCGGGCTGGCCGCCACCCGACTGGGCCGTGGTGTTCTGCGACGTGGGTCAGGGCGACGCCACGTTGCTGCGCGCCGGGCCGCACGCCGCGGCCCTGGTCGATGCGGGTCCCGATCCGGCCAGACTGCGCGGCTGTCTCGCCGGGCTGGGCGTCGATGCCGTCCCCCTGGTCGTCCTGACCCACTTCCACGCCGACCACATCACCGGCATCGGCACCGCGGTCGACGGGCATCGGACGGGCGCCGTGGCGGTGTCGTCTGCCACCAGTCCGGCCTCGGGGCGGGCACTGGTCGAGCGGGCTGCCGCCGGCGTCGGGCTGACGACCGTCGGCTCCGGGAGCCGGCTGCGCGCGGGGGAGGTGAGCATTCAGGTGCTGGCCGTGCGGGCCTCGTCCGCGCTGCCGGGCGCGGACGAGGGCGAATCGGCGGAGGAGAACGACGGCTCGCTGGTGCTGCTGGCCACCGTCGGCGGGGTTCGCATCCTGTTGGCCGGCGACGTCCAGGAGGACGGCCAGCGCAACGCCCTTGCCGCCGGCGCCGACCTGGCCGCGGACGTCGTGCTGGTTCCCCATCACGGTTCCGGACACCAGCTGCCCGAATTCCTGGCCGCCAGCCGGGCCAGCGTCGCCGTGTTCAGCGTCGGCGCGGACAACGACTACGGGCACCCGGCCGCCAAGACCCAGCGCGCCGTCCAACAGCTCGGCATGCGGATCGCGCGCACCGACCAGCAGGGCTCGATCGCGCTCAGCCGGGCGGGCGACTCGCTGCTGGTGACCACCCAGCGATGACCGGCCACCGTTGGTCCGCCGCACCGCGAGCACCGGCGTGCGGGCGCGGCGCGACGGCTGTCGGCGCCGCCTGGCATGCTGAGGCCATGACCGCACCGTTCGCGTCCGCGACCCTGATCCAGGGTCCCGAGAGCCTGCTCGCCGAGCGTGCGGTGCAGCAGTTGGTGGGCCAGGCCACCGAGGCGCGACCGGACGCCACCGTGAGCCGGGTGCCGGCCGGCGGACTCGATCGGGGCACGCTCGCCGAGCTCGCCACCGGGTCGCTGTTCTCCGCCGCGACCGTGGTCGTCGTCGAACAGCTGGCAGAGCTGCCCGCCGAGGTGGCCGACGATCTGCTGGCGTTGGCGACCGAGCCAGGGGACGACCTTGCGCTCATCCTCGTGCACGAGGGCGGCGCCAAGGGCAAGGCCCTGCTCGACCGGCTGCGCAAGGCCAAGGTCACCCAGATCGACGCACCCTCGGTGAAGGCCTGGGAGCTGCCCCAGTTCGTGTCCGCCGAGGTGCGGCGCCGCGGCGGCCGGATCGACCGGGGCACCGCGGAGGCACTGGTGAACGCCGTCGGTAGCGACCTGCGCAGCGTGGCTGCCGCCGTCGCCCAGCTGCTCGCCGACACCGAAGAGGCGGCGATCACCCAGGCGGACGTGCAGCGTTACTTCGCCGGCCGTGCCGAGATCAGCGGCTTCGCGGTGGCCGACCACTGCCTCGACGGCAACCGCGAGGCGGCCCTGGGCAGCCTGCGCTGGGCCCTCGAGACCGGCGTCGCACCCGTCCTGTTGACCAGCGCGATCGCTTCGGCACTGCGCAATCTCGGCAAATACCTCGGTGCACGCGACGACCGGCTGCGGGACGCCGATCTCGCCCGCCGCGTGGGGGTTCCGCCGTGGAAGCTGAAGGATCTGTCCCGGCAGGCACGGGGCTGGAACGCTCGCGCGGTCGCCGCCGCGATCCAGCTCGCCGCCCGGGCCGACGCGCAGGTGAAGGGTGCCTCCGGTGATCCTGGCTTCGCGCTCGAGATGCTGGTGCTCGGGGTGATCGAGAGCCGGGGACGCGCCCGGCGTCCGGCCCGGCCGGTTGCCGGCTGAGTTTCGCGGACCTCGGCACCGGTAGGTCCGCCACCATCGCGGCCGACCGACAGTGCGGGTGGTCGTTTCGAGCGCGGACGACGCCTCGACCGCTCGCGGCAAGGGCGAGACCCGTCCGGTGGCGGGGGGACGACCTCGGACGGGTCTCGCGTTCGGGGGAGATTGGCGCGTCCCCCGGTCCGTGATCTCGACGCATGGCCGAGAGGTACGGGTGGCTAGTCGGGGGTCCTGCCACCTCGGAGCGGAATCGAGTCCGGGCGGAGCTTCGCCGCACGGCAGTGGTCGCGATGTCCGAGCAGCGGGGACGCCGAGGCCGGAACGGTCGCCCGCATGCCGTCGCTCATCTTCCCCCCGTGCTTCCCCGGCTCGTCCGCGAGCCCTTCCGGTTCGGCTGCCTCGCCGACACCGGAGAAGTGTCTGAGAAACTTAATCACATTCTCAGATTCAGTGCAATTCGCTCAGGTTGACGCGTGGGGGACCTGAGTCGGGAGGCCTGGTGGCAGGCCCCGGGGACGCGCAAGCGCCGCCCGAACGAGACGGGCGGCGCCTGGTGGTTCAGCTCAGAGAGCGGCGGCCTGCGCGGCGATGGCCGACTTGCGGTTGGCGGCCTGGTTGCGATGGATGACGCCCTTGGATGCGGCCTTGTCCAGCGCGCGGCAGGCGTTCTTCGCGAGGGTCTGCGCCTTCTCGGCGTCGCCGGCTTCGGCAGCCTCACGGAACTTGCGCACGTGGGTGCGCAGCGTGGACTTCACGGCCTTGTTGCGCTGACGAGCCTTCTCGTTCGTCTTGATGCGCTTCATCTGGGACTTGATGTTCGCCACAGGGCATGCCTCTTCGATACTGGGTGCTCACGGTGATGCGCCCGCAGCGGACGCGACCACTCACACTATCAAAGCGGCTCCGCCCTGACCAAAACGCCCCGCGGACGCCCCCGGCGTCCGGCACCCGACCACCCATCTCCGCGCTCGCCTAACTATTTAGCGCTCGCTCAGGTGGGCGAGCCCTAAATAGTTAGGCGAGCGCGGGGGCTGGGGGCCGCGGGACGGCGGCCGGGTCGTGGCGTCGAACCGCCGGCGGGGGAGTGCAAACCGGCGACTACCCTTGGCTCCGCCACAGCTTCATCGAGGCTTCATCAAGCGAGAGATGCCCAACGCCATGAGTACTGACTCCCTTGCGCCCGGAGGCGCCGAACCGCAGCCGACGACCGGCTCGGATTCCCTGAGCTTCCCGGGGGCGCTCGGTTGGACGGCGCTCGGCACTCTCGTGCCGGGGCTCGGCCTGTGGCGGGCCGGACGCCGGGTCGCCGGCGGGGTGATCATGGGGGCATTCGTGCTCGCCATCGCCGGGCTCGGCGGCCTCTATCTGTTCAATCGCCGGCTGCTCGAGGGGCTCGCACTGAACCCCGCCGTCCTGCAGGGTCTGGCGATCGGACTCGTCGTCGCGGCCCTGCTGTGGGTGGTCGTGATCGGCGCGAGCTATCTGTCGCTGCGGCCGCCCAACCCGTCGGCGGGCCAGCGGGTGGCGGGTTCGGTCGTCGTCGGTGCGCTGTCCTTCCTGGTCGCCGCGCCGCTGGCGCTCGGTGCCAACGTGGCGTGGACGACCGCCGACCTGGTCGGCACCATCTTCGGCGGAGACAGCACCTCTGACTCCACCCAGCCGAAGCTGAACCACGACGACCCCTGGAAGGACAAGAGCCGGATCACCTTCCTGATCATCGGCGGGGACTCGGGCAACAACCGTCCGGGCTCGGAGGGCGATCGGCCGGACACCGTGATGGTGGCCACGATCGACACCCACACCGGCGCCACCACGCTGTTCTCGTTGCCGCGGAACGCGGAGCGGATGCCGTTCCCGCCCAACTCGCCGCTGCACAAGTACTACCCGAACGGCTTCACCTCGGGCAGCACCGATCTCTACACGCGGTCGCAGTACCTGCTCAACGCGATGTACCGGATGGTCCCGATGAAGGTGCCGCACGACGTCCTGGGCAAGACCAAGGATTTCGGGGCCAGCGTGATGAAGGTGTCGGTGGGGTACGCCCTCGGACTGCCGATCGACTACTTCGTCAAGGTCAACATGGACGGCTTCAAGGACTTCATCAACGCGATCGGCGGAATCACGGTCAACGTCAACTACAAGGTCCCGATCGGCGGTCAGACGGACGCCCACATTCCGCCGAAGGGCTACCTGAAGCCGGGCCCGAATCAGCACCTCGCCGGCGGCCTCGCGCTCTGGTACGCCCGCGGTCGCTACGGCCTGGACGACTACAGCCGGATGGAGCGCCAGCGGTGCGTGATCAACGCGGTGGTTCAGCAGACGACCCCGACCGCGGTGCTCACCAACTTCCAGTCGATCGCCGCCGCGGGGAAGAAGACGATCACCACCGACGTCCCGGGTGATCTGCTGCCCGACCTGGTCGACCTCGGCATGAAGGTGAAGAACACCCCGCTGCGCAGCGTGCTGTTCGACCCCCAGAACGGCTTCAACAGCGTGAATCCGAACTGGGTCGCCGTCCGGGCCGAGGTGCAGAAGGCCCTGAAGGCCACCGCGGCCGGCGCCGCCGCCGCGACCAGCAGCGCCTCGGCCTCGCCCAAGGCGTCCAACTCGTCCGCCAAGCACTCCAGCAAGGACACCAGCGACGACCTGACCGCCAGCTGCGGGTACCACCCCAAGAAGTCCTGAGCGGGCCGGCGTCCGCCCGCCCACGCACCCCGGCGCTCGGCTGAGCCGGGTGCGCTGATCAGCGCACCCGCCGCTGGAACCGGGGCGGGTCGAGTTCGGGCGGCCACTGGACCAGCAGTCGCTGCTGCGACACGTCGGCGTGCAGGATCAGCCCCGGCGTCCGGGCGACGTGGACGACGTCGGCGAACCGGGGCTCCTCGGGGCACAGCTCGACGTGCCGGTTCGGCAGCCCGGTGACCAGTTCCGGTCGGAACGACACCCCGGGACGGTCGTCGAACAGCGCCGCGTACCAGATGCCGGTCTCGACCAGTTCCTGGAAGAAGTGGCTGCCGTAGGACAGCTCGGGCCGGAAGCCGCCCGCCGCGTAGGTGGTCTCGACCAGGGCGGTGAACCGGTTCAGGTCGGTGAAATGCGTCGGTACGCCCAACGCCGGCATCGACGTGCCCCAGCGTCCGGGTCCGATCAGCAGCGCCGGACCGGCGATCGCGCGGTTCAGGACGCCGATCCGGCGCGCCACCGCGTACCGGTCGGGTTCGCCGAGCGCCAGGTAGGCGTCCGGCCGGACCAGGACCACCCAGTCGACCGGCAGCCGGGCGTTGCCCCCCATGAAGTTGCCGCTGGTGGCCAGCAGGCAGCGCTCGGCGTCGAGATCGGGGACCCCCACCGGCCCGCCGACGCCGCGGGTCTGCAGTGGCCGGCACTGCACCAGGTTCAGCGACACGGTGCCGTCCCGCTCGGGGTTGACCGTGAACTCGATGTCCACGGGGTGCTGGTAGGCCCCGGCCAGGCAGGCCAGCGCCGTCCGCAGCAGCACCGGGAAGTCGGTGTCGCGCAGCAGGACGCCGAAGTCGACCACCTCGGGCACCGGACGTCGCTGCCGCCCCAGCTCGCGCAGCCGGCGGGCGGCCGCGGCGTCCCGGCTGGCCACCAGCGACCAGTCCAGTCCGGACGCCCGGGCGCGAACGTCGTCCAGCCGCAACGTCACCGCCGCGTTGGCGGCCAGATCCAGCACGTCCACCCGGCGCTGGGTCCAGCGACCCAGCTCGTCGGCCGGCGCCGGGTTGGCCCCCGGCGCCGCCAGGCTGACGATCCGGGCGAAATCGCCGCCGGTGCGGTCGACCGCCCGGGTGCCGAGCCCGACCACCAGCCGGGCCATGCCCTCATCGGGCAGGGTGGCGTCCCACACGTACAGGCTGGACGAGTTGGCGACGCCGGCGGCCAGCGGGAAGAACAGCTCGCCGTGCAGGTCGCCCGAGACGCGCTGCACCAGGATCGCCATCTGCTCGTCGAGATCGAGCAGGCCGCGGTCGGCGCGGTAGCGCAGCGCCTGCGGACTCACCGCGCTGGCGTAGACGGTGCGGACGGCGTCCTCGAAGGCGGCCAGCCGCTGCTGCGGCGTCCCCTGGTTGGCGCAGAACACGCTGTCGTAGGTGCCCGCGAACGCGTTGCCGTAGTCGTCCTCGAGCAGAGAACTGGAGCGGACGATGATCGGCGCCTGCCCGAAGTGCTCCAACAGCTGCAGGAAGTCCTCGCGGAACCGGCGCGGGAACTCGCCGCCCGGAATCCGGTCATGCAGCGCGACGGCGGTCTCGCCGTCGGCGCCGTCCTGCTTGTGGGTGGTCCAGTCCCGCCACCAGCCGTTGGCCACCAGGAAGCTGACGAAGACGTCGCTGCCGACGAAGAACGAGTCGTGCGGCTCGAGCCGTCCGGCGACCCCGTCCGGCCCCAGCCCGGACGCCGCGGGGTCCGGTTCGGCCTGCTCCAGGATCGCGCGCGCCAGCAGCACGCCGAGGGCCTTGCCGCCGATCCGGCCCGTTCCGATCAGCCGGGACGCCACGGCCAGCAGATCGACCAGCCGCAGCCGCTGCCGGCTCAGCTCGGCCATCCGCCCGCGGCCGCCGACCAGCACCGAGAGCAGCGTCGTTCGCGCCGCCTCCTGGCTCGCGGAGTCGGCGGAGAGCGCGGCCCAGGCGTCGTCGACCACGCGCTGCCAGACGTCCGGCGGGTCGATCCGCCGTGCCAGCGACGAGAACAGCTGGGTGCTGGCCGCGGACGACGTGATCGACAGCGCCTGCCCACCGTCCAGCCGGTGCGGGAAGAACATGGTGGGGGAGTGCCGCTGCCACACCTTCAACGGGTGGACGTAGAGGGCGTCGTCGATGCGGTGCAGGTCGAGCAGCACCTGGGTGGTGTCGCGGATGCCGGCGACGGTGGCGTAGGTGTGCCGATTCCGCAGCAGCGGGAAGTAGGCGATGGTGTCCAGCTCGAACAGGTAGGGGCAGGTGGCCTTGAAGAAGTTCAGCACCATCAGGTCGGAGTGCCAGGCCTGGTGCAGGTCGGTCAGCGGATCGACCACGTAGAAGCCGCGCGGGCCGATCTCGGCGAGCAGCTCGTGGGTGGCGATCGCGAACCGTTCGAAGCCGACGCCCGGGTCGAGGGTGCGCACCTCGACCCCGTCCAGGTCGTCCAGCAGCGGCTCGCGGACGCCGAAGCTGAGGTAGACCAGCCGGCGGTCGTCGGCGCGGGCGCGGGCCACGAACGGCGCGGCGACGGCCTGGAAGTCAGCCACCGAGTCGACCTGCCAGACGACGTTGTCGCCGATCCGCAGGTGGTCGATGGTGTCGTCCAGGCCGGGGATCCCCGTGCTGGCCCGCGTCATGACGGCACCCTAGCGAGCGCGGCGATACTCGAGGGTTGAGCTTGTCGAAACCCGCGGGGTTTGCCGGAGGGGTCTCGACAGGCTCGACCAGCGAGGGGTCTCGACAGGCTCGACCAGCGAGGGGTCTCGGCCAGCGGCCGATTGGTCAGATGACGCCCATCGCGACCATGGCGTCCGCGACCTTGATGTAGCCGGCCAGGTTGGCGCCCACCACGTAGTCGCCGGGGCTGCCGAACTCCTCGGCGGTGGCCAGGCACTGGTCGTGGATGTCGTACATGATCTGCTCGAGGCGTCCGGCGGTGGTCTCGAAGTCCCAGGCGTCACGGCTGGCGTTCTGCTGCATCTCCAGGGCGCTGGTGGCCACGCCGCCCGCGTTGGACGCCTTGCCCGGCGCGAACAGCACGCCGGCGTCCCGCAGCAGGGTCACCGCGGCCGGCGTGCACGGCATGTTGGCGCCCTCGGCGACCAGTTTGACGCCGTTGTCGACCAGGGTCTTCGCCTGCTTCTCGTCCACCTCGTTCTGGGTCGCGCAGGGCAGCGCGACGTCGCACGGGACGTCGAAGACGGAGCCCTCGGTGATCACCCGGGCGCGCGAGCCGACGGCGTCCGCGTAGTCGGAGACCCGCCCGCGGCGGATCTCCTTGACGTCCTTGAGCACCTCCAGGTCGATGCCCTCGGAGTCGACCACGTAGCCCGAGGAGTCCGAGACGGCGAGCACCTTGGCACCCAGTTCCTGCGCCTTCTCCACGGCGTAGATCGCCACGTTGCCCGAGCCGGAGACGACCACGGTGCGGCCGCCGAAGTCCTCGCCGCGGACGCCGAGCATGGCGTCCGCGAAGTGCACGGTGCCGTAGCCGGTGGCCTCGGTGCGGGCCCGTGAGCCGCCCCAGCTGACGCCCTTGCCGGTGAGCACGCCGGACTCGTAGCGGTTGGTGATCCGCTTGTACTGGCCGAACAGGTAGCCGATCTCGCGGCCGCCGACGCCGATGTCGCCGGCCGGGACGTCGGTGTACTCGCCCAGGTGCCGGTACAGCTCGGTCATGAACGACTGGCAGAACCGCATCACCTCGTTGTCGGAACGGCCCTTCGGGTCGAAGTCCGAGCCGCCCTTGCCGCCGCCGATCGGCATGCCGGTGAGGGCGTTCTTGAAGGTCTGCTCGAAGCCGAGGAATTTGATGATCGACAGGTTGACGCTCGGGTGGAAGCGCAGGCCGCCCTTGTACGGGCCGAGGGCGGAGTTGAACTCGACGCGGAAGCCGCGGTTGATCTCGACCTGGCCGTCGTCGGTCACCCACGGCACCCGGAAGATGATCTGGCGCTCGGGCTCGCAGACCCGTTGCAGGATCGACCACTGGGCGTACTCGGGGCGGTCGCCGGCCAGGGGCGCGAGGCTCTGCATCACCTCGTACACGGCCTGGTGGAACTCCGGCTCGCCCGGGTTGCGGGCCAGCACGATGTCGAACATGGGGCGGAAACTCGGATGGAGCGGTGCAGTCACAGTTGGGCACCTTACTGGGCGGCCGCCTGCCGCGGGGCGGATGCCAGATGCCGTCGCCCGCGATCGGTAGAGTGACCCTTCGGACCAGACACAGGACAGGTGAATGAGCGGACCCCGCCCGGGCGCCACGCCCCCGGAGACCATCCGGAACTTCTGCATCATCGCGCACATCGACCACGGCAAGTCGACCCTGGCCGACCGGATGCTGCAGTCCACCGGCGTGGTCGACGCCCGGTCCATGCGGGCCCAGTACCTGGACCGGATGGACATCGAGCGCGAGCGCGGCATCACCATCAAGTCGCAGGCCGTCCGGATGCCGTGGAACCGCGGCGGCCAGGACTACGTCCTCAACATGATCGACACCCCTGGTCACGTCGACTTCACCTACGAGGTGTCCCGGTCGCTGGCGGCCTGCGAGGGCGCGATCCTGCTGATCGACGCCGCGCAGGGCATCGAGGCGCAGACCCTGGCGAACCTGTACCTGGCCCTGGACGCCGACCTGCACATCATTCCGGTGCTGAACAAGATCGACCTGCCCAGCGCGCAGCCGGAGAAGTTCGCCGCCGAGATCGCCCACCTGGTCGGCTGCGACCCCGACGACGTCTTTCGGGTGTCGGCCAAGACCGGCGAGGGCGTGCGGGAACTGCTCGATGCGATCGTGGAACAGATCCCGGCACCGGTCGGTGACCCGGCGGCCCCCGCCCGCGCGCTGATCTTCGACTCGGTCTACGACACCTACCGCGGCGTCGTCACCTACGTCCGGGTGGTCGACGGGGCGCTGGCGCACCGCGACCGGATCCTGATGATGTCGACCAAGGCCACCCACGAGGTGCTCGAGCTGGGCGTGATCAGCCCCGAGCCGCTGCCGGCCAAGGGTCTGGGCGTCGGCGAGGTGGGCTACCTGATCACCGGGGTCAAGGACGTCCGGCAGTCGCGGGTGGGTGACACCGTCACCCTGGCGTCCCGGCCGGCGACCCAGAATCTGGGTGGCTACCGGCAGCCCAACCCGATGGTGTACGCCGGGCTGTACCCGATCGACGGCGCCGACTTCCCCGAGCTGCGCGAGGCGCTCGACAAGCTGCAGCTCAACGACGCGGCGCTCACCTACGAGCCCGAGACGTCCGGGGCGCTCGGCTTCGGGTTCCGGGTCGGCTTCCTGGGCCTGCTGCACATGGAGATCGTCCGTGAGCGGCTGGAGCGCGAGTTCAACCTCGACCTGATCTCGACCGCGCCGAACGTGGTCTACCGGGTGGTCATGGAGGACGGCTCCGGGCACGTCGTGACCAACCCGTCCGAATACCCGGAGGGCAAGGTGGCCGAGGTCTGGGAGCCAGTCGTGAAGGCGACGATCCTGACCCCGACCGACTACATCGGCACCATTCTGGAGCTGTGCCAGGCGCGCCGCGGCGTCCAGACTGGGATGGACTACCTCAGCGAGGACCGGGTCGAGATCCGCTACCAGCTGCCACTGGCCGAGATCGTCTTCGACTTCTTCGACGCGCTGAAGTCGCGGACGAAGGGGTACGCCTCGCTCGACTACGACGAGGCCGGCGAGCAGGTCGCCAAGCTGGTCAAGGTCGACATCCTGCTGCACGGCGAGCCGGTGGACGCCTTCAGCGCGATCGTGCACGCCGACGCCGCGTACTCCTACGGGGTGGCGATGTCGAAGAAGCTCAAGGAGCTCATCCCGCGGCAGCAGTTCGAGGTGCCCATCCAGGCCGCGATCGGCTCCCGGGTGATCGCCCGCGAGACCGTCCGGGCCATCCGCAAGGACGTGCTGGCGAAGTGCTACGGCGGCGACATCACCCGCAAGCGCAAGCTGCTCGAGAAGCAGAAGGAGGGCAAGAAGCGGATGAAGATGGTCGGCCGCGTCGAAGTCCCCCAAGAGGCCTTCGTCGCCGCCCTCTCCACCGGTGAGACGTCCAAGAAGTAGCCCCGGTCCGGCACAGCCTTCTCGACTGGGCCCTCCCTAATCAGTTCTGCCCTCCCGCGTTCGGGAGGGCAGAACTGATTAGGGAGGGCCTACTGGGGCGAGACGTCGTCAGCTGGCGAGTTCGCCGAGGTAGAACTGGGTCAGGGTGCTTTCCGGCTTGCTCTGGCCGGAGTGCTGGGCGTTGAAGGCGGCGCTGGCGTCCGTGCCGCACAGCGGGATGATCCGCTCGGGGCCGCCGGGGTGCTGGCTGATCCAGCTGGTCAGGTCGTAGACGCCGCCGTTGATCGCCGCCCAGCAGTCGCTGGCCGAGTTGTGCTGCTGCACCTGTTTCAGGGTGTAGGTCTGCTGCTGATTCGCGGACGCCGAGGCGCTCGACGTCGCCGACGGCTGAGTGGTCGGGGACGCCGAGGCGGTCGAGCTGGCCGCCGGTGCGGCGCCGGTACCCGACCACACCGCGGTCGCGCCGCTGTGGCCGACGACCACCGTCAGGGCGACGCTGGCCGCCGACAGCAGCGCGGTGAGGATGCCGAGGCCCTTGGCCAGATTGTCGGTTTCGGCCTTGCCGCGCTGCAGGAAGTACCACACGGCCGCGGCCACCAGGGTTGCCGTGGCGACCCGGGGCAGCCATTCCCCCCACGCCATGTGAGCCGCCGGCGTCCCCACCTGGTCGGCCAGGGCATGTCCGGACAGCACCGCCACCCAGGCCGCGCCGGTGCCCGCCGCCAGACCCAGCACCGCCAGGCCCGCGTAGCGCTGACGGAGCCGCTTGACGACGATGCAGGCGATCAGGCCGAGCGCGGAAAGCGGCAGCAACACGACCACGGCATGGACGACCAGCGGATGTAGGGGGAGGCCGAACTCGTACACCGGTCAGCTCCTCAATCGGCTGGGCGGAGCCAGCGGGACTATTGACGTGTCAACAATACGGGGGGTGAGCGCCGCAACCGCTGTGTCCGGGCTGTGAGTCAGCCGTGAGTGCGGAGGGTTCGGCGCCGGTGCAGGGACCAGGCGGCCAGCACGCCGCCGATCGCGCCGCCCAGGTGCGCCTGCCACGAGACGCCGACCTGGGTCGGGAAGACGCCCCAGAGGATGCCGCCGTAGATCGCGAAGACGAGCACCGCGAGCAGGATCTGCTTGCCGTCCCGGGCGAACAGGCCGCGGGTCAGCAGATAGGTGAGCCAGCCGAAGATCAGCCCGCTCGCCCCGATCGTCACGGTGTTCGGCGGACTGAGCAGCCAGGCGGACAGCCCGCTGACCACCACCGACCACAGCGTCGACAGCAGTGCGCGGACGGCGCCGCCGAGCACCACCAGGAAGCCGAGCGCGGCGAACGGCAGAGTGTTGGCGCTCAGATGCGCCCAGTCCAGATGCAGCCAGGGCGCGAGGAAGATCGATGGCAGCGAACTCAGCTGCCAGGAGTGGATGCCGAGGGCGTCCAGCGACCCGCGGGTGATCTGGTCGACCAACTCGATCAGCCATAGCAGGGCCACCCCCACCCCGATCACCAGGCCGGCGCGGCGGGGCGCGACCGGCGCGTCCGCGCGCACGAGGGAAGTGCTCATGGAGCCAGTCTGCCCAGGACGGGCAAGCCGTCAGTCGATGAGCGCGCCGATCCGGAAGGTGGCCAGCTGCTGATTCGGCTTCTCCTGGTCGTCGTGCTGGTTGTGGAACGCGGTGGTGGCGTCCGTGCCGCACAGCGGAATGATCTTGTCGGGACCTCCGGGGTGCCGGCTGATCCACGAGGTCAGGTCGTAGACGCTGCCGTCGATGGCGGCCCAGCAGTCCTGCTGGGTGTTGTGCTTGGCGACGTCCGTCATCCGATAGCTGGCCGATGCGGACGCCGACCCGCTCGGCGCCGCCGTGGAGGCCGACGGGGACGGGCTGGCGCCGCAGCCGGCCAGCGCCAGGATCGTCAAGGGTGCCAGCAGGACGCCGATGCGTGGTTTCACGCGGCGAAGCCTATCGGGGTCGCGGGAACCCGGACTCGCTCGGACGTCCCCAGCGTCATCCCGGGCTTGCCCCGGGGTCTCGCCCGCGCCGGACCGGCACTGCCGAACCGCCCTCTCGGGTTTCTTACAGCCTCGCCCAGCGGAACTCGCTGAAGGATCAAATATCCTTGTCCGGGCGTCTATTTCAAATCTCAACCAGGTCTGGCCGGATGGGCTTGGGGGAACTAGGCTCCGTCCATGCCCACCCGACGCGCGCCGCGCCCAGCGGGCCGGCTGCGCCATGGCCGGCTGGCGGGCCTGCTGCTGGCGCCCAGCCTGTTCGGGCTCGCCGGGTTCCTGCTTTTCCCGATCCTGGTGGTGATCTGGCTGTCGCTGAACCGTTGGGATCTGCTCACCCCGATGCGGTTCGTCGGGCTGGCCAACTACGTCGACGTGCTGAGCGATCCCACCTTCGGCAATTCGATGCTGCGCACGGTGATCTTCGTGGCGTCGGTGATCCCGCTGCAGACCGCTCTCGGGCTGTTCCTGGCGGTGCTGCTCTCCCGCGGGCTGCCGGGGTCGGGGCTGTTCCGGGTGATCTACGTGATTCCGTGGATCTGCGCGCCGCTGGCCCTCGGCGTGGTGTGGAAGTGGATCCTGGCCCCCTACGACGGCGCGCTGAACAATCTGCTCGGCCTCAGTGTGGAATGGCTGTCCGACCCGGCGTGGGCGATGCCGGCCGTCGCGGGCGTCACCATCTGGTCGCAGGTCGGCTACACCACCCTGTTCTTCGTGGCCGGGCTGGCCGCGATCCCCGAGACGATCGTCGAGGCGGCCCAGCTGGACGGGGCGGACGGCTGGCAGGTCTTCTGGCAGATCAAGCTGCCGCTGCTCGGGCCGACGCTGTTCTTCGTGCTGGTGACCGGCGTCATCTCGGCCTTCCAGGCCTTCGACCAGATCTACGCGCTGACCCCTCGCGGCGGCCCCGAGGGCACCACCGACGTGATCGCCAGCCGGATCTACCTGGAGGCGTTCCAGGGCGCGTTCGATCTGGGCCGCGCCTCGGTGATGGCGCTGGTGCTGTTCGTCATCCTGGTGGTCGTCACGCTCGTCCAGCAGCGGTACTTCGCCGGGAGGATCACCTATGACCTCAGTTGAGCAGGTCCCGGTCTCGACGGCGCGCACCGTCGGGCGGACGCCGCGTCCGAGCCGGCGCCGCACCGCCGACGTCGTCACCTACCTGATCCTGACCGCCGGGGCGCTGCTCACCCTCGGCCCGTTCGCGCTGAGTTTCATGACGGCGTTCAAGTCACCGCAGCAGTTCGCTTCGGAGCCGTCGCTGAACCCGCCGAATCCGGTGACGCTGGAGAACTTCACCACGCTGTTCAGCGGCGACTACAGCTTCATCTCGCCGATCGCGGTGACCGCACAGGTGGTGGCCGTCATCCTGGTCGGCCAGCTGGTCTTCTCGATCATGGCGGCCTACGCGTTCGCGAAGCTGCGGTTCGCCGGGCGCGACGCGCTGTTCTGGGTGTACCTGGCCACGCTGATGATCCCGCAGGTCGTGATCGTCATTCCGCTGTACGTGATGATGGTGCAGACCGGGCTGCGGAACACGTTCTGGGCGCTGGTGCTGCCGTTCGTGTTCGGCTCGCCGTACGCGGTGTTCCTGCTGCGCGAGCATTTCCGCAGCATTCCGGACGACCTGATCGACGCGGCCCGCATCGACGGCGCCGGCGACTGGCGGATCCTGTGGCAGATCGTGGCGCCGATGTCGCGCGGCATCATCGCGACGCTGGCGATCATCACGGTGGTCAGCCACTGGAACAACTTCATGTGGCCGCTGATCATCACCACCGGACGCGACTGGCAGGTGATCACTGTGGCCACGGCCAATCTGCAGAGCCAGTACAACGCCAACTGGACGCTGGTGATGGCGGCCACCACGGTGGCGATGGCCCCGCTGCTGGTGATCTTCGCCGTCTTCCAGCGCACCATCGTGAACTCCATCTCGCTGACCGGCTTCAAGTGACGATGCCGGGGGCAGATGATGTGATCAGCACACCCAACCGAGGAGGAATTCTGTGAGATCGGCATACAAGCTGGGACGCCGGACGTTCGTTACCGCGGTGGCGGCCGCGGTGGCGCTAGGCGCCGCCGGCTGCTCGCCCGCCCAACAGGCTCAACCCAGTGCGTCCGCCGGTGGTGCGACGACCACCGTCACCGTCCGGCTGTGGGACGAGCAGGTGCAGAAGGCCTACGACGCCTCGTTCGCCGAGTTCCACAAGCAGAACCCGGACATCACGGTGAAGACCGTGCTGGTGCCGTGGGCCGACTACTTCACCAAGCTGCGCACCGATGTCAGCGGCGGCAACGCCGACGACATCTTCATGATGAACGGCTCCTACCTGCAGCCCTACGTGACCTCGGGTTCGCTGCTCGAGATCGGCGCCGATTTCGCCTCCGAGAAGGCCGATTGGGTGCCGGCGGCGGTCGACCAGTACACCCGTGACGGCAAGCTGTGGGGGGTCCCCCAGCTCACCGACGGCGGCATCGCCATGTACTACAACAAGAAGCTGCTCGCCGACGCCGGCGTCACGCCCGAACAGCTCACCGGGCTGACCTGGGCGCCCGGCGGCGGCAGCGCCGACACCCTGCTGCCGCTGCTGAAAAAGCTCACCGTCGACGCCAGCGGCAAGCGCGGCGACCAGAGCGGGTTCAACGGGTCCAAGCCCAAGCAGTGGGGCTACTCGGCCGCCCAGGACCTGCAGGGCATCTACTACAACTTCATCGGCTCCAACGGCGGCCAGTTCCAGGACGCCAGCGGCAAGTTCGTGTTCGCCTCGCCCGAGTCGGCCGAGGCCTTCCAGTACATCGTCGACCTGATCAACAAGTACAAGGTGTCGCCGGCGGCGTCCAACACCAACGACAACGGCGACTTCACCCGCGACCAGTTCCTGCAGGGCAAGATCGCGCTGTTCCAGTCCGGCGTCTACAACCTGAAGAACGTCTCCGACGGCGCCAAGTTCGACTGGGGGATCGCCCCGATGCCCGCCGGTCCCAAGGGCGCGGTGTCGGTGGTCAACTCGGTGATCGTGGCGGGCAACGCCAAGAGCAAGAACCTGGACGCCACCAAGAAGGTGCTGCAGTGGATGGGCTCCACCGACGGCGCCAAGTTCATCGGCTCGTCGGGCGCCGCCATGCCGGCCGTGATCAGCGCCCAGTCGGCGTTCAACGACTACTGGAAGGGCAAGAACGTCGACCCGTCGCAGTTCGCCGCGCAGGGCAAGCTGCCGTCCATCTCGGCCCCGGCCGGTGAGAACTACGGGGCCGCCTTCAACGCCTGGAAGCCGACCTTCGACGAGATCTTCCTCGGCCGCACCCCGGTCACCGACGGTCTGAAGAAGGCCCAGGACGCCGCCAACAAGGCGAACGGCTCCTGACGATCCGCCCCGGCGGGCAATGATTCGCGGGCGCACCCGGCCACCCGGCCGGGTGCGCCCGTCGTCTGTTCAGCCGGTGACGGCGCCGACCACCAGGTTGATGGTGGTGGCCAGGATCGCCACCCCGAACACGTACGAGAGCAGGCAGTGCCGCAGCACAACGGCCCGCACCGCCCCACTGGTGACGGCGGTGTCCGAGACCTGGTAGGTCATGCCCAGGTTGTAGCTGAAGTAGAGGAAGTCGCGGAAGGTGGGCGGCTCGTCGGAGTTGAAGTCGATCGCCTTGTCGACCCCGGTCGCGTAGTAGATGAACGCATACCGGGCGGCGTACATCAGGTGCAGCGCCGCCCACGCCATGAAGACCCCCAGCACGGCCAGGGCGCCGGGGAGCCCGCCGGCGGCCGGGCCGCCGGCGACGACGAGCGAGACGATCGCACCCAGCCCGCACAGGGTGGCCCCGACCACGAGAAGCTCATCGACCACCGGGCGGAACTCCTCGCGGCCGACGTGACTGCGGGTGGTGGCGGCATCCATCGGCCACAGGGCGAGCAGACCGAGCACCACGAACGTGGTGGCGGCCACGGCGATGCCGACGATCACGCCGACAGCGGGCCGCGCCGCGGCCGCGCCCAGGCCCGCGACCGCCCCGGTCACGGTGGCGACGACCAGCCGGATCAGCGCCGTCGTCGGTACCCAGCGCTGTTTCATCTCGGCTCCTCGTGGTCGGCTCGGCGGCCCTGCGGGTGGAACGCGGGGACGCACAGGCGATGATAGGCAACCTGCACCGGGTCGGACGAGGGACGCTCGGGTGCGCACGCCGTACGCGGCGATCCGGACGCCCGACGCCGGGGGGCGCCCGGCCCCACGGTGACGCAGAAGAGCTTCGGATCGGGCTCCGGGTCAGTCGATCGGACGACTGCGTTGCTCCAGTCCCGCCGCCCCGTACGGCCAGGGCGCCGGCTCGGGGTCGCTGGCCTCGTCCAGCAGGCGCAGGTCGTCCACGGTCAGCTCGACCGCGGAGCTGCGCAGGTTGCTCGCCAGCTGCTCGGGCGTCCGGGCGCCGACGATGACCGAGGCAACGCCCGGCCGGCCGGCCAGCCAGGCCAGCGCGACCCGCGCCATCGGCTCGTCGTGCCGCTCGGCGACGGCGGCGAGGGCGTCCAGCACCCGCCAGGTGCGCGGCTGAGAACCGCGCAGGTCGTACGCCTCGACGCCGCGGGACGGATCCTCGCCGAGCCGGGTGGCGCCGACCGGACGCCGGTCGCGGCGGTACTTGCCGGTCAGCCAGCCGCCGCCCAGCGGTGACCAGGGCAGCACCCCCAGTCCGTTGGCCAGGCAGGCCGGGACGATCTCCCACTCGACCTCGCGGCAGAGCAGGTTGTACTGGGGCTGCATCGAGATCAGCGGGAACCGTTCCCGGACGCCGGCGGCGGCCTGCGCGATCTGCCAGCCGGTGAAGTTCGACAACCCGGCGTACACCACGGTGCCGGCCTGCACGGCCCGGTCGAGGAAGCCGAGCGTCTCCTCCAGCGGCGCCACCGGATCCCAGGCATGCACCTGGTACAGGTCGACGTGGTCCACGCCGAGCCTGCGCAGCGAGCCTTCCAGCGCCCGGCGCAGATGCCGGGCCGACAGCCCGGAGTCGCGCGGGGCGACGCCGACCGGGAAGCGGCCCTTGGCGGCGAGGAAGACGTCGTCGCGGGTGCGGGCGGTCTGCCGGCGCAGCCAGCCGCCGACGATCTCTTCGGCGGCGCCGCCGCCGTAGACGTCCGCGGTCTCGATCAGGGTGCCGCCGGCGTCCACGAAGGCGACCAGCTGTGCGGACGCGTCGTCGTCCGGGGTCTCGGAGCCGAAGGTCATCGTGCCGAGGGCGAAC